>Ga0214477_100384_pt1 | contig 30839 bp, 27 predicted proteins | sample M1_20Mar14CPVII9_FD_165058 | JGI IMG/M metagenome (GOLD analysis project Ga0214477, IMG submission 165058) | Marine eukaryotic communities from Monterey Bay, California, United States - M1_20Mar14CPVII9sort6BwellC16 | ecosystem: Environmental > Aquatic > Marine > Unclassified | place: USA... | reverse complement strand
ACTGCTCCGTGTAGAGTTGTTCTTCTAACGCCACAATTTTTCAAATAATGAGTGAGGTAGCGGATGTCATCGATACGGCTCTATCTCGAACATGGGAGGTATATAAACATCATCGGGTACTTTATTGATATATAATCGTTGAGGGGTATCGCGTAGGGATGTATTAGATAGCGCATAGCCTTCACAAATAGAGTAGGTCTCTCGATGCATCATCGTCTATCATTTTTTGATGGCTGATGGAATTATGGATATTTTAGTAACTACAGTTGTGGTAGTATATTGCAAATATTATAGAAGATTAGGTCCGCAATATGATACTGTATTGAGATGGTACTGACCATTGTAGTTATGGAGCATAGCGTAGTAGAAGATAGGGGACGGATAGCCATGATTAGAGTCTTTGAGAAAAAAGTAAGTGATGAGCGACGAAGCCGCTTCAACTCAGAAAGGTTCCTACCTAATAAGTTACTGCAGTGATTACCTTAGCCTATTATCAGGCATGAAAATCGTGCCCAAATCGTATCCATGAGTAGATATGTAGGTAGGTGTAAGGAAGCCTGCAGGAGGAAAGTGGATTGTGGGGATATGATTCGACTAGCCCCCTAAAATGCGCACATTATAAGGATACCTTTCGATGGGTTGAATCTCAACGCCAGAAAAGGTACAAATTATTTGTACCATACTTTCGTAGTACAAACGTACTAGTACAAATGTACAAATGTACTAGTACAAATCATTTGTACCACAGTACAAATCTATTTGTACCAAGGTACAAATATAATCTGCACCTTAATAATTTGTACTATGTATTGTACAAACCGGCGGCAGCGGCGGATATGAGGATGGCAAACACAAATTGTAATAGATATAGAAATACCTGCTCCGATTAGTTGTCGATAGTATTGTACCGATAGTAACAAAGTGCCACTGGCGTTGAGTGTTGAGATTTCATGTGAATTGCAATTGCAAACTTTCTTACTTTATTGCAATGGCAAATCGCCGTCGATGCAATATTGTCGAGCACATGTCGATGTATAATTAGCCGTAGATTACGATAATACCGTGTAGAGTTAGCGTAGGCACACTTTTGACGAACATATGCCGTCGACAAGACAAGCATCAGCCCATCGTCTAAAGTTTCGATTGGCGATATCTTCACGAAAAATAAATATGAGAGGGAAAATCAACATGCTGCAATGATCTACATAGTCAATAGATTAACGTGGTATATCGGTTCTACCTTGTTCATTGATTCTTCATACAGATATCGCCGCTGCTGATTTGTACCTTAGTTAGGTACAAATGAAAGGTACAAATGCATGACTCAGTACATTTGTACATGGGCAAATGATTTATACCAATACGTTTGTACTGCGAAAGCATGGTACAAATCATTTGTACCTTTTCTGGCGTTGAGTCCAATTCATCGAAAGGTATCGCTAAATGTGCGCATTTTAGGGGGCTATCTGCGGATCTGCCCCCAATCCACTTTCCTCCAGCTGCCGCGTAACAATTTAGTAAACTTCATTTCAATACAAAGTTAGAAACTTCATGTTACTTAATATCGACTCACATTGACCATCAACGCTGTTGTCTTGCGTATTGGCGGCCGGTCTATTAGACCAGTTATATGCTTGAATCGTCTGTCTAATAATACCCATGATTTCACTGATCAATAATGGATACCCAACAAAAGTTATTATTATTTTGCTCTGCTTGAGTGCATCATGTAGTGAACCATCACCATTTAGAATAGTTATAGATGCAGGCTCTACTGGTTCAAGACTTCATATTTTTGAGTTTATTAATAATGATGATGGCAATGTTGAATGTATAAGACGCGGATCGTCTAAAGCATGGGTAAAATTATCAGCATTTGCAAATGACAACAAAGAAAAGCCACTGAATGCCACTCACGTTGCACATCATATGCTAAATGTATTCGAATATGCATCTATAATAATACCATTGAAATATCACTCAAGTACTCCTGTACGGATTGCAGCCACTGCTGGTATGCGATTGTTATCAACAGAAGATCAAGCGCATGTCTATGATGCACTACACAAAGGACTATTAGAACAAGTTGACATAGGGAGATTTACATTCACTGCTTTGAAAAGAGAAGATATCATGACATTAGATGGAGATAGAGAAGCCTTCTTCGGGGCCGTCTCGGCCAACTATTTGAAAGGGGTTGTGGATGCTCAACTAAGAGTGATTGTTTCAGATGAACTAGATTATGATGATAAAGGTTTATGTACCAACAAGTTTGGTATGTGTGAAGAGCACGCCGAGAACATTTTGAGGATTCCGAATAAAAAACATAACGAAGCAATACCTCTTGATGATCGAGGTATATGTACTAATAAGTTCAAAATGTGTGAGCTTGATGCCGAGGATGTAATATTTGGTTCATACATATCACAAAATAGCAAACATGATGTCAAGAAACATGGTGTGTTAGGTGCATTAGATATGGGTGGCAGTAGTACACAGATAGTTTACCGACATACAACTGATAGAATTAGTAGAAAAGACGAAACTATAGTGGCCAATGAATCGTCAGAAGATGATTTGATGATGGATATACCATCTCATCTAAAAGATGAAGAATTTTTCTCTACTTCATATCTATCATACGGAGCAGATCAGTTCCGAGTTAGATTATGGGATCTATGGATATCAGAAGCTCAAGAGAAAGATTCTATAGATGACGACGACCCTATCATTCTCAATCCATGCTCTTTTGTTGGGTATCAAATGGTGTACAAAAGACACAAATTACTCGGTACTGGCAATTCAATTCTTTGCGCTAAAGAAATTAATCGACTCATCCCACATCATGATAATGTAATTGATCTTGATGAGTTGTACGACGATAATATGGAAAGTACAAGGATCAAAGAACAAGTGGAAGCTAATGGCAAAATGGTTGGAGGTATCAAACACCCTCCAGTAACTGGAAAGTATATGGCAATGTCTCTCTACTTCTTCACACTTGATTGTCTTCGAGAATTGAGTGATAACGATCATCCAATCAATGTGCACTGGCCAACACCAACGATTGATGAATTAAAACATGCATTAGAGTCATTTTGCGCACGAAGTTGGAAAGATGACTTGGAAGAAGTTCAACATGAGGCACACGAGTACACAATGGCAGAGATCTTGCCTCATCGATGCCTGGAAGCCGTCTACATGGTAACTCTTATGGAGGATGGCTTTGGATTTCACCCGTCAAAAAGAGATATAACATTTACTCACAAAGTAGATGGCAATGAGGTAGAGTGGAGTTTAGGTCTTGCTCTGAGCGAATATGCTGCAGAGAAGGAAGAGTAATACGAGACAAGATATAGTGACTACTTATATTGTTGATGAGACAAGCTGCTAAGTTAAAGTGATACAAGAGGAGGATACTCCAGAGGAGCCCAAATTGGAGATATCCAAGCGACACAATGGCAAACATAACATTTACTCCGGTATGCTGTTGGTACTGTCATAAAAGTCGAGATAACCTCCAAAGATTGAATCATCATCTTCTTGCTCTTGAGTTCTACGACGAGAGTTTTGAGGCCTGAATTCACAAATGTTTTGCAAGATTTCATCATTCCGCTGGGCTTCTTCTTCCCACCTTTTGTGGTTATATGTAGGTCTGGCGGCTTGTATTCTTTGGAGAATCTTCTGATTATCTTTGGTAATGCGCTGGAGTTCACGTTTCCGTCTCTCTTTACTCAAGGAATGAGAATATTTAGCGCTATCATTCGTACAATCGATACCACCCTTGAATCTCATTATATGTGACATCTTTTCAAGAAGGAGTCTATTCTCAGTTTCGATTTGGGCAAATCTTTCTTCCATCAAAGCATTCTTCTTTGCCTTTGTTTTAAGATGAGATCCTCCACGAGGACATTTGTTATCAATACTGCTCTTCATATTACGAAGCTTTTGTTGGTGACGCTCTTGAGATCGTTGTATATGTCGTGCCATACATGCTTTATTTTGCACGGGCAGAGCCTTCCTTCCCCGATCCATGGTGGTGGTGTTGTGTCGAGATTGACAGAAGTACTAGAGATCAAGAGACAACGAAGAGAACAAAGAAAATAAGCTTGGAAAAAAGTCATAGGGCATCAAGGTGTAAGTTAGTTAGGTCTCTTGAAGGTTGATTGTTGCAGTAATTCAAAAATTTGAATCCCATGATTACGTTGGTAATGCAGGGGACCCCAGAGTTGCAACGGTTGATGGAGAAGAGACACATTATACTTCACTTGCATTGTCTTCATTGCAATCTCTTCATCTTTAAGCCTCTTCAACTCGAGCTAATATGTACAGCACGAAGACAATACATAAGGTAAGTTGCGAATCGAGTCGAGAACATATGATGTTCATAAACTTATGTCATGGGAAAGTAGTTACGTTTCTTTCTATTGTTTGCTATTACCAACAAATACTAACCCTTGTCTGTTTCTTACATCATTAGAATATCAACCCCAATTATCCTCAAGGATACACTAGTATAGGAGATCCATATCGGGGTAATAACGAGAGACTTCCGTCAAGATGGAAGGAGAAACAGTTTGTTACTCAAAAGTTTCCCAAGAATGCTGAGAATGGACTCTTTGTCAAGCTGAGATACAACTCCGAGCCGTATACTGAAACAGGCGAGAAATATTCCAAAACACAACCAATTGATCAGAGAAAACTTGGCTTCGGTAGCAGAGATGCAAGTAAGACGGGCGAATTTACATGTTGGAAGACTACAGAGAGATATAGGAGCGTTGTGAAACAAGAGGCCTTGCTTATGGAATCTCATCGTGATGAGGCCAAGGAAAAAGCAGTACTGGAAAAGATACCCAAGAGTGACCCTCAACCACCAAAGGATAGAGATGGCAAGAGTTTAGAGATGCCGGTATACATGTATGACATTGGTAGAAATACAAATACCTTTGGCAAAGGCAAATCTGACAGCAAATATGATCCGAAGACAAGAAAGGATTGTTTTTACAATATACCAAAGCATTCAAAAGAAGATATTCGAAGACTCGGCAGTCATAGACCATCATCAACGGTGATTGGACAGTATGCATGGGCACAGAGACCGACACGTCCGACCTATGGCAGTAATAATGGAGTAGAAAAGTTCTTTGATAGAGGTCATTTAGAGGTAAAGGGATTTTAAGTGACGATCTTACAAGTACTACTTTATTGGATATAATCTTCTTAGTAGAATAACATAGGATCTAAGCATGTATGACCACTGACATCATAGATACGCTAGTGGTTCTTTGTCTTCATCCTCCCCAATTTGACTATTGATATTGTCTCTCTCGATCAAATCGTCCATAGTATCATTGGAGTCAGTATCACTGTTGTCCTGTGCTTTGCTAGTAGCATAGTCATCCAGTTGTTTGTTGTTAAAATCATCATCATCTACATCCATGCCATCATCTGCAGAAATATCAGCCTTCTTTTCCACTGCATCCTTTTCTCCTTCATGCTCGTCGTCTTCTTCTGATGATGAAGAGGATGAACTGTTGGACTGATCGGGTAAAGTAAAACCACCTTTGGTAGGTGCAGCGTCCTCAACACTTGGTTTGTTAAACGTCTTAGATTCTTCTTTTTCTTCTTCATCATCATCAACAACATCGCCATCATCAAGTTGAGTAGAATCCTTGGTTTCCAATACCTCTTCCACTTCTTGCTGATCATTATCTTTGGATCCGGTAACCTCCTCAACTTGTTGATCGACATTCTTCGCTATTGAATCCTGTTCAACTTCCTTCTCACCTTCAGCGGAGACTGGAAGTTTGTTTTTCTGACTATCGCTCGTCTCCACATCCATCTCTTTAGATTTGGTATCTTCATCTTCTTCATTAGCTTGGACAGGAGACTCATGCTCCTTTGTTTGTGCTTCTAGAACTTTATCCTTGAATACCCCCCAGAAAGATTTAACAGCCGGCACGAAGACATTATTGTGTAGAGAGATTACATCACCAAACTGATCATCTTGCTTTGAACAGTTCTTAATACGGTGAAGGATTGTGTAGGGTATTTCCGAACCGAAATCATCCCTGTTCATTTTCATGTATGCCTCGGCAATCTTTTGAAAACCAACATCTGGCTGTTGTTGCCTTGCTTTCCTTGCATGTGTATTGCTCTGAGCACATAAAACAGCGTAGAGGCAACACATCATTAGCTGATCGGGATGTCTATCATAGAATATATCTGTTCGTTCACAAAGCACTCTCTTGAAGAGCTCAATGCTCATCTTTGTAGTGATACTAGGGTATGATATCGACAGTAGTTGACACAAAGTCGATGTACGACGAGTGATATCATTGATGACTTCACCTATCATAAAGCTCACCAGCATATAATCTTTGCTCTCCACTGGCTTTGGATTCTCATCAGTATTAGAACCATAAACACATGATCGCCAAGCAGTCGGATCTTCTTCTCTCAGGTTACTAACCATACTGGAGAAACTTGACTCGGTCTTGCCGTCTAAATCGTCACTCATCCACATCATACCTACCAACATTTGCTTCAACTGGGTCAGCACTTTAATCAGATACTCAGGTAGACACAGAGATTGCATCTCCGAGCTACCAATAGGTTTCACTACTTGAATGAAAAGCTCAACAAGCTTGTAGAATTCGATTGGGTTATCACCAATATCTTCGATCAAAAAGCATCGTCCATTAGACTGCTTTGCCTTTCGCAAACAAAAGTAGCACAATGAAAATAAAGAGCTATGAAAGCGTTGCCGCCCAGTACCAACCGAGGGTGAACGGCGAACAATTGCTTCGAGTGCAAGGTAATACATCATAAGTACTGTAGCAGGGGTAACATCGCCTTGCTGAATCTTGTATTTCCCAGTATCTGAAATTGTATTATCGGCAAGTGACAGTTTACATTCGTCTGCTACAATCCCCAAGAAGTATCTCAGAACAGGCAGAGTCTCTTTTTTCCAAATACTCTCACTGTTTTCAAAATATTTAGATAACCATGATGAGGGTTTGACACTGGAAGAGTTAGAAACAATCTGCATCATAGCGGTAGTCCATTCATTTAAATCTTTGAGCTCAGCTTCAGTAGACGGTGCATTATTCAATCTATTAATTTGGATTGTACGTCGAACAGGTTTTGGCTCTGGAAGGCGATAAATAAGTCCCCTTACGATGAAGTTGTCTCCACCAGATGACAAAGAGGACTTTGCAGCACTAAATGGAGCAAGCATATTCCTCTCAGTAGAACTGAGGTGATAAAATTTACCCACAGGTTCAATGAACGATGACTTTTGGAGATTGCAAATACACTGACCCATGATCAAAGCCTTTTCATTCTTAGGCATATGCTTGCCAGTATTGGATAGAGTAACTCTAATCTTGTCCGATATTGTATTGTGATAAAAGTTTTTTAGTACACCCAAAGACTTTCTCCTTGATTCATGTGAATTAATGAATGATAAAAGTTGACTTGCTGGAGATGATCTTTTCCCGTTCTTTTTGGTGACTACAAGTAATGATAATACACTAGATGCAACGTTTTGAGCAAATAATACAATATCTTTGTGTTGAACTGGACCATTGGTGTCCTTTGTGAGTGATGATAACAAGTCTGATGTAGCTTGTAGCAGGGACTTTTTGGACTTTTCCCTCAACTGACGAGATAGTTCCACTGCAGTACTATTACTAGAACGACCTTGTTCACCAGTAAGTATTGTTTTTAATGCAGCTGCTGATTCATCTCCGACTGACCGTCTCGAATTATCCCCACTACCAAAACGTCTTCTCTTTGATGAAGGCGCAGGTATGATTGATGACGTTAAAGCTGCAGTTACAAGATCAACACAGGCCGCTGCATTGATGATACGTTGCTTCCTGTCAACATTAATTTGAGTAGAACTCGTTGTTGTTTGAGAAAATACCCATGCTAATTCTTTGGCAATATGTTTTATAGAGTCGCTCTTCAATGGACTGTCTCGTTTCCCATTTTGATTTGTATTATTGTAATCAACATCCTCTAAGACTGGATCTTGAAGTGTTGCAGCCCATAAGTAATTAAAATCAGCCAAATCTTCTAGAGATTCAATAGTATTTGTGGTAATGTTATCCAATGTTTGCAATAGTAATTTGTGAAATGATTCCACATCTTTAGCAGATGGTGTTGAATAGTCTGGTGCATCATTATCATCTCCTTTGCCAGATGGATAATAATAGACCAAGAAATATCGATACATCCTATCAATGATTGTATCTAGCTGGGGTTTTAATCCTTTTAAAAGAGCGGTACAGCACTGGATCACTTTAACAAAGTATGGTTGGGAGTTCGTTTTATCCGTTCCATCAGCATTTAGCTGAGACAAATAACTAATATAACTCAAACCTAAACCCCGAACTCCACCCGATGTATTAGGTGATATATATTGGTCATAATATGCTGCAAGACCTTTCACAATTGACGTAAACACAGCTGCGACTACATCGGTAAGGATTGAGCTGTCCTTATTTTGGAGTTGTTTGTGTATCTCTGCAAACAAGTTTTTATCAATCTCCTGTTTATAGACATAGCATAGTGGTTTATAAGATTATATATTAAATTATAGATATAGATAGTGCATACGCTTATATTAAACATATAATAGATATAAACTTACATCGTGAAGATTGAACGATTCGAATAAAGCCGAGTTGCCATCATTTTTATCGACGGTGATATCGGGAACATTAGTTGTATTATCGACGTCCATGGTAAATTATTTCTCTCTCGTAATGTTACAACTCTTTGACGACGGCCTGCCTCTGACAATAGGGCTTAGGGCACGCGAACCGGTAAACAGTACACCCCAAACACTCGTGTGAGAAATGAAGAAGTGGGGAGATTATGATGAGTAGATAGAATGACCGGGACTTGCGAATCCCTGATATCTTTAAGTTAGTTAGTAGCTGCTGCATCAATAAAGCAGCTGCCGATAACATACTACACCTTATTGTCTTTATACAATACTCCCACTGCATCAAATCATATCCTACAATGGCTGATAATAACGTGAGACAACGTCGTGGTAAAAAAAGTACCAGCGCCGCCACCGATTCGGAGGTGCCGTCTACTACAAACAACAATGATACCAAACCCACTCCTTCTGAACAGCTAAAGAATGCCCAAGCAAGGCTCATAGTATCTCGAGATCGTACCGCTGATTTACATACTGCATGGAGGTGAGCATAATATTTGAATTATATATGAATTATTGAGATATTGAACATATGATATGTATTAAACTCACCTCATTGGTATCCTTCAATTAAAATATGTTTTACAATGATATTGTAGGGCCCAGCTATTCAGATTATCCTTCTTGATATTATTCATATCAGTGTATCAATTACAGAATTCTATATCTTCATGTATTACTGAAATCAAAGGTACATATACCACAACAACAACAACCACAGGAATGGAAGCAATAAAACTTATCTTTACAGATTCTTTCTGTGAATTAATTGGAGTAGTCATTTCATCACTATTGGCATACTTTCTAGCCCTAAGCACTACAAAACCAATGGAATTAGATCATTGGTCGTATATGATATCATCAGGTCTTGTTCCAATCTGTTTAAGTTTCTTCTTTCATGTTAAATCAGTTGGATGTTATGGAGGAGATATTGACACGGAAAAAGTAGAAGGTGATGACAAACGGCATCAGTTTCCAGCAGTTGTTATATATCATACTATCGGTGAGCTTCTAATGTTACTTATGTATGACTATGATATGACTGAATAGTGAACATATGATATAATTGTACTCACATTGGTATCTTTTATTATGTTTTAAAAGTGACACTAGCTTTTTACTTTATGAAGAATGGAATGAAACAATGTGAAGATCATGTCAAACTATGTACTCAATCTATTGAAGACTTTGAAAGGATGGACAAAAAGATTGAACAAAAGAAGAAACTAAGGAATGCCTCAAAGAAAAAGTAATCAATCATGAAGGAAACGAGTTCTGCAAAGAAATAATCATATTAAGATTTATTTACTTCTATGATCATTCATACAGTGAAATGGTATCGATAAAGGCCGCGTAAACCCATCAATAGATACTAATATCTGTATTGATTTCCCTTTGCTACAAAACTTGGATGTTGTCGAACATCCCTTGGCATGGATATGAATTGCCAACACAGCTGTTTCAAAGAGTCTTAAGTGACACATTTCATGACTAATTGATGTTTGTTGCTGTGGATCTGGTTCCCCAGGCGAGGCACTTCGTTCAATATGTAATGTTTGTCGTTTGAAGCGATCATCGCCAGTAACTTCCAACATCTTTTCACCCTTTCGTCTAGTAGAGGCATCTACTGAAAATTGCTGATCGGGTATAATGATAACACCCTTGGAGTATCCAGTATTTTGTATAAGCAAACGCAACTCCACCATTGGGATGGGGACATAAACTTGTTTGGATTCTCCATTCGTCACCTTCTGTTGGATGACAGAACGGGATGTTTCACCATTACTTCTATCCATTAATGATACCCAACAACTGACTAATCCATCAAGTGATGAGCCACCTAAAAACTGGGTACCTTCCATTGTGGAATATGGCTTGACATTCTCCTTGGACATTCGTCTATACAGTTCCAAGTTTGTATTATAATTTGCATCCACTTTGCGCTTTCTTGTTCCAGTTTCCTCATCTTGGTCTTGCCACTTTCTCACTGCCGAGACACCGAATCGTTTAATGCATATGTTGAGCCATAGTGTTACATTTTGAAATATGTTTTGTGATCTCCACTTTTTGCATACCACCAAACATCTGCAAAGAGAGACAGGGTCGAGGAACGAGGCAATATTTTTCAATATATTTGGAGTTTCCACTGTATTATGAATAGCGAGACATCTTCTTTGTTCATTCAGTGCCATGACTTTGGCAAGTTTCTCTTCAGCTTGCTGTGCAGTGTAATCATTTGTGGGGTCTGATAAGCTATCATTTAGTTTCTGTTTCTTTGCTGCCGGAGGCGAGCTTGTTTGTAATATTCCATCAACAATAGCCTCACTAGTTTGTGAATCAAGATCAGCTACCATTTGCTCTTTTGCTATAGATCGTAGCTGAGCAACTTCTCTCATGAGGCCTTCACACTGTGCATTCAAACTATGAATAATCGTCGCTGATAAGCCAACAAAGCTTGGCCTATCCCACTTCTTTGCAGATGCTGACTGTTGTATTGTTTCATCCATTAGTTTTGCCAATGGATGTGTAGGAACTGTAGATGATCGTGATTTAGCGTCATCAGCAGCATGTGGGTTTGCACAATTTGACGTCTTGACAATATAGTTGAATCGTTCTTTTGATTGTGAGCCTGCCAGATCAATTGCAACTCCGAGTTCATCAATTGCTTCATTAAGTTTGACACGTGCATTCTTGGCGCGTTGTTTCTTTCTTTCATATGCAACTATATTACCTACATCTTTTGGTAGTGATTTAGTTGGGGGCACAAACTTCTTTGGTGGTAGCTTGATAATTGGTTTCTTGTGAAGGGGTAACTTTGGCTTTGTTGAAGTTGGTTTTCCGCTTGCTGCCTTTGATGGAGTATATCTACATGGAGGAGGTCCTGGTACTGATGGTACTTTGTGATTATCACCGAACCCAACCTTGGATCGTTGTGTAGTTGCATGTGTGATGGATGCTTTAGGTTTGGAATGTGCTGCCGCATGAAGGCCTCGTGAGTTTATATCTGATGCAGGATTAGGCAGAGACGGTTCTTTTCGACGTGAAGTACTACTACTGCCAGGACGTTCGACAACAGTTCTCGGTCTTGGTACAGCTATTCTAGGAGGCTTCATTGTATCAGACTTCTTTGATTGAGTAACTGTTGACGTTGCAACTACTTGTTTTTGTGACTGATTCGGCAAAACCACTTCATTAGAAGAATTTGTATTGGATGACTCTGTATTTGCAATTGCTGCAGCAGTTTCCAGGGCACACGTCCCTACATGAGATCCTTCTTTCTTCCTCTTCTTACTAATCTTCGGAGAAGGAGGCTTTAATTTCGGAATGGGAAGTGGCTTCTGTCTCCTGTATGGTAACCTGGTAATTGACTGTTGTCTTTTTAAAGTTGTATTGTCTAAACCATTTGTTGGCATTCTACTAGTACTACCACTGCCATCAGTAGTAGACATATCTTCCAAAGAAGTAGACGTTGGTAATAGTTGAGGCATATCTCCCGAAAAGCTATATGCCAATGCAGCACTAGCTCTATCTTCATCATCTAAGAAATATTCTGGTAAGTTGAGATCATTTTCATTTAATCTCATAATCTCATCAATAGCTTGTGATGTGGCTGTATCCAATTTCATATGATTATCATCTGATTGATGTCTAAGCTTTGGTATTGGGCTGCAGGGTGCAGTAGTATTGGCGCTGGCTTCAGAACCACTGCCAATAGAAGGGGCATGACTTCTTGTACCATGTCTAGTACCAGAAGATCTCTTCCTCCCTCGTATTGCAGGCTTCTGCCAAGATGCATTAGATCTATCAACAGGTATATTAAATGTTGGCAACTTTGCATTATTTTGTACTTCCATATGCACTGCATTACTTATGTTATAACTGTTAGATCGTTCTCTACCGATAGTGAAATTGAATAATGATTGAGATTGATTTGTGGTAGTAGCTGTATTAGAATTAAGTGTCTGTGCTAATGCAGTTGATGGAGACGAAGGCTCTGCATTACTACCAAGTAGAATATCTTCGATTGCATCTAAAGAGTTATCCAATTGCGCTGTGATGCGCGGACTGAGAAATGTTGACGGAGACAGCGGATGCTGTTCAGAGCCTGCCATGGTTGTTGTCTATTATATACTATAATATATCATTAATATTATACCACCTTATATCGATCAGGATGAAGCACATTCTTCATATCATTTTTTCTTGTGAGTGGTTTAGTGAGTTGGACCGCCGGTATCCTGCACACTTCAGAGCCACGGAGCCAACCGACTAGTGATAAGTGTGCAGAAGAGGAGGCGAGGGGTTGCATTTGATTACCCATTCAGTGTATCACCAGTGCACTGACCGAGTAGAAGATGAGAGAAGAGTATTGCGATTGTTGCAGTCCTTTGAAAGATATAGATCATACAGTCCTTCTTCGAAACTACTTTCTTTAGTAATATACAGTTATTGATTACACCCTAATCCCCTTGTTACATTCCCTTCTTTGTTCTCATCTTAGGAATATCAACTCTCGAAATATATATAAGCAACAATTCTAGATGCATTGAAACCCAATCCAAAAGGATACCCCACATAATTGAACATATAGATTGCTACTACACCCGCTATTGGGAATAGGAAGACTTCTGTATTTGATAGAAATGGCAGTGCTGTAGTATTTTATTGGTATCGGGGATAATCAGATGAATTAGTGAGTTCATAGGATAAAAATTCTTCTTTCAAACCAATAAAGTAAACAAAACATATCTCTCACCTCTATATCCTAAATGAGTTATGTAGAAATACCACCCAAATGCTACCGCAAACAATGTATTTGCAGCCCCTAGTGATAGAAGAGATGTTCCCAAAACTAACGGTAATAGAAAGAACTGAAGTCCATCTGTGAAATACAAAGAGAGATGTCAGTAGTGATATAAATTGCAAGCAACTTCTTCTGATACAACTCTCGTCAACATTCTTTTGAATCATGAAGAATCACCATTCACCACAAAAACAAACATCACTCACATAGTAGTACAAACAATGGTACAAATGCATTACAATGAACATCAAATGCATATAACCACTCAACACTTTGTTTAACATGATTTGAACTCCGTTCTGAAGCCTGATTTAAATGATTATTCGATAATAATGTACCCACACTTGCCATAATAACACCAAATCCTAACCAATTTATTAATATACTTTTGGCTACAAAACCAAGTATTGCTGATATTGATGATACTCTGAATGCTAATCCATATGCTATACTTGATATTAGTAACATGATTATTTGCAGGAAACAAAATCCTGGATCATCCCGAGCCCAATGATTCTTCGTTTGTTTACGGTAGTATGCCATTTTATATACTCGTTGGGGATATAATGATAATAATGTACGCATCTGATCAACAGCACTATTGGAGAAGCAAAAGTATTGTACAAACATTATGAGATACAATACCTACGAGAGAAAACGATATGTATGACTATAATAGGCATATTGAAACATATAACTAACCTTTGCAAATCCATTTGATGAAAGTCTAGCATTCTCTGCAGATATTGTTGCGGTGTAAGTGTTGATGATATTGTTTCGGGAGATGAAGTTCGATAAGGAAGATTACCACCTCCTCGAGAAGAGGCTGATGAAGCTTTAGATGAACGAGTTTGCACTGGCATTTTATCCGTAGACATTTCTTGACAACTGTAAATGATGTTGATTTTAGTGCAACCTAAGACCTACCGACTAAGTACTATAATGTAATTGAGGAAGATAATCCGTGTGCACCAAGGAAAGGAGGTTAGTTGGAGGTTGTATTATTAATACAGTTATGGTATGGCTGTTTTTTTGGGGATACAGCATCATGTAGGCCTGGTACTGGATCGCTAAACTTCGCTAAAAGATGCCTGTCTTTGCAAATTTTACTAAGCTTTTCTCGTACAAATTAACAACATGGCAATAGGAAATGTTGCCTACGTAAAAAATCTTCAATTCTTAATATCCCAGGGAGATACGCATATCCATCGATAGCCTAGATGATTCTGGTTATGCCAATAACCGTATCTCCCTGAGGAATTAAAAACTCGCTTCAAAAATTAAGATGCCGCAATTTTTTTAGTAATTACACCCATCAACCATTGCTTCGACATTGCAATGGCGTATGAGAGGTCTATACCACCCCGTGACTCCTCTTCTATCATACCATCTATATATTATATGTCGTAGTGAAGATGTGTGGTTGTAGTCGTCCTACGGTGGTCAGTATGTTGTCAATTAAGAGGTGGTTGGTGCATCATCTTCGAGGAGGGTGAATCGTCGTCATCAGAGGTGGGATATCGTCCTCTAGGAACAACCATTGCCACTGGATGGTACCACAATATATCTATCGCATCTATATACTATTATCAACATTCTGATATGGTGTGGTATGTTGTGGCGGTGTTATGGAGGCGCATGGTCGTCGTTATTAGAATGGGGCTGGTGAGTAGCGGAGGTAGTAACTCTCTTTTGATTGCAGGCCAGTGGACGATCCTACCACTCGGAGACTAGTACATGATCGCATTATCAATTATAATAGTAGTGATATGAGTTGTAGAGTGTAAGATGTGGTACCACATTCAAAACAAACAAGGAGGGGCCAGGGGCACATTATATTAGATTGGGTATCAATTGCAAAATGATGAAAATGATCGTCTAGCCTTTTAACAATGGTCATTGGATCGAAACCAAACAATTTACAGCAGGAGAATGATATATGTATCATAACTGAACATGATTGTAACACCAGAAGGTGTACAGAGTAGTAGAGGTATACAATATTTACGATTTTTGAGTTTGGGAATTGCTGGGGGGGTATACTATTATGGCATGATTAGGAGATATATTGTCCGAACTGTGTAGATTTGAGTAGATGAACGGTTACTATACATAGTAGAGATGCTATCAACTAATTTTATCCATATAATAACGATCCACCAACGTTCTACACATATAAATACATATGATGTGCATAAAAGTTTAGTTGGGTAAGAACTCATTTTTTGAATATATCGTAGCGGCTAGTTCCATTCTAGGTCTGAAAATGTTAGTACATTACAACTATGATATATACTAATGATCGATACCGATATTACATGATAATCATGTTTGGTTGTTCATCTATTAAGGCAGAAGAGGTCAATACGAGTTGAAGGAGCTTGATAGATGGGAACCCAGTTTGGCCGTTATCGCCAAAAAACAAGATACCGGTATCCTTGCTCATGTTTTGTCTTCGTAAAAACAGCCATACTTATTAGGCTGCGGCACACTTGATTGATACTTATTAGGCATAGGCTTTAGTGTAAGGTCTTGGCCATAGGGCACTCAGATCTCTAAGGCACAGCCCAATTGTATATCTTTTGACAACCATCATCATCGTACATCGATCAGCTACCTATTGTACATCTTACCTAATATAAACATGAAACTACAAATAGCATTATCTGCTGCCGCTATCGTGGGCACATCTGGATTCTCCTTGGAGATGAAGTCTCGTGAGTTGTTATTTGCAAAGACATTGAAAAACTGCTAAAAGGTTCACTATCGTAACTTAACTTGATGGCTATTCCCAACTTTCTTTCTAAATACACACAGAGGGTCCTAGTTCACGTCGAGATATCTTACAAAAGGGAGCTGCTCTTGCATCTGTCGTAGCCGCACCTACAGTGGCCGGGGCATACGAGGTGCCTGATTTACTCTACCCCTTTGAAGCTCTTGAGCCATTTATTGATGCTCCTACTATGAAAATCCATCACGATAAACATCACGCCACCTATGTTGCCAATATTAACAAGGCAATGGAGGGTAAGGATGAGGTTGATATTCTTGAGCTTCAATTGAATGCTCTAGAGGCTACTCCAATCCGTAACAGTGGGGTAAGTGAAGAGTGCATATCATATGTATTGATATGTGTTCTCTTTATATCTTTGCATTGTGTGTATAGATATCTTTATAATGTCTGCGATCTATTATGCTGTCTAACTGGTTACTATCTTTTTTTATGTGTTTCATAGGGAGGACATTACAATCACGCCTTTTTTTGGGACGAGATGGCACCTCCTGATGAAGCAAAGAAGACAAAACCATCAGATGCTTTGGCAGCCGCGATTGACAAGTCCTTTGGTTCGATGGATGAGATGAAGGCTAAGTTTGAAGCACAGGCTGCACCTGGAGCAGTATTTGGTTCGGGATGGGTTTGGGTATGCGTTAATGGAGATAAGTTGGAGATTGTGGGCACACCAAACCAAGATAATCCATTAATGAAGGGCGTTACAAGTGAGGTGATGTTCCCTATCTTGGGACTTGATGTTTGGGAACATGCTTACTACCTCAAGTATCAAAACCGTCGTCCAGAATATGTATCAAACTGGTGGAATGTTGTCAACTGGGATAAAGTCAATAGCAACTTTGATTATGTCACTGAAAAGAAGGCCGGAGTCCCTGTTCGTGGATAAGAAACAAAGAATGACAATGAGTTGGGGATTAGCTATGTGATTTTGTGAAGAACGACAATCTCTGGGGTAAGAATGATTGTATGAAATAGAATGAATAGATATCGTTACTTTACTTAAAGTAATTGATTAGTGCAAAGATTTTGATTTACATCTTGATCATCTCAAGCACTCTTTAATCAACACCTTCAAAAAGCATTATACCTCCCAAGAACCGTCAGTATCACTATTCCATCCAATCTTTTAGTGTCGCCTTTGCCAATGTATCTTTAATAGTATCAATAAGATTTGCCACTTCTTCAGGATCATTTTCTGGATGATTTGAATCTTTTAGTCTGAGATATAATTTGTTAGTGAATAGACGATAAGATATCTTACGTTGCAAAAGATATGATAGGATACCCAACATATATCAACGTATCTTACCTTGATAGCAATACCTCTACATTTGCAACATGTCTAATATAGTGTTTTTTCTGTTCTTCCAATTGATTAATAAGTGCCTCGTATTCTTCAATATCACAACTTTCATGTAGACAGAACTCTGCGACGTTCTCAATACAAATCTCGTCAATTTGAGACAGCTCTGTTGAATACAAGGGCTTCATTACATTCTTCTGATGTCCACCTCCGACTACAAAAGCAGTAGCACTTGATATCCCGACTAGTAGTAATAGTAATTTCATCGTTGTATCAATTTGATCATTCAACTTGAACTCATCCATCAATGATGATGGCAACAAGCTGCACTAAAAAAAAGATACTTACTAACAGTGCTTCCCGAGGATCGTTGCATCGCCATATATTATTCACATCATTACAATCACTTATTTTTGGTTTATATCAGCCCCAAATAGGTACCAGAATTGGATTCTACATGTAAAAATGGGTTAGAAACAGTATTAACATTGTTTATCTCAATATCAAACTACTACTCACAGAAGATGCAATCAAATTTTCACTATCGTAAGAAGCCCTAAGAAAATTGGCCAATATATTCCACGTGGAAGGTTGAAAAAAACACACCTTATATTATGATGCCTTAAAGTTGTGTATTGTATTGTGAACTGATCGGCATTGAAGGCTTTAGTAATCATCACCCATCACATAATGAAGGTTACACTGATAGTAACAGTGGTGGTAAGTCTCATCCTCCCTTCCGCACTCGGTCTACACCTTCCCCTCAACCGTCGATCAGCTGTGCAAAATTTAATAACTGGTGTAGCAACATCAACTTTGATATCTCCATCTACTATTACAAATGCGGTTGACTCAGTATCAGAAGTTACATTGAATAGTAATAATAAGAAGGCTTTTCCACTTGCATCGTTCGGATTGCAAGTATATAATGATGACACTGCATATAAACTAACTTTGACAGCGTTGGAATGTGGCTATCGAAACTTCTTCGCATCGGTATTAGCTGGTAATCAAAGAGGGTTTGCAAAAGCGGTAAAGGACTCTAATATTCCAAGAAAAGATCTATACATATGGTAAGTTAGTGCAGTTTGCATTGTGCATATATTATGTACATATGAACATCAATATCTAATATACAAACATCACATGAATATTATATGGACATCTCCACAATCTACTAATATAAACACCAATATCTAATATACAAACATCACATGAATATTATATAGTGGAATGGTATTGAGTAACAGAGTTAATGGGGAAGATGCATCATATAAAAAGACAAAGCAAGGGTGTTTAGAAAATATGCAAGCAATGTCAGTAGGTGGTATAGATCATTTGGACATGATTATGTTGGACTATCCCGGGCCAAATGCTGAGAGTGTTATTGGACAATGGAAAGCATTTGAAGAAATGAAAGCAATTGATAAGACCGTGGACGATTTGGCAGTGTCCAACTTTTCTCCCGGTCAACTGGATGCAATTTTGTCGAATCCAGAGGCAACAAAACCTACTGTCAATCAATTACCATTCTCTGTCGCTAATCATCCAGAGGGGATGATAGAATACAATACAAAGCGTGGTATCTTGGTTCAAAGTTGGTCACCTTTATCACGAGTGCTCCCTCGCTACGGTACTCAACTAGCCGAAATAGGAAAGAGACACGGAAAGACGGCGGCACAAGTAGGGCTTAGATGGATTGTTCAAAATGGGGCAGCCTTCTCCACTCAAAGTAAAAGCAAGAAGCATTTTGAAGAAGATCTAAATGTCTTTGACTTTTCTTTGTCGGACGATGAGATGGCTAAGATTACATCGCTAGCAGCTTAAAGCTAAATATGACACAAGCTTGATATATAAGGTAATCTATTATTGAGATCTTATCCCTGAATTTTTTTTACATCTAGCAACAATCACTCCTTCTTATTTACAATCCAACCAAAGTCTTGATCTTGTCCCTCTTTCTCATCTTCTTATCAACAGCGCCAAACTCAGTTTTGAGAATCTCAACTAGCTCTGGGATAAGCGATTCATCTTCTAATGGAACACCAGACTTGAAAGGTTCCAAACTCAAATGAGCATCCTCACCAATACGACCTCCAACAAAGATTTTGCATCCGGGCACGGCCATCATTTTGCCTGTCTCTTCATTCATCTTGCGAGCAGGTCCTCCCATGATACCAATATCGGCAGCTTGTACCTGACCACAACTGTTTGGGCTGTATTGTAATATATGGTAGCAGAGAAGGCGTGAGGTACGCCAAACAGCAGAACATAGCACATGCAACTAATAGAGAAACTTACCATCCAGTCCAATGAATACGAACAGGTCTATCAACTGTAACCAACTCTTCCAACTTCTTGGATACCTCTTCGGCCTTTGATTTGGTCTCGATCAATGCCAAACCACAAAATTGTGCTCCTGTACAGCTAACCATACTTCCCTCAATGTATCCAGGATTTACCTCCAATCTAGACTTTTTACCGACAGCGGCTTCTTTCAATAGTGCATTAACCTTGTCATCATCAACATTGGGTAAGATTATGTTTTGTTCAACAGTTAATCGGACCTCTCCGTCGGAATATATATCAGCCAAATCAGCAATTTGACGACATTCCTTAACAGATAATCGGCCAGCAGGAACTAGGATACCAACGCGAGACTTGCCATCTTGCTTTTGCTTATGCACACCCAACAACTCTCTGCGCTCAAACTTGTCAGTAGGTGTGGGTTGAGCATTCTCAATCTTCACATCACGCTTGTAGCTATTAACTTCCTTGATAACTTCCTTCTTGAATTCTTCAACACCATACTTCTCCACAAGCCACATAAGACGCGCCTTCTGTCGGTCTTTACGTTCACTCTCATCACGAAAGATACGAAGGATAGCCTCTGAGAGTGTAACAACAGCCTCACGCTCGGCAGGGATCCACATATCAGACTCTATACTCTCAGCAACACGCTTGATGGACATGTATCCTCCAAGTACTACATTGAACCCCATAACTCCAGTCTCTGCATGAGCTACTGGTACCAATCCAATATCATTAATGTGTGTATGAGCAAAGTCATCACGACTTCCCGAGATGGCAATGTTAAACTTCCTTGGCAAGTTACCCCACTGAGGATTACCACGAGTTTGTGTTACTGGATCAAGACTAACAAGATCATTCACTGCATTGCAAAATACACGTGTATCTACCAATTCTTGATCATCAATACCAGCTAAAGGATTACCAACCTATATATGACATGAGTAGTATGAGCATTTAATGTGAGCATTGATATACCTAGTATGCATACTTAGGAGATATGCACATCATATGAACTTACCATATTACGAACACTATCCAAAGCACTTTGGAATGAAGTTTGATTCCTAGCATGTAATCCATCAATAATATCAGAAGCATCTTCAATCTTAACACCCCGGAGTTGTATATTAGCCCGGGTAGTAATATCAACAACACCTTTCTCCTCACCATACTTTTCAACACAATCAGCATAGAATCTCATTTGATCAGCATTCACTATACCGTTTGGAACTTTCAGACGCATCATGAACTGTCCTGGCGTGCGTTTATCACGATGTAACATACCCACGAACTTAAGCCGTGTGTTCATATCAGCTGCTTCGACTTCTTCCCATGTCATTTCACCAGAACGGAACTTTGCAGCATATTCATACACATCCTTGAAGGCTGACGTTCCATCCTTCTTTAGCTTGGCTTTTTCGATTGGATTTCCTTTAGCTGCACGTTCAACTGTTTCAGATGGTAGGAAGGATGTTCCTGTTGGTTTACCTGTTCGCTCATCGACTTTGTCAAAGGTGATTGCTTCATCTGTTGCAGTAGCTAACAGTGTTGTTGATGTTGATGATGATCGGACAGTAGACGCTGGTGTAAAGGCCTGGCCACTAGAGGCCAAGATTGATAGAATACTTGCTGCTTTGATATAACCCACCATTGTTTATTGATTTATGATAGCTTGCTTTCCCATTGATTGCAATTACGTGGCTATCATTCTCACTATGATTGCCGGCGTTTTTGCTTCCAGAAGGGGAGTTACTTCTCCCGCCAGGGCTCCCGCTTATCCCAAAGAATAATAAAGCCCCCTTTATTACAAACAATAAGTCTAATTTCTACCCCATTCAATATTTGTGGCGAGTGGCGGGGCATGCATGAGGCATGAGATGATGTGGGTTGGTGATAGTGATATATACTCCAGAGCTTGTTAGTTATACGGAGAGTTATTGAGATCAAAAGCATGTTGGTATACCGTCTTTTGCAAACAACATCATCAAGGCGATACACATCAAATTATAATATCATTCTAAATTTACTAATATTCAGTATGATGTTGATGAAATGTTCAAGAGCCATCAAACCAATACGAAAACACATGCTATGTTTCTGTTCTACTTCTTATGAATATAATACAATAATATACCAAACATCAAACCGCAAACAATCTACTTCTGTATCAGCAGCAGCAAATAGTGATGGAGAATCATCATTCTACGAAAGTTTAAACTCTCCCAAACATATCCTAGCACCAATGGTTGCACAATCTGACTTACCATTTAGATTAATGTGTGAACAATTGTATAATGTCGATTTATCTTATACACAAATGATACATGCATATAACTTTGTCGAGCCAAATGGAGAGATATTTCGAACAAATCATTTGGATGTATATGATCAATCAACTGTTAGAGATGTACTATTAGGTAAAGAAGATTCAAGTGCACTCATGAATACACCATCTCAATCGAATGCAATAAAGGGATTGAGTGATTTTGATATTGAGCAATCTAGAAAGAGAATATTGACCGCCATTGCAAAGAAAACTGGTAGTAATATTGATGGAGATATTCTACCAATCAAGAAAACTATTGTACAAATTGCTGGTCATAATCCTGATATTGCAGTGCGGGCAGCTAATATGATATTGGAAAGAGCTGGAGATGCATTAGTAGCAGGAAAGTGCGCGTTTGCAGTATTAGACACACGCCATTATTTGACTGCCTTTTCACCACACTTTACTAACATAAGTTATTATCTCCTCTCTTTTACGCACATCTTCCAGGGATTGATTTGAATCTGGGTTGCCCTCAGTCCATTGCAAGAAAGGGTAAATATGGAAGCTTTTTACATGACGAAGATCCCGAGGCGACATATAATGTACTGTCAGCACTTAGATCTAACCTTCCAAACGAGATTGGAGTAACTGCCAAGATACGCCTCCCTCCTACTCAAGCTGATGCCGACTCTGGCAAGCTTGGTAACATGTCTCAGACCGGTAGACCTCAAACAATAGACGAAAGGATGAAGTGTTTGATTGATTGTGGTGTCGACTTGATTACAGTGCACGGTAGAACTCGCTTTGAAAATAAAGTAGCAGTCAAAGCAGCAAATTGGGATGCAATACATCAAGCTACACATGTCGCAAGAGAATATAGCGGGAATAGCAATTATCCAATATTTGCAAATGGAGGTATTGAGTTTGATCAAGATATACAAAGATGTCTAGAGTCAACTCAAGCTAGTGGTGTTATGTCATCTGAAAGTTTGTTGGAAGTTCCTGGTCTATTTTGTTATCAGGAAGAGGGAGAGAGTGACACATCAGCAAAAGGGTTACTTGAAAGACAGATCGGGTATGCAGAAATGTACCTTGACTATTCTACCATATTGCCTCCTGTACCAGGCAGTCTCGGTACCAAAGGCGGAAGCTTCAATGTTATACGATCTCACTTGTTCAAGATTCTACACAGATATCTAGAAGAAAATCCAAGTCTGCGCTCGTGGTTGGGCAATCAAGAGTTGAATACGATCAAACAAGCGAGAGAATTACTTGTTGAGTTGAGGTTGATTTATGAGAATCTCGATGAAGAAGAACTAAGACAAAAGAGTAGTTTTGATAATAGTTGGTACCGCAGACATAGGCGACAAGATGCACAGCAACATGAAACAACTCCAGCAGAGTTGACAATTGAAGAAAGAAAAGCCCTTGCAAAGCTGAGAATACTGAAATTGAAAGAAGAGAGAAAGTCAAAGCTTAAGCTGTGAGTTATCTCTACATCTAATTCAAGTCATGACTCCTTCTTCACGGGATGGGTGGGAGCTGTTGTCATGTGCATCAACTACAGCATACTCTCCTTCGTCCCAATTTTCATTTCTTCCAACACTATGATGAGCACCGTATAAGAAATAAATCAATATTGCAAATATTATGTATCCAAACAGTATGGCAATACCGAGAAAGGAAAGCTGGCAAATCAACAAGTAATTGATAAACATACCCATGCACGGTATATATGGCACTAATGGGGTCTTAAAGAACTTGTTCTCATCTCCATACAAACTCTTTGTTTTTGTTGATGAGCTTCCAAACGGTATCGATGGACACTGGTGTGATATTTTCCTTGCTATCAATGCTGATATTATGCCTACTATAGACCCAGCAATATAGTTTAGTGGTGATGGCAAGTGTGATAATGCAAAGCACGATATGAATGAGCATAAATTGAAGCTTCCTAGCAGCTTTTGCAATAGATACGGATTATCCGTTGGTGACTCTCTTCTCAATATCACTAGTGAACAGTTGGTTGTTGTGAAGGCAACTAGTATGCCGGCCGAAACAAAGTCATCTAAGTATGAAAAAGGAATAAAGGTAGCGAATATCGTCATCAAAACTCCAGCAAATATAGCTCCTTTCCGAGGTAAACCATTGCTGTCAATCTCACCGAAAAAGGGAGGTAAAAGACCGTCATTTGCTGGTTAAAGATACATGTTGAGAAGGTGTTGTGACTTGAATTAAAGAGAAACATAGATACTAACCTAATGCAAACTGAAGCCTAGGCTGTATGATGATTGATATAAGTACTACTACTGGAAGTGTAAATACTTCTCCAAAAGCAGTGAGCTGGGCTGCCCATTCTATACCATTAGCTTTGAACGCTTCGGGAAAGCCGCTTTCTGGAGATATCTCTTGATAATTCTGCATGCCAACTAATGATATAGCTGCAGCCACGTATAGGACAGTAACAGTTCCCAGCGTGATCATTATAGATAGAGGCAAGTTTCTTTCTGCATTGATTGCCTCCCCAGCAACACACTGCAACATGGTTAGTCTATAAGCTTTTGTGGAATGACACATAATTAGAAGAATACTTACACATACTGCATCAAAGCCCAAGAAACCAAAGAAGGAAGACACAGCCCCTCTTAGTATCCCAGAAGCTCCAAACTCAGGAGGGATAAAGGGCTGCAAGTTGTCTTTATTAAAAAGGACAAAGCCACCGACTGTCATGAAAGTCACCAAACAAACTTTTAGCCATGTGAATATATCTGTAACTTTCTTCGACTCTTTTACTCCAGCTAGAACAAGCATACTGCAACTTAGTGATACGAGACATGCCGCTGGGTTAATGCCGTAACCCGGTTCGAGGATCTGAAGTACTTTCTCGTTCACATTCAGTTCAACACACCATTCAACCAACTTATCCCCCCAACTTCGAGCAACAGCACTGCCACTAAATAGGAATTCTAGTGTAAGCATACCGGCTGTGATGAAAGCAGGAAGTTCTCCTAACGCAACAAAGGCATAAGCATAACTACTTCCTGTTGATGGAATTCTTCCAGACAATTCAGCATAGCAGCAACCAGACAGCATAGCTGCTATACCGGATATTATCCAGGATATGAAAGTTGCTGGACCGGCATATTGATTGGCTATCAAACCATTAAGAACGAAAATTCCCGATCCTATAGTGCCCCCGACACCAATTGAAACTAAATCAAACAGAGATAGATGACGGGATGGTAGTGGCGAGTGATGATGATCGTATACTTGTTGTTGTGTACTTGCAATAGAATGTTCATTAGCCAATGAACTTTCATCATGATCATTATAATCAAAAGTAGGTAACTCTATACTGTGTCCATCCACATTATCATTATCTTCATGTATTGAAGTTGTTACATTACTATTGCCTGAGCTCTCCACATTACTATGCTGACCACAATCTTCCAACACAACCCATAGTGGCTTTTTGAGAAACGGATTCAATCTTTTTCTACCCCGCCGTTGTCTTGGCTCTTGCTGTTGTTCTATTGCTGTTGATTCCATCATGTGTTGTTTGTATCAATATTTTGATATCTGCATACGCTACATCAAACTCTTGCAGTCTGAGGTCGGCTCTGACTTATATTTGTATGAAACTTACCTTATGTACTTACCTCAATAATTGATGGCGATGGCCGAATGCCGAATGAAGCGGAAGAAGTGTACGATACATACAATACTTGAGCGTGTTTGCAGTAGATATTGATATTATTGTTCTTTGTCTCTTACATATCCAGTATCGCGGTCATGTTGATAGTAATGGTTGCCGTGCTCGTGCTGGATCAATGAGATAACATAGATATCTCTCCCAAACATACTCATCTACACAGGACAATCAGCTTGAACTCTTGAAACTGTAGTAGGAATTGGTATTGGTATATTGCAGAGATATTGAGGAGACGTCATAAGATATGATGTGGTTGTTATTTCTCTTTGCTAGTTGTATATGCTGTTGTTGGTCATGGGTGGTACTACCAACCATCAATCAACAACATCCACATAAATCATATCATAATATTCATCATGGTACTTCAAACAACAAACCTACACCACCAGAACCATTTCGAAATGAAACATCATTTGTGTTAGCAGGAGATTTATCAACAGAAGCAATACGTCAATCAGCTTCTTCTCCATATCCTCTTTTATCACCACCAAAGAAGATACCTAATCCATATGGTTGGATGAGAGACGATACACGGACAAATGAAACAGTACTAAATCATTTACATGCAGAGAACGAATATGGTGAGCAAATGACATCACATTTGAAAGATCTTCGAGAAGAGATATATGAAGAGATCTTATCCAGTACACAAGAGACTGATTACATTACTCCTTCACTAAAAACATCAACATCGGGTGATTCATACTGGTATTATGCAAAGTGGGCTGAGGGTGAGAGCTACTTGAGATATTACAGGGCACCTGCAAAAGACAATAAAATATACCTTCCACCAGTCAATGAAAACTGGAATTACAAGAAGACAAATTCAAACAATAATGAGACATGTCTTCCTCCACTTCTCCCTTCAGAAGAGCTTTATTTGGATGTACCAAGTCTGGCTAGAGAGAAGAAATACTTTGCTTTAGGATCAATTGCTGTATCACCTGACCAAAAGTATGTTGCATATTCATCAGATGAGAAAGGTGGAGAGACTTGTAGTCTCTTTGTAAAGAATATCAAGTCAGGCGAAGTATATACATTATATGATGAAGACAATACTACTGAGTTACTAGAATGTAACGGTAGCGTATATTGGAGTGAAGAGAGTAATGCCTTATTCTATATCACTTTTGACAATGCACATCGACCATATAAACTCTTTCGACGACAAATCTTTAATTCTAATGGGCAATGGATTGATAACAAATCAGTAAACGATGAACTACTCCTTGAGGAGAAGGATGAACTGTTCAATGTGCTTATTTCGAAGACATTTGACAGTCGCTATCTCATTGTTCAAAGCAGTTCTAAGGAGACTAGTGAATGCAATTATCTTGATTTACGACCAGAAGATGAGTCGAAATCAAACAAGCTTGTATGTATTGCCAAGCGACAAGTTGGGGTCGTGTATAGAGTGACTCATTGTCAGGGATGGTGGCTGGTTCAAAGTAATATAGGTACACCAAACGTGAGCTTGAAAGCTTGTCGAGTTGGCGAAGAGGGTATGGATAAATGGAAAGATGTTGTCACAGCTAATGATCAGACAAAAGTGTTTGATGGAAGTCACAAACGCTCAATTGATGGTGTAACAATATTCAACCCACCACCCTCCAGCAGTAGTACAACACCACTTGCATATGCTGTTGTCTATGGGCGAGAAGAAGGCATGCCACGGATATGGATACTAGAACTCGATGAAGAAAGTGAAACAACTACAAATGAAACTAATGGCCCCTTGGTAGTATCAAAAATGACACGATTGGAGTTTGACGAAGACGCCTACGATGTTGGGTAAGTAGAGAGCCTGGTGTGATTCTCTGTTCGTCATTATCATGTCACAAACTTACACCCTTGTTCTCTTATAGACTTGGACCCAACCGTGACTCTAGCCTACCTTATGTTGTAATTGTATACGATTCATTGGTCACACCTCCAAGTCATATTGCTATTCCTCTCGACAACCCTACTGACCTAGGTGCTAGACGAGTATTGAAAGAGAAGTATGTTCCAGGATATAACAAAGAAGACTATGCATGTGAAAGGACAACTGTAAGAAGTCGTGACGGAACGACTGGTATACCCGTGTCCTTAGTCTTTCACCGCGATGTTCTGAAAGAGAAAAGCAAGGGACCAGTTCCAACTCACATGCTAGGGTACGGTAGCTACGGCGCATCCATCGAAGCTTCATTTAGATCTACTCGGTTACCTTTACTCAACAGAGGCTTTGTATATGTACTCGCACATTGTAGAGGAGGAGGCGAGCTTGGAAGGCCTTGGTACGAGAGTGCAAAGTATCTCAACAAGAAGAATACCTTTAATGACTTTGTAGATATATCCAGATGGCTTGTTGGTCATGAGGAAGCCGATACTGACTTAACGACTACCCTATCAATTGGAAAGGGCATCACAGCACCGCACAAGTTATCAATTGAAGGCAGGAGTGCAGGAGGATTGCTTATTGGTGCTAGCATAAACCAACAGCCAGAGTTGTATAATACGGCGATATTGGGAGTACCATTTGTAGACGTTGCTTGTACAATGGTTGACAGTACCGTCCCATTGACTGTAGCAGAGTGGGAAGAATGGGGAAATCCCAACGAATTGAGATATTTTGACTACATCATGAGTTACTCACCAATGGAGAATGTCAAAGAAGGTGCAGTCTATCCATCTTGTCTCATTACGGGAGGATTGCATGATCCTCGAGTTCAATACTGGGAACCAGCCAAGTATGCGGCTACGTTGAGACATAAATCCAATGAGTCTGGACGTGTTATAGTAAAGATGGATATGGATTCGGGACATTTTAGTGCATCCGATAGATATAAGTCGCTCCGAGAAACAGCTTACGACTATGCATTTATACTGGATACGCTGACTGAGAAAGAGTGAGCATCACTCTCACAAAGACATTCCTTTCAGGCTTGACATGCACATAAACCACTGACTGCAAGAGTGAACATCACTCTCAAAGGCGTAACTATAAAGCTAAGTCTATTCAAACTTGACCATGAATCACGTAACTTCTTTCAGCTCTCATAAGGAAGGAGAGTAGAACATACAAAGTAGATCTTTTTACTAACACAGTGTTTATTGCCCTATTGCCCCATTCTGAACAACTACTGCCGGCCAATTCAAAAGATACCTTTTTGGGTATCCTTCACAATTGCCAAAAGTTAAAATCATAAATCTTGTGATAGTGCACCAACAATACGCCCTTTTATCAATATCAAAGGGATAAAACAATACCATGAGATCCTTAATTCAAGCAGTAGTATTGCTTGCAATACTACTATCCTCCAATGTCGCATCCGTCGATGCTAAGGATAAGAAGATGACACGTAAAGAGAGGAAAGTTGAGGCACGTGAAAAGGCAGTAAAGTTTGCCAACATGAAGGCTGCTGGTCAAGATCAGGTATCAATGACAAAGGAGGCAGCCGAATTACGTTCCTATGAGCTCCGTAAGAAGAAACGTAAGGGATTATTAAAACGTCGTGAGGCATCCTTGGCACAGGTATTATTCCCCGGTGCATCACCAGAGGAGTATGCAGATTCAGAACCAGTACCAGCCTTTGTTGAATTAGTCGAAAGTAAGAAGACGCAACTGCCCTTTGAGTTTTATGATTTACCAACATGCCCAGAACCAGCCGAGAAGATTCAGAAGCGTTTCCGTCAGCGTCGTAATTTGGGAAGTCGTCTTATGGGTCATAAGCTGCAAATGGTAAGTAAAATTTGATATGGATATATATTATGAGAATTGAGCAGGTATTTATTGTTGTACACATTATAAAGTGTGTACATTATTTGTTAATGTTTCTAAATCATTCTCTACTTTGATCTACTCTATAAAATCCTATTATAATAATGAATAGGCACCATACAACTTCCCAACTAAAATGTCTAAACAATGTACACCATTATGTGTTGTGGAAGTTGGGGGTAAAAAACTCCGTTGGTTACGTAAGCTTGTGGATCGTCAATATCGTATCCATTTAACATTGGACCAGTTACCAGTATTAATGAGAAGTAAGGAATTAAATTATGCCGTACGTGGATATCCAGTTGGATTCAAGGCCCCTCCATCCTACACTGGACTTAAGGAAGATGAATTTTATCTTTATAATCATCTCAAGTTTACTATTACATACCGTGAGGAACCATCGGAATTTGAGGGCGTTCGTGTTACAGGATTTGATGTACATCCCGTTAGTATTACACATCAGTTTGGTGATGAGAAGGTAGATTTGGAAACAAATTTGGAAGCTGCCAATAAGAAGGATGGGTGGAGTACATGTTCGGATGGAGTATCACCAGTTAATGAGCCAGAGACATACCTCGCCCTTCGTAGTGGATCTACTGGCGAAAGTATGAAGATTTTATACTCATATGAAGTTACATGGCAGGAGAGTGACATTCCATGGGCTGATCGATGGGATGTCTACCTTGTTGGTTCACCCGATGATGAAATTCATTACTTTGCTATTGTGAATTCTCTCATGATTGTTGTCTTTCTAACGGGTGCAGTTGCCACTATTATGATCCGTACGCTCAAGAAGGATATTGCAGGATATAATGAAATGCAAACCCTTGAGGAAGCACAGGAGGAGACTGGTTGGAAGTTGGTACATGGAGATGTCTTCCGTCCTCCTCAAAGTCATCCATCACAGAACTTGTATAGACGAGCGGAGACATATCCACCTACTCCACCACACAAGACGTAAAGAACAATCACAGCTGTGAGTGCCTGTCCCTTCTTGATAGGGTTCAACATCCTCAACATGGATGCCAATAAAGTGATGAAGAATGCACTACCAATCTGTGCTCCAGTTCCTACCAATACACTGAGTAATAATGGATGACTTTGAGGAGGACGGAAGACATCTCCATGTACCAACTTCCAACCAGTCTCC
>Ga0214477_100383_pt1 | contig 30844 bp, 22 predicted proteins | sample M1_20Mar14CPVII9_FD_165058 | JGI IMG/M metagenome (GOLD analysis project Ga0214477, IMG submission 165058) | Marine eukaryotic communities from Monterey Bay, California, United States - M1_20Mar14CPVII9sort6BwellC16 | ecosystem: Environmental > Aquatic > Marine > Unclassified | place: USA... | reverse complement strand
TCCAGGGACTATGAGTAAAAACTTTTGCTGCACTCCAACGAACCCAGACGGCGGTCAAGGCCCAACTACATGTGTTAATAAGATTGACGGCAAGCCTTGCGGACCTGGCCCCGCTCAACTTGATATGTGTGAAACGCCAAATGCACAACCTAATCAGACACCTTGTGATCCAGCCAACCAGCAATGTTGCAAAGATTCAAATACCAATCAAAACTTCTGTTGTCTCCCTGACCTTGAACCTATCGGCCTTACCTGCTTGTCCATTCCTTCTGGGTATTGTGATCTTCCTGAAGTCTTTAGAGACAATGGATTGGCTGTCTTTCTTTTGGGACTGATTTTGCAAGCCTTGGGGTTATTCGATGGCAATCGTCGTAACCTTCGTAGTGTCGTTGACGAACAGGGGATCCAAGACATCGTGGCAAAGTTTGCTTCTCTCCTTGATGAAGAAGAGGGAGGCATGGAAGGTATCATGGCCAAGGTCGCTGATTTGGGTGTGGACGCAGATATGATGAATCAACTTGTTAATGTCATTGGCAATTAGATGACTTGTGACTGGTCGTAGCCTCCAATTGTAGTTTTGTGTAGCCTCTTAGAGTATTGGACGAATAGGAAGAGATGAAAAAGTATGTGATATATGTTGAGAAGCAAGACATGGGCAAAGTTTGAGTAGAGTTTGTTTAGAAAAGTCCCTAGTCAGTAGATATAACGAGTATAGATAAAGAATTAGATGGAAAAGTGGGTCTCCTTCATCCCATATCATGGTCTGATTAGTAGGTAGTTATATGTTTGTCGTCGATGGGTGGTGGATTAGGCGATACCTTTTTTGAGATGATGTGTCACATGAAGGTTGACGGCTTAGTCTCTTTTGATCGTTATCGTTACAGATATATCGTTTTGTCAACCCGGGTAATACTTCAACTTCGGTGGTATAGAACTCCTTCTCTCTCCTTCCTTGCTTGCACTTGCACTCCATTCCAAAAGACCGCTATTTGCGTGGGCTGCCCCCTCGGGGCAGTACCACAATTCCTTCTTAAAGTTTGACTATAATATATTGCAATCAAACATCAGCCCCTCCTCGCATACGCTTTGATTTAACTAGGTACTACGCATCCTCTTCTATTCCTCTCATCGCAGGTGGTACTCAATAAAGTTGTTTTTAATTTGGTGGTACTCGTCGATCATTAACTTCTATTTGCAATAAGTTTCATTTCAACAAACAGTTAGATAAACAAAATAATAATGGACCCTCCTTCTAACCAGCGACCAGTAGTTGGAGACTACACTCGTAACGATGTACTGTTTGGACGAGGCGGTGGTATTAATGTACATCCTGGTAAGTTTGCTGTTGTATTGTTTATTATATGAATTCATGTGTTCAATATGAAGTATCGTTGAGATTTTTGTATGTACTAAATAAGTTACTATCATCTCTATGATACGCTCATCTTCCAGGTAATCGACGATTCCGAGATTTAATAAATGCCAATCGTCGTGCTTATCTCAAAGTTAGTTTGCATATGATATGTTTGTGCACTTTTGTGCATATGATATGCTCATCAAATAATTTGCAAAACTTTAATAGGCCCGAAAGAATGATAAGTCAACAATCTGTAGAGCAATTGTACGAACGATACGTGAAATGGGTGGTGGATTTCTTAAAAAGAATAAAGACGGTCAGTGGTACGATGTTGGTGATAATGGTGCTCGGGAGAAGACTAGTCAGGCACTTCGCCAGCGTGCACCAGAGATGCGTAAAATTCTATTTGAGAATGAACAACGTCAGGTACAGGCTGCTATGTTAATGCAACAACAGCAACAGATGGCGGCTATGCAGGCTGCAGCTGCTGCTAATGGGGGTGTCATGCCTGCTAATATGATGGCTGTACCATCGCCGGGTGGTATGCAAATGGTACAAGTAAATCCTGCAGCAACAATGGTTAATGCTGCTCAGATGAAACAACCTGCTACTACAGAACAGAAGAAGAAGGAGGACGAGGAACAAACAATTGAGGATATGGCAAATGATACTGCATCAATAGCATCATGTATGATGTCAAATGCAGAGGTAGACTTTGAACATGATGATAATGATGGTGATGAAGAAGCAGTTGAGAAAGAAGCCGACGGGAAAGAAAAAGAAGTCAAAGAACCAGCAAAAGTAGAACAAGTTGCTGTGTGATTCTAATAAGTTGGGAGTGAGAGATAGAATATAAGAATTGGTAATGGGAAATAGGGATTGATGATACTTTAGTTTAAAAGCATAATCGAATGTTATACATGAAGTGGATAAGGTCTTCAAGCAGCTAGCATTAGTCAGAGAGACTAGAGACTTAATTGTTGACCCCAAGTTGTTTATTACCGTACATGTTGGCTATATAATATAAATGTGATAACATTGAGTATTGTAATAACGACACAATATCCATAAAAACATAATATTTGTTACCTTAGTTCTATATATCCGCTAGCAATAGGCAGGAAGTTTTGGTGTCTGACACTATATAGACTTTATTGTGCAGACACAGCGAGCGTACTGCAATTCAGCTTATGTACAGCTAATGTATCCAGATTTGACATCAGTATTCTCATTTTCTGGGATTTCTATCCCACATCGGTATCCCCGTATAAAGTGCGTATAATGAGCGATAGAACGATTTCTTGTTGAATCTAATATCCACTGCCAAGTAATAATGGCCCCTCTACTGCCAACTTAAGTGCAAGATGATAATAGTCTGCAAATATTCTATCTCCCTATAATACCTAGTAGTGGTATTAGTGGTGAGTTACAACGGATCAAAGAACAGTTAGTATCAATAAAATAATATCACTAGTATGTCATATGTGCTATGCATGAAAAGAGCATTATGAAGAGCCATTCTGCTTCTAATAATGATGTCAAAATTGCATTACGTCGATTGCAATCTCCATTTGCAAATCTCAATCGAAAGAAGGACAGTCGAGCACTAGGGAGACAGCCTCATCGACTTAAAAGTGGAATATCGTGTCTGTTTGCTTTCTCTTTTCTGCAGACTCTACTCCTCTCTACTCACACTACACGTCAATATGGACAACTACCATCACTGTATTGGGAAGTGCCTGATACCAAAAGGTATAGAGTAGAAGGTGATAATGACATTCACAGTGAACTATATAAGGCAAGTGAGGCTGAGCTAGAAAAGACTCTTAACGATACGAGGGGAATTAGGGATTGGAACGATATAGTTCGTGAAACCAACTCCAACAAGACTTCTTCTTCTTCCTGCTTGATTGATTCACTCTCCTCATCTGAATCCTGCATGGAAAGAAGAGATGGTACCGTTTGTATCTTTCCTCGAGTGATCGTCAAGCAATTGTCAAGTGATAAGCAATACGCTAGGGAGCTTCAGATGCACCATGAACTTTCGGACACGAGATATTTCCCTCAATTGTACGCGTTTGGTACTGAAGAAGAGAAATGTCGGACTTTATTCATTGAAAACGTTGGTGATAATCAGCATCATCCAAATGTGTGGTCAGCCAATCATACTTATTATTCAAGTTTCATTGATAATGCTTTTGATATCTTTGAAGAGAAACGCATTATACCTTTCGATTTGAACATATGTTGCAATATCATTGTCAATGGGTCAGAGATACGTATTTTTGACTTTGGCGAGTATCAATTTGAGTCAAAGAATGAAGCTCGTCGTCAAATAGAAAAGATTCGATTGGAATTGTTAGAAGGGTTGACCAATGAAATCCAACGGTATCAGAACAAAACCCGTCTTTCAAAGAGGAGATAGAGTAAGACAGCCAGATACAAGGGGAGAGGAAAGAGATGGTATGGAGACAGCGACCGGGCTTTGTCAGTGAGGTTTATCAGAAGGATGGGAAAGAAGTAGTGCCTATTCTTTGTCCAACATGTATTAATAGTGATGTAGAATTAAAGTAAACGAAGCTATTCAACATACATCTCCCCAGTTTTACTATGTTTAAGCTTATAATTCGATAACATTAAATATTCCCCTGATTACTTCTGCCCTTCGACCAAAACCCAAGAATATGGCTTTGTAATCCTACATAGCGTTATCCATACTCTGGAAAAGGTCCAAATGAGGGAGGGGATAATGAACTGGATAGATCGAGAGAGATAGAGGACAGCTAAAGGGACTAGACAAAGCTAATCTATTCATCAATAGGGGCTTCTTATGTTTACAAATCCTATACCCTAAGACATTGACCGCATAATTGCCTTGTTATATATACAGTTCCTTCCACAGACATCAGTCCATTTACCCGTATCCTCATCCATCTTCCGGAAGAGATAACTCTTATCGAAGCCCAAGGCTACACGAGACTTGGCTATGAATCCCGAGAAGGTTGAGGCTGGATTGCCAATAAACACAGTCGAGGTTATGGCAATCGTGATATCACCCCCAACCCAACTTGCTTCTTCTGGTACCAATAAAATTTGCGGTCCGATATCTTGGTCGGCCAATAATCTTTCTAATATCTCAGGACGTTGTCCATCGGTAATAAAGATTATAGGATGAGACAACATATCAGTCTCGTCCAGTATACTCTTAATGTACTCGGGGGTCATATCTAAAGCAGCCTGATCATCACATCCACTAAACTCGGCAATCCTACCCAATAAAAACTTGCCCGGTTCTCCCTCTAAACTTCTTGAATGTATAACTGAATACTTGATAGTATTCACATCTTGATTAACAAACATGGTATCCAACACGGAACACATATCTTTTACTGGTTGATTTCGTAAATTGACACCATATCCTTTATTATAATGTCGGAATAAGGTACGGATTAAATAACCTTGATATTCAACATATTCATCAAAGTTTGATATAGAATTATCATGTTGAAACATGAATAAATCTTTGGTATCCATACGTATCACATCCTTGTAGATACTCAAGTCGTCTTCAGGACTGATCATCTGAACACAGAATTGTTCTTCAAAGAATGAATACCATTCCTTCATCTTCTCTTGACGTTCTTGTGAGTGTCGGGATCGTACATCATCTTGTACTGACATCCACATATCAGTGATTAGCCGTTGGATAGGCCACGAGCCGTGCTTAATGGCTACAGTATGGCCATAATCTTTAGCATATTGCATAGCATGGAGGAATTCAATAAGATTGTTACCAGTACGTCCGTAGGTCTTGACTCCTTCGAGGAGTAGGAGGGATGTATCTTGTGGTGACTTTGATTTGTTTGCAGTACATTGTGATTTATACTTGGATAGGATTTGTAAATCTTTCTCATGTGATATTGGTGCTAGACGTTCACATACACTTAGTGGTGGTACGTTTGAGACAGCTGCAGTGTCTTCTAGATTGTATGCAGTCGGATCAAAGCCGACAGTGCTTGAGGAACTATCATCTTGATCTTGATATCTTGTAGAACTATTGACAGCCTTGGAGGCAGCCTTCTTGACAGCATTAGCCTTGGGATGAACAATTGTATTCTCCTCATCACCATATTGATCAATATCAACATCAACTGGTATTAAGTCCTTGGGTACCTCTTGAACTTTAGGAATAGCTTGGTCGCTTTCCTTGTTGTTATCCCAAGCCTCAAATGATGAGGCAATAGATTGACCCAACTTTTCCTGTTCAACTTGTTCATTTGTTAAATCTTCTTTCACATTCATGCCATCATTCTTAGGAGCTACAGCACGGGAGAAGAAGTCTAAAGCACTAATAACAGGTCTTTCCACAACTTGTCCCTTCTTATTCACCACTGTACGTGTGGCTACTACATCAGCACGTTTCTTCGCCTGCTTCTCTTTATCTAATACACGTAATCGTCTATTAATGTTATCCACCTCTTGTGTCTCACCATCATAGTATGAATCTGATATTGATTCTTCATAGTCAACACCTTCTATATAATCGTAGAAGGATGTATCGATTGATAGTAGGTCATCGTAGAATAGGAGGGATGCTAGACCAAAGATTAATAGGAGGGTTGTTGATCGAGTTGATTTTAATTGTCGTGATGTTGTTGACGGGGATGGATCTTGAGATGGACGACGTCGTCGTCTTTGTGTAGTAATCTCAAACATGTTTGTGTAGTCTGTATATATTGTATTATACGCCTCTATTCCTCTCGACTATCTCTTAGGAGTAGTATTGCAATAATAGGAGAGGCAGGGGAGGAGAGCGACGACCAAAAATGCCTCGATGACACTTTGCAAAGACCACGACATATTTTTGTGACTAGCGACTACTGGTACCCCCATGTCACATAGCAAAGAGGAGCCTCGGCGAGCCTAGAGTCTAACTCAATCAATCGGCCCTATACAAATACTAAATAGGAAAGAGATCGAGTTGATATACTATCCACAATATCAGAAGTATCTTGGCTCCACACACGAGAGTTGCACACTCTTTTTGTAATACACTCTGATTTGCGACTGGATTTGCAATCAGATATAAGTATATCTATATCAGCCTCCACATCATGCTATCAGTCGAATCAGCAAGTATATCAACAAACGCTACCCCGGCATCCAATCATAATACACATCGCCGTCGTCAAAGACGTGCAACACCACACTCCGGACAAGCACCAACAATTGATGAATTAAATGATGTAGCAACAGTTACATCATATACACCTTCCATCTCAACAAATAATAATGTCACACAAGCATCTGCTGATAACAACAACAAACCAACCGAATCACCCGAAGATATGAAACAAAAACAACAACTAATAAATGAAATAAGACGTCTCGAAAAATCAATGAATACAGCACTCTCAGCATCACGTGATGAAATTACAACACTCAAAACACAAAAACAACAAAAGACAGAAGAGGTTAAGGAATTGGAAGTTGAATTGGAACGAGTATTGGAGGTCAATAAGGCCAATGAAGCTAATAATGCTAATGGAGAAAGACGTTTAAAATCAGATAGTGATATATCAACCGATAGTAAACCATTCATTAATAGACGATTATCACTACAAGAATCATCACGTAACTTGATGAACTTTCGTCGTCCATCATTAAAGCCTGATACCAAATTTCGTAGACCAAGTCTTAACAATAATAATAATGGGGAAGGTAGTAGTAGTAATAAGAAGGAGATGAAGTTCCGTAGACCAAGTTTGGGTGATAGAAGTATAAACTTTGCAAGTTTACGTAATTTAAATTCCAATATGAGTAGTAGTAAGGATGATACTAGTAGTAATGGTTCATTTTCGTTACGAGGGAATAAGGGTATGATTGTTAGTCCGTTACGGCAGTTGAGTGATCCTATTGGTGAAGGGAGGGGTAGTGGCATGAGTATGCCAAGAACATCGAGTAAATCTGATTTTCAAAAGTATTTAGATACAAGTGATGAAGGTTGTGATCCTACAACTGATGTGGGTTGTAGTGGCGATTCTTACATGGGATGGGGTGATAACAATACCAACAATCAAGAAGAAGAAGAAGAAGAAGAAGAAGAGCCATTGACCGAGGCAGAACAACAAGAATTACAGCAACTACAGTCTATACTCAAATCTAAAACAAATGAGGTAATACAATTACAGAATCGTCAATCATCCAATAGAGGACAATTATCATACTTACAATCCAAGTTAACATCGTTACATACCTCATCCAAGTCACGTGAAGAGAAACATACATTTATCATGGAAGGTTATAATCGTGAGAAACTTGCATTACATAAAACGATTGAACGACGTAATCGATTACTGAATGAAGTTACACGATCAATAAATGAATATAAATCATCCTGTTCATCATTGGAAGAACAAATCCAAGATAAGGAAGCAGCCAATACCACCGCGGCACAAACTGCATCCAGGTCACGAGTACAGCAACTTCAAAATGAAATACGTACATATCAAATACGATTATCTGTACATGAAGAATATACTGCCAAGGCATTGTCTAGTTTTATTAATATATTAGAGAATGCAAAGAAGAATGATACCGAGAATGTATTGGTTGATTACAACAAGCCACCTTTGTCTACTCAACCGCCTTCATCATCTGCTAACCAACTACCATCGAATACAAGCTCATCATCACTAAACAGCGGTAGTTCATCTTACATTGGTAACATATTAATGTTTGACGAACAAAATCGTCAAGAACAACGACAACAATTAATTGATAAGATTGCATATGATGTTGATATACAATTAAATAATTTGGATATAATGATAAGTACTATTGATACAAAGGTTGAAGAGTATAAGTTGTTAACTAGTTCGGTTGATGATAGTGAAGGAGAGGGGGGTTGTTCTACTGATGATACTGGTGATACAGGTAAACCAAGTCAGTCACTACTACCACTGACCAAACAATGTACCGTAATGCTTGAGGACTTTATATCAAGTATATCATCCAGCATTGAGTGTACAAGTGTCGTGCCTAGTGCGGAGTTACTCAATATTGAGTTTCAAGACTCGTCTTCTACTCCTCTTGAAGTATCGGTGGTAGGAATAGAAGTATCAAATGAAGAAGAAGAAGGAGTGGCGGACATGGAAGAATATGAAGCCATAGAAGAAGAGGAAGTCAAGACACCAGTTATGTCAAATACAGCACTGGACACACCTCCTCAACAACAAGACGACGAAAGTAATGATATCTTTAGTTCAATACTACAACATAACAAGTCAAAGGAAGAACTAGTCAAGACTATAAAAGAAGAGAAACGAAGACATCTTGAGATGATGAATAACTTACAGAGTAAGTTGGAGTTATTGACTGAAAGATTAGAAGATGATGATGGCGAGGGTGGTTCATGATAAGAACGCCTCAATTATAGTACATCATTGATAGATTGGTTTATCATGCCGCAACTGTTATATTCTAATCATTCCTAACCTAACCTGAAGCCAGTGCAATGTCTTGATGCCTAGAGAATGAAGATGCATTCACTAAGAGTATCACCAGTGCCAGGAGCTGTGGGTATCTTATGTTCAGTCTGCTGCTTTGTAAGGTATCCTTCTCTATATCTATCAATGATGTTGGCAGTAGAGTTCTCGCTAATACAAACACCCCATAATAAAGGTGCACTGCATTTATCCTCCGCCCTAACTACAATCCTCTGCTAACTATCCTCTCTGCCTAACATCCATCCAGCCTAGAGATTCTCATTCAGTACCATCAAACCATCATGAAAAAAAAAATTGTCACAGGATTAGATGATCTCTTGCTATTATGTGTGTTGTCACCCTCTTTCTTATATTTCCACTGCCAATCTTCTTCCTAATATATGTGTTGTCACCCTCTCTTTCTTATATTTCCACTGCCAATCTTCTTCCTAATATGTGTGTTGTCACCATCTCCACTGCCAAGCTTCTCCTTCAATTGCAACAACTTCAACTCAAGGCAACGAGGTCGATCAAACCCTCATAATTCATCATAATAGTTAATTAAGACAACCCCAAGCTCAAACCATGAAACTCTTCCCTGCATTACTCATCGGCATGAGGCTCAATTGGTCGCTTGGTCGATTGGTAAGCATTGTCTTTTTCTGCATATTCGAGATAGATGAAAATGAGACACATGATGTGCACATTATCTTATCTCTCGATGTATCTAACATTGCAATAACTATTATTCTTCTTATTAACATAAACATAAACTATGGAATCCACAGAACCGTATTGACCGTCGTACGGCACGTGAGATCAAGGAGTACCAACCCGATTCCAATTCTACAATGGCTACTCATGATGGTTCTGCCACTGACATTGGAGTTCTATCCTCCGAGGAATATGAAGATGATACCCTCCTCTTCGGTAAGAATGAGGAACGGTTCCTCAAGTCTAACTCTCAATCTCCAGTATGTAACCCTAAACAGATTGTCGAATGTGATAATGGGTTTACTGCAGATGGGAAGACATGTGAGGAAGCTTGTGATGGTCTTTGTTGCACCGGAGATGACTTCGTGGTTAATTCAACCCTGACCTTGAGACCATGTGACTACTTCACTGGTTCTTTATGTAAAGACCGAATTAGCTGTTCTGGTGCTAGAGCTTGTGCATTTGCAAATACCAACTCGGTTGTCCGATCATGCAATGGTCCTGTGTCCTGCTACAAGGCTGGATATAATGGGTACGTTGGGTCCATTATCAATTCGTGCCATGACCAAGTGTCCTGTACTAGGGCTGGAAGTTATGGGACAATTGGATCTATTGTCAACTCTTGTCTGGGAGCAGAATCTTGCCGTAGTGCTGCTCGTTCCGGGATTATTGCCTCTATTGTCAACTCCTGTAATGGAACAAATGCCTGCTATTATGCTGCTGCTTTTGGCGGACTTATTGAGGAGATTGATAACTCTTGTATGGGAGACGAGGCATGTAAAAATGCTGCAAGGAGAGGGTCTATTGGGTCCATTATGGATTCGTGCCAAGGAGGGTACTCATGCTTAAGTATTGCCAACAATGGGGGCATTGAAAAGATTGTTAACTCTTGTAAGAATGGCAATGGTATACTTTCGTGCTCCATTGCTGCAAGCGGAGGATTCAACTCTAGGGGGTACATCAAGTCCATTGTTAACTCTTGTTATGGAGGGTACTCATGCTTAGGTGCAGGCAGTGGTAGTTACAGAGTTAGTGGCTACATTGGCCCTATCTATAACTCCTGCTTAGAAGAAGGTTCATGTCGTTATGCTGCTAAAGGTGGTTACATTACCGCAATTACCAAGTCTTGTCAAGGAGCAGATGCATGCTATGAGGCTGCTAATCAAGGTTCCATTGGAGGTGTTGGTATCCTCAACTCGTGTCTAGAAGAAGGAGCATGCCGTGATGCTGCTAAGTTCCAAGGTTACATTGGCGCAATCAAAAGGTCTTGTCAAGGAGAAAATGCATGTCGTGATGCTGCTTATCAAGGCTCCATTACTGCAATCGCCAAGTCTTGCAATGGAAAAGATGCGTGCCGTGATGCTGCTAATCAAGGTTCCATTGGAGGTGTTGGTATCCTCAATGCTTGCCAAGCTTTCGAGGCATGCGTTGGTCTGGCCAAGATTAATACTACCAAAGCCTCCAATTGTACGGAAGGTGCACAGCAAGTATATCCTTACTGTCCCACAGCAAGTATATGTACACAGGAAACTCCTTCCTGCTCCAAGGTACAAAGCGATTTTGACTTTTGTCTTGAAAAATGTGGAGATTTTGAGTGCTTAGACGAATGCCTTAATTCACCTGCCTACAATTGCACTGAAGGTGCACAACAAGTATATCCTTACTGTCCCCTCGACTGTTCAGGTACACAGGAACCTCCTTACTGCCCTCTCTTGTCTGATAGGACCTACAACATTACTTCTGGTCTTAAGAAATGCTGTAACGAGGCGGAATCCTGCAAGAATATCGGGGATGACCTTCCTGATGATTGTATTGAAAAGAAGAACGTTGTACCATGGCAGAAGGGTAAGAAAGATAAGGGGCGTGAGTAGAAAGGGGTGAGTAGTAGATGAGGGTGGTGGCGTGGAAGTAGTTGTGTGAGGGGTTAGAGGAGATGGGAGAGGGTGGGAAACTTTTGTTGCAAGAGAATAGGAGGGCGAGATCAAAACGAACAGTTATGTTATGAAAAGATAGAAAATAAAAGACTAGGGATAATTATGTGTGTATTGCTTCCTTATACCCCTATCAGACTTCAATTCTTTTGCACGTTACAAACCAGCTAACATACTATACATATACTCCATTTTACATTCATCCTAATACTTCATCCTAACAATTTCTCAATTCAAATATCCCCTATACAAAGTGTAAGCTTTAAACTTTGCTCACTAATCTTGGAAGGGATATTATATATATCACTGCAAACTCTCTTTACTCTTTTTGAGCTTTCGTAAATGCCTAAGCAACTTCTTCTCTTTCCCCTCAAACACGATGAACATCTCGTCAACCTTTGCTTGTGGTATATCGGATTCGTCAACTAATAATTGAATCTCGGCCATTGTCGGATCTTCCTCGACCTCTTGTCTTTCCTCTATAATACTGCTACTCGATGCACCTTGTGGATTGATAAATTTGAGGAATTCATCATATCCCTCGGCAGGCTTTGCTTGATCTACTTTGATATCATCATTATCATTATCACTATTGCAACTACTCTCATCGTCGGTTGCAATAGGATCGGAGCAGGGCGATGATTTGCCATGTGAGCTGAATAGATTTGCAACTATCCCTAGTCCCCATACATTGCATTGACAATTATCATCTTCTTCTATTTCCTTTGTATTGTTCATGTTTGTTTGTTTTTGTTGCGAGGGGGTCGTCGATCTTCTCTGCTTCTTTGGCAGACACTTTTTGTGAATAGTCTCCTGTTCTTTTGAGGATATTATTATAATATGCAGCTGTTCAATGCCTAGAACAGTTGCAATTAATATGTGTTGTCGGTGGTATTGATATTGAGTTAGCGTTGCAGTCGAGAGTTGAGATAATGCGTTGAGCTTGCAATCGCAAATTAAAAAGATACCTAGGATACCCCTGAGCAAGTTTAACTTGCCCAAACATATAGGGAAAGTCATTGGGCAGTACTATCACTATACATCACTGCCCACAAAACAAAGGCTCCTCCTTTTGCACATGCTACTTAGAGTATGGTTTAACCATCCACTATGGTCATAGTGCGGCTTAATATGACTGCATAAGGGGATGCGACAGACCGAGGCAAGCTGGGCGGATCTAATAACATTCGAAATAAGAACAAAAGGCAAATCAGAACCATATCCATGACTCTAAGTGTCAACATACATCTCCAACCGTAAACAGAACAAAAGATAGCACTATCCCAACACAATAGATAGTATGGATTACTCAGCTTCTTCTAATAACTCTCCTAATACACCCAGGATAAGCAATAGCGGTCGGCTCCTGCTGCCTGTTTGCCCTCATCGTCCTCGTTCGAATTCATCAATATCGCTTGCCACAGTTAATAAGAATGACAATGATGAAGAGATGATACAATACCAGACGGAGAAGGGTATACCTTTCTTCCCAACGCTTGCCTCCGCATCATCAACTAGCTCAACATGTATGACACTTATGTCAGGAAGTGAATCAGCCGCCGCCGACACCTCACCAAAAAGAAAAAGAAACCACACCAAGGAGCCTCAATATCAAACTACTGCAGATACCATAGAAGTTCATATTCATGACATATCAACCTGTCAACAAAAGATTCCCAAGTTACAGCCAAGGTTTCAATCACGTCCAATACATGACGAGAGGAAGCCTTCTTCTCGTCGAACACAATCGGACGTGCATAATGTATCAGCTACCTCGATAGACTTTTCATCATCCATTACTTCAGTAGACCTCCCGTTCTTAGATCTATCATTAAAAGAGGAAATGGCAGCTACTAACACTGCCTCGGATGACTTAGACTTAGATTTTGTATGGAATAAAGCGGAGATTGATAAATGGATGTGTCCCAAGAAGAAGTAGTAAGAGAGAATAGAGACGTGAATGTCAGAGCCCAGTCCGCTAACAAGTATCATAGATAGAGAGTTTGGTGAGGACTGTAGGCATAGAGATATAGCGTTTGATAGAGAGAATGTGTGTTAGTAGTTGTGAAGTGAACAAAGATATTAAGATGATGATAACTGAACTTGATAATAGAATAAATGATATGTAAACGTAGTAGGAAAGAAATACAGTTGCAATACAGGGACTATGTTTGCTATGATACTATCACGATACACCAACCATTCAAGGTCTTCTTGTGTAGTCTCCTTTTGACAGATAGATAACTACTACGCTCAACAAACTAGCTGCAAGAAGCATAGGATTTACTCTGTCTCACTGACAACAAAATCGATTCCAAGTTGACGACAGAAGGAAGTACGACGCTGGGAACTTGTTCTACAGAACTCATCTTCAAGACGATTGCATAGTTCTCTATCACTATCACGCATATTACTTCCGCATAGGCCATCAGAGCGGAAGCTACGTCTAAAATCACTAGAGGTAGAAGAGCTACTGGATCGACTTGATCGACTTGACCTTGAGCTAGAAGAAGAACGGCGTCTTGATCGACGATTGGAGCGTTTATTAGACCGCTTGTTGGATCGCTTCTTGCCTCCACCACTTCTTCCTCCCTTCTTCTTCTTCTTCTTCTTCTTTCCTCCTCCCCCCTTTTTCTTCCCACCACCTCCTCCGCCTCCCTTTCCTTTGCCAATCAATTCCATATCAACATCAGCATCGGCATAGGTATCTTCCTCCTCATCATAGAGATCATAAGTTGGCACAACATTAGATGCATCGTTGAAGTTCTCGATAGACTGGGTGACGCCATGAAGAGATGACTGTATAAAGTATGAATAGAGAATAGATGTATGTGGTGAGTTAATATGTGATATGAAAATGAAATAAGTACATATCATATGCACAAAATCCAATGATATATATACTCACCTCCGCCGAGAAGACGCCAGGCATAGATGAAGATAGAAGAATCAAAGTAGCGGAAGCAAATAGTGATAGATTCATAATGTTATTTGTATTGTTTGATTATATATACTGTTGTCGTTTGTAGGTTGATACTCTTTGAGTAGTAGATGTGTTTTGTTTTTGTCTTTTGCGATTTTGATTTTATGAGCTCAATGTTTTGAGAGATGAAATGATACCAAAACAAGATCTGTGATTCATTCATCACTCAGGCAGTTGCATATCGTCTTGTATTGCAATGGTATATTGCTCGGGAGTGTATCAAAGTAGAGAGAGTGACAAGAAGTGAAAATGCTCAGGCTGACAAAAATAGGATACGGTATCCTTTCTATCACTCCCCACAACAATTGACCGAATGAGCGGACATTATCGCTAAATAGCGATACCCAATCATCGCTAATACGCTACATTTTACAGTACAAAATGCTATTTTCAGCGATGACTATTTTACTCTGGACTCCCTATTAAGTTATTGCAATAAGCAATAATACCATGATGTGGTGCTGTCGACGGCATAGGAGCCGCCGGAGTACACCGATGCGAGTGCCTGCCGTATGGATGTTTAGTAGGCACCCATAGGCGTATATCGATACGCCGGTAGCATGGTTAGAGACCGTTTATAGCCCTCGAAAGGACACTAACATGGTGCATCATCGTTAATTGATGTGGTTGAGGGTCGCGGCGTCGAACGATATCGCCCGGCATCATGGTATGACCACCCTACATTCTTTATATGGTCATAATAAAGGACGCGACGTGGCCGGACGTCTATTATGATGGTCTATATGTGTTGCAATTGGAGTATTAGTATGGTATGATTGGTGGCTGGTCTACCTAATGGGCTATAACTAGTTTAATATAAATTATTAGAAAGGTTTGCCGGTGGATTAGCATATCTACTACTAGTTAATAAGAGATATCACATGTCAAACCTTTCTAATTATTTATATTGAATGAGCATCGGCCGACCTAGGATGGCCTATTATCATGGTTGATGCCTTTTTTTGTGTGTGAGGATACTGTCTTTACCTTGAAAATTCATTTTCATTTGCATTTTTTTGAGGTCATATCGTAACTCATAACGAACCTACCTGAGATGTAAACTCATTTCAAGTAAGAGATACCATCCCCGGTTTTTACATCAATGCAAGATATCACCTGCCAAATATGCAGGGCTCCCCTACAAAGCGGACCACATTACTCACAAGCATTAAACACTACCGCACACCATAGATTGCACTATGAATCATAATAAAGTGCCCAAGCCTTGCACTAAGAGTATGATCTTGCTTTGCAAGTGTGTGCATCTCATAAATTACAAAACTAAAACTGATCAATTGAAAACAACTTTACATTCCTCAATCAACATTCGATAATAACCAACTAATACAATATGAAATTACCACTATTAGCTTCCGCAACATTGGCAGTACTTGCCGTAGTACCCGGTGTTCTCTCTGATGTAAGTTTGTGCATATTATGTGTGCATATCTGATGTGTTTGATATTCGAAGTACCTCGGCTAACACTTCTCATGCCCATACTATTCTGTATATATAGAAACCATCTCTTCGTGCCGTAGCTCAACCAATTGAAAACTTCCAAGATGTTTAAGTCCAAGCACGTTAACCATGAAGATGATGAAGAGACCTCTACCGATGAAACTGATATGGAAATGATTGCAACCGAAGTTGAAAACAACCGTAGTAGAAATAGGCGTAGTAGAAACAGGCGTAGCAGGAACAGGCGCCGCCGTAGAAGAAGGAGTAGAAACAGGAGGAGCCGCCGTAATCGTTCTCGTCGTCGTCGTCGCCGAAGCCGAGGTATGTTTTTGTTTTGATTTTGAATGATACGATGCCTCCCGCCTCCTATCATATCTCTAATTCTTGACTCTTCTACTTCTACTTTTTAATAGGTCGTCGTTCATTCAGACGTAGCTTCCGCCGTAATGATTTCTGCCGTTTTGGACGTGTTAGTGTTGATCGTAATGGCCGACTTCGTTGTTTTGATAGTGCAACTGGCATGACACTCTTATCTGAAAAGCCCGTGGCCGTGACAACTACTACAACTTCTGATGATGTTGATGAGTATCAGTATGTGATGATTGATGAGAAACCTCAAGATGCAAATGATCGAGCAATTGATGATGAAGAGTATGATTCTGGTGATGAAGATTATGATTCTTGGGATGAAGACGAAGATTGTCACAGAAACGCATTCTACGGGTTACATGTGGAAAGATAAGAGGATACCCTATTGGTGGCTCCGTTCTTTTGTGCTTATAATGTTTAGAATTAAAGAATAAAGAGAGTAATCGTTGATTATACTTATAGGATTGGTTTAGTATATATACCTCTGGTATATCTATATCATCTAGGTTTGCATAAGAGAACGGGAAGGCCACTCACCCTTCTTAACCTCTAGTTTACCGGCTTTGCTAGTCTGACAAGTAACCTTGCTTGACAGTAGGAAAGGACTACTGCCATTGGTCTGATGTTCAACCTTGTTCAACAGCGATACAGTACAATTATAGAATACAGAACCAGCCACGTTCTGTAAAAGATTAACAGTCTCGCAGTTCATCTACTGAACGCGGGTTGTCTTAGAATTAATTGCAACAGAAGAGGGCAATACATTGCGCATTCGACATCAATTGGTGCTACTATAATATAATTGGCTTAACCATCGGAATTATTTGGAAATAAATCTACCATCGATTCAACAGCAAAATAACTATGGAATCGATTTATTACAATTTACTATCATAATTATCGAGGGATAACTATGTCGATGTTAAAATCAACCTATACCGTTCAACGGAACCGTGAAATGGACACCAACAACTTACTACATAATGGAAATTCCCCCATTGCAACTCGTCTGAATGATATTACTACGGATGAGGCCAGTCTTCCACTCAATGTTGTGACCACACCTCCTAGTGCCATTAATATTAACAACAGGGCAATCAACTACACTAATGTTGAACAGCTCAAGGTACAAGCCAACAAGTCGGGTTTGATACGTGATTATCAAAAGTGTGCATATACACACATACTACACGAATTATTTGGTAGTTCGACACACAATGAAACATTAGTGGCATTAGATGAGTATGGGATTACATCATTGCCAAAATTATTGGAATTAATTCGTACACCGGGGTCAATTATTGGTTTAAGATATAATGGGGAGATGTTATGCGAAGATCAATACGAGCGACTACTCGCATTATACTCATACCTCAATTGGTTGCAAATGGTACATGGGCCTATTGCTGATGGTGTATTTAATATCTTCAGAGCATCACACAGTCATTTCGATTGGTTCATTTGGGAGGTATATGATGTGAGCAATCCCATTATTTACAGCGGGGACGGGGAGCTATTAAACCAACAATATTCTATTGACACAAGAAGATTATTGAGAAGGAGATTCGGATATGAAGAGGACATCCCTAATATACACTACGACACAGTCAACCCAAATAGTGACCACCCTACGCCTACGGCATATGATAATAAAATGTGGCATTGCAATTACTTCCGAAATACATTGAGTGTTATGGGTAATTATCCCTCGACCAACCATGACTTATACTGGAATGAAATTGATTGGCCATCCCGTAACAACGACAACAACAATCATTACATCACGCGTGTTTTATCTCAACCATTAACCGCAATAATTAAATACCATTACATTATGCGTGTTCTATCCCAACCAAGGAGAACCATAATTAAATACCGTAATAATGGGATGTGTAATGATGGCAAGTGCGCAGCCACTAAAATCCAACACGTATGGAGAGGGTACATTCTTCGATTGTATTTCACCCGCCTGCATGACACTGTTAGCATTATCCAACGTATATGGAGGGGGTCACATGCCCGAGGTAAACTCACTACTGCCGAGCGTATCCTAATTAACACTGGTGGTGATAAGGACCATGTTGACTTATATCGAGGGTTGAGAATGAAGAAAAAGGGAATTCGTTGTTCCGTATCTCAATGCGTAACTGGATCAAGAAGAAGATATGCTGAGGCCTTAGTGATTGCTCTACCCTCTGCCATTGTTATCCAACGATATGTTCGTCGCTTCTTTGCATTTAAGTTGTTATCCAAGTTGAAGGAGAGTGTATGTTGTGATCCATCTATCACTGACAGTACCCCCTCTCACACATCTGGATTATCCCAATCATCCATGCCCACCAAGGAACTACTGCCCGAAGTTGTGTCGATGAATGATGGGGAGAATGGGGAGACATTGGATGGTTCGAGTGGACTGGTAGATATTCTCCAAGACACCACTATGTATACTGCCCTCAAGGATATTCCCACATGGGGTGGACGGATGAATCAATCCTATACTGGCTATAACAAGTCTGATCCCAACAAGAAGAGTGAAGAAGAATGGGGATCACTATTAGATTGGCCCGTATGTTATGATGATATTCAAGAGGATACCGTCAAGGATTGGCAGTGGATTGATCTCATGACTAGGAAATTTGCTAGCCGAGGGAAGTTTGCCGGCCAGGAATTTATGCCGTATGATTTATTGTTGATTATGATGTTGCTTGCATCATTGATAACTACTTTGAAAAGTTTTGTTTTGAGTTGCGGCACTATTGGTACCCTCTGTTTTATTGGTTTGAAAGAAATTAATTATGTATGTTGTGCTACATATGGTAACGGCCACGAAGAATGGGGAGAATGGATAGCCATAGGTAACAATGATGATACTATTCGATTGTTGGTTAAGGATACCGTACCATCATACTCAACAAAATTATGGATGCGCTGGTCAAATTTGTGGAAGGGAAAGGAGAAGAATAAACTGGTTGTGTTATTGTACGATAGTTTTGTTGGATTGCATTCGAATTGTGCCCATTATTACACACCAAATGTGGAATCATACCATTGGATATCATCGTATCCTTCAATCATAACAATTGGATCAACATTTAGTATTGGTGAAACATCCACCCGTGCATCAGATATAAATCATAGTGTACACGCGATCGTTCCGGTAGATGGGGAGCACAATAATGTGTATAGTGGCATCTGTTATATTGATGGACGTAATAAGATGATTTGGTATACTAGTGGAATCGTTAGTATAGGTGACGCTCGTCAACAGTACAGATTAATAAATGACGTGTGTACTAGCATTCCATCAACTGTGTATCAAGATGATACCCATTGCAGTATTATACGGTCGGATATGATTCAAGACACCATACTAAACTTGAAAAGTAATAATAATGATTTTGATTTGAGTAGACGTACATCAAATGATACAATGGAATCGGATATACAACAATGTGATAATATGCACGGTACTACGGGTGTTATTGGTATCAATACAGTTGGAATACTTGGCAATGGAGATGACCCGCAGGCAATCACTGCTAGAGATGGGGAGCGCATATCAAGCTCGTGTGTGATGATAAGGACCGAGGATAAATTGGTATATGACTACATCAATCCGGCACGCATCAGAATCAAATCATCCATTGGCAATGTTTCTTACATTTACAGTACATCAAGTAGCAGTACATCTAGTCAACATACTACACGAACTACGTCGGTTATATACATTACCATCATGTCCATTATTGGCAGAAAGGATGTCAACTCAACAACGCATGTAACATTACACCAGAATCTAAACTTGGATGGAATGCACATTCAACGACACCATACGGGAGTTGATAACAATGGATTGGATAATGTAATGCCAACTATTAGTGGTGAGGTTAACAATGACTCAATCAATACATCGGACGGTAATGTTAACAACATTAAGCCAAGTACAACATCCACCTCCAAGGAGAAAGAGATAATGAATGGTGAGGTTGAGATCGATTATCTACACCCTGAAGCCTCCACATTGGCAATAAGAAGTACAGACATGAGAGTGAACGACGGAGAAGGTTACAAATCTGTAACAATCAATCGTATGAATCCATCAGACTTGTGCATATTCTATGCTTTAATGACGAGGAGTAATATCTTGTGGAAACTAATTCTTGTGATTAAAAGGAAGTCATTAAGATCATGGGGAGCGAGTAAGATATATCCAGACGAAGTTCATTGGACAAATCAGTTGACTCATGTAACCAAGTGCCAAGTCGAATGGTTGGGGAGTGTCACAGAAACGCATTCTACGGGTTACATGTGGAAAGATAAGAGGATACCCTATTGGTGGCTCCGTTCTTTTGTGCTTATAATGTTTAGAATTAAAGAATAAAGAGAGTAATCGTTGATTATACTTATAGGATTGGTTTAGTATATATACCTCTGGTATATCTATATCATCTAGGTTTGCATAAGAGAACGGGAAGGCCACTCACCCTTCTTAACCTCTAGTTTACCGGCTTTGCTAGTCTGACAAGTAACCTTGCTTGACAGTAGGAAAGGACTACTGCCATTGGTCTGATGTTCAACCTTGTTCAACAGCGATACAGTACAATTATAGAATACAGAACCAGCCACGTTCTGTAAAAAAGATGAAGATGATTCATCTGACTCTCCCGATTCCGAAGAGTGGTAGATTACAACTGATCCCTGTCGACTTGTTTGCTTCTGTTTGCTATTGTTTGATTAGATAATAAAGATAATACCCAATGTACTAATCGATTGTGCATAAACTAGTAGATTCTAACCATATCACTTATCACAGGGTACCAAACCCATCACATCACCTATATATTTTCCACCCAGCCACTATCATCATTCTCCCAATCTATCCCACTAAGACTACCATAAGAAGATTAGCGGCGTATTGATATTTGTTTAGATTTCTGATTTGCATAAACATCAGTACCCATCACCATTAAATCAGTTTTCACCCAGTGAAACTCTATGTTTTTATTACCCCCTTTTTACCTTAATTGTGTGTTACGAAATGCACAAAAGGACTCCCGATTATCGTTTCATTAAAGCAAGGTTGCAATACCGATAACACAACAGTGCGATAATAGGTAACCATAACCTTGTACGTCTCTTGTTTCCTACACTGAGTACAATCTATTAATATTTGTTGGATTTTATTAATTGTCTCTACTGCCGATTGTATGTTAATGGCAGTTATATCAATTACCAATGGCAATTACAAATAACACAAAAATGTTCACAAGTATTAAACAATTATCTTTTGTTACATTACCTACGGTATTTTAATAACAAACAAAATGTTCACAAGTATTAAAACAATTATCTATAATGTTACAATTACCTACAGTATTTAATAATAAACAACACAAAACATTGAACAGTACCATATCATAAACAACTATATTGGCAGTAGTCATACAACATCAACCAGCTGTTGGGATGTAACTATCCGTTTTTTGTGTGGCTTTGAGACGATGGTATTATTATCAAGGAGATAGTCGTTTCCGTTGAGTTGGGTGATGTCACACATTCCTCGCTTCCTGTTTGATGAGCTCGAGTATCTTATTGCCAATTTGAATAAGCTTGCATAGATGATAAAAAGCACTGAGCGTGATGCATTATTAATCAACAAATTATGTGCGCATAATATGTATGCATGCGGATAATCAATTGTGCATCCATGGATTAACTTTTAGAATTGGTTATACGAACACCCATGCGTCAACATTAAATAAACAATAATAAGTATGGCATTAAGGTACTAATGGAAACAATACAGCATTTATGTTAGCACAGCAATACGAAGTGCTAATATTACTTAGGTCGGATAGTATTGGATAGCACCCTGGGTAATACGGATTAGATGACGTGATGCCAAAGGAGAAGGGGAATACATGATTTGTAAATTTTGATGCAGACGTTATATTGGCAGTACGCCTTCCACAACTCAAATGATAGGATCAAGAATACAACCAACACTAATGAAGGTACAAATAACAATAACATTGGTGTTTTAAGTTTTACTTTTTATTTTTAAACTTTGTAGCATCTTGTTCATCTAAAATAGGAGGACGGGTTGCTAAAATAATTCGCATAATCTTCTGCCGAGCGTATTGCTGCTCAAATTCATCTAGTTTTCTAAATATCCCCTTATCCCTAGTACTTGTGCCCTCCATATCCTTTGCAAGTTTGTCCTTCAACTTAAACATATCGTTGTGTATAGATTTTGGTGTTTGCTCTGGCGTTTGCTCTGGTGACTGCTTTGGCTGATCAGTAGACATAGTAGGTGTGTTCTACGCATTAAATATCTGTATGACCCTGAATGAATAAATAATACCCAACTATTGAAGAATCAGATCATGTACTTGCAAAGAACAAATTATTGCATGGTAAGAAGTGATCTGGACGGTATCCTGTAGAGGTATCCTCCAGTTCACCATGAGTCTATCAAGACTCCAGTGAAAACTGCTGCCGCCTAGGCCTTGATGTTAATATCCATCATCAACAATCGACAAGTGCCAATGCCGTGTGAGTGTATGTGCTGTCTTTGCTTGTGCCGTGTCAGTGAGGGGTGACGCATAAAGTACAATATAATAATTATTATATATAACATTGTATATTCATTCTTAAAGCAGCTACTACTAGTATTGGAGAGCAAGCACCATTTTATCTTTGCTGCCTTTACTATAATCGTTTGGTCGCCATTTATTCTTAACAGTCACATGACTTACCGATGGTCATTACGAACAAAAAACGGTAATTAATGTCACTAGGCAGTTGAGCAGCCATGTCACATCAAAATTGTAGCTCTATCAAGGCTGTTTTAAAGTGGCCCTTAACTCACAATATTGCCATCTACTACCTCCTCATTTACATCACAACTACACAAATATGAACTACTCTGCCATCAACCAAACCTCTACTAATCCTGATACTTCCATCCTATCTAACATCATGAGCAACAAAAGTCAACTACCTCTTACTACTACTGATTGTCCCCCTTCTCCTCTTGTCTCTCAAGTATCTATCTGCAATACAGATAGTATGACATTAGCTCAAAAGAATATAAAATCACCACCCCCCATTGCAACTAGAAATAGAACAAGAAGTCAAGATGACACAGCTGGAATTACATCAGTATCAGAGAAGCCTCAATCGATGTCATATTTAGAACTGAGCAATCGACTTGACATGGCTGCAGCTCGTCGTCAACAGAAGTTGAAACGACGAAACTCCATCGAACATCAACAGTCTACTCGAAGGAGTCAACGTCGTCGTGTAACAGTTGACAGTTCTACAGATTCAGACGCTATACTCAACAGCTTGGTATCCACTACTAGTCGAAAGACTGAGCAACGACAACTTAAGCCACGTCAAATACATGAACTATCATCATCAATATCAACTTCTACTTCATCGAATGAAACGGTCTCTGATGATACCTCAATAGTAGATCTTGTATCATCTTTCAGTGATAGTATATCAATTAAGGATGAGTTGGCAGCTACCAATCTTGCCTATATGGATGAGCTAGCAACAGAATTAGACTTTGTTTGGGATCAAAGTGAGATAACAATGTTGCAATATGATCCTACTAAGAAGAATTAAGATAAGATTGAGGGATATGACAAGACATGTAAGCGGATAGAAGTGGTGGTTCTGATTGATATAGATAGAAGTTCGTGGGCACTGGTTGATGTATAGATGGATGGATAGAAAAGACAGCTAATATACTAATAGATAGAAAGAACAAATGAAAGATTGAATACGTGTCAATATCTATCTCTTCTAGGTTTCAATTTTCAATATCTATCTCTTCTAGGTTTCAATTTCAGGTTACAATCTACCATACATGTGATATGGTCATTCACTTGGTCTTTGCTTATCTACATAGCGATAGAGGGAGAAGCCTTATCCCAGCTGTAGCAGTACTCCGACTCGCATCCTACATCGGAGGCACCGGTGATCTTTCCATAGCCGTAGCCAGGCTTACTCAACATGCAGTTGCAATTAGTAAAGTCTTTCAGGAGGAAGTTGATACCGACGAATCTAGAATCATGTTTGAATGTTTCTTCACATGTTTCGGCACACTCAAAAATATCATAGGCTGGAACAGTTTCATAGCCAAAGAAGTCGCCCTGATCATTCTCACAACATCCCATGCCTTCAAAGTGAAAGCCTTTAAAGGCGAATGCTGGATGTTCTGAAACTCCACTAGGACCATTCCAGGAGTAGCACAATTCCTCATTGATACCATTGGCAGAAGTAATCTCACCGCCTGATCTTTCTTCCATCATACAGTTACAATTTGCCTGGCTGAAAGTAGGACGTTCTCCACGACGAGACGTGATGAAACTGGGTAGAAAGTTTATACCACGAAAGTCGCTGTTCGATGAATATTTATCTTCACATGCTTCAGCACACTCTTCAACACTATCGATATCAAAGATTGTTTCATATGAAAGGGTAAGACCTCTCTGATTCAAGCAGTGTCCTTCTCCACGAAAGGTATATCTATCTATCTCTTCGGCCCATCCGGGTGAATAGACTACCTTTTGTCCCATAACTTGGTTTCTCATTGATGAAGTAATGACGAGGATGGATAATGCTTTGTTGTAAGTAGAAGAAGGCATGTTTGAAATTGTATTGCGTTGACTTGGTAGAATGATTGTAGACTTGGGTCTATTGCGATATATTGATATGTTTTTTATTGTTTGTTTTTAGTTGTTGTCGAAAGTATTTTATGAGGCTTATTATCATTTCGGATATTAGAAGATCAAGAACAACCCCAAGATACTCTGAGTCCGGACTTGGAGCAAGACACTGAGTCTTAAGGCAATACGAAGAAGAGACGTACGAGTAGATGATGAGATTCCATTTTTCGTTCGGGTCGAGGATACCATTGGTATCCTTTCTAGGATACCACTCTAAGAGAAGTAATAAAATAAGTGAAGCCTGGACAAGCAACTTACCTTATAGCTATGTGTGTGGTAGTATAGTGTAGTAGCTAAGTTGCAACGTCCCTTCACTTCCCATCATTTATCCTTTTTGTCAGCTGAATCGTCAGAATCCGTCTTAACTTCTTCTTTTCCACCTTCCTTCTTCTTCTCCCTTGGCGGTGGTGGTGGCATGATAGGTCCATCATCTAAACGCACTACCAACATAAATACAGTACCAAACAATGCCAGCATGAAAAACAAACTATACGGCATGTAGTCAACAAATGCTTGCAATACTTCATCTAATATCCCCGCTTTCCGTTTCTCTTGTTCACGAGATTCAATTTCACCATTCTGTACTGCGGTGATAAAGTTGGATACTCCAAACACTGATGGGTCTTGCCAATATGTCCGATTTGGTACATCAAGAACAAACAACTCTGGCAAATTCTCTTTTTGAATTGAGAATTGTGAAAGAAACTTGTCCCACTTAATACCATCCATGGCACCATAAATATATTCATCCTTATACTTTCCATTCACAGCATAATCTTTCAATTCCTTCTTAAAGTTGGTAGTTTTGATTGTATCCTCTGGATTATATACCGCAACGGCAACTGATTTACCCCGTCGACTAACAAACCTGAAGTTATGTCCACCCAGTTCAATAACCGCGGCTAGATTCGTTTCTTGTACAAAGTTTGTTAGCGCGTCAGTTGTTACTTCACCGGTATATACTTTAATTGGTACGTCCTCTTCAATACGTGCAATGAAACCAGATGTTGGTATACCATTGCTGCTGCTTGAAGAGTCGAAGAATTTAGATATTTCCTCAGATGTAGTTGATGGTGATAACATACCAAATGATCCTTGTGCCTGTAACTTCCGTGCTACTTGACCAAATACTCTTGTCATTTCCGTACTTTGTACTAGCTTTTCTAAAGCTTTCTCTTCCTCGGTTGCACCGGATGAGTCGATTGTACTATCTTCTTCTCCAGCTGAGGAGGGAGAGTCCGAGGCATTGGGATCGTAGACGATATATGCTACTGGTATTTTATTGAGTAATTGTTCCTTTGATTCGGCATATAATGAGATTACAGAGACCGCCCTTGCACTCATCTTCTCTCCAAATGTACTGTTAGTTTTGTGTATGATATTTTGAGATAAAAAGTTGAGACTATTGAATATTGTGTCTCCATAACAAACAAACAAAGCAACAGCAATATAACTTACATAATAGTATCCTTATCTCTCCCTAACGGATAATCATTAAATGTACCATCACGATAATACTTTAATGTAGGATATCCTTTCACATTGAACCGATTGCATAACTTCTTTTGTGATGTGCAGTCTATTTTCCCTATTGACATTTTGCTGTTGTTTTGATATGGTATATGTGTGTCAGGTGATATATGATTAGATAAGATACATATGCACGAAAAGTTGTGACTTGGAAATATGTGATATAGCTTACCCAGCTAGAAAAGGAGCAACCGCATCGAGTACAGGGGCAAGTGTTTTGCAATGACCACACCTATAAATAACAACAAAAAGTACGTAAGACGTGAGCGATGTTATAAATCATAGACCGTCGTATGTAGTTCACATATAACACACATAGCAATACATAAATAAACAGACTAACATATACATAAACAAACGTACCAAGGGGCATAGAATTTCAATAACCATAGTCCATTGGCAGGATCGTTTAGATGATCATCAAAATTATCATTTTTGAGATTAATTACTGAATTGTGTGGTTTGCCAATTTCAGCAGACTGAACTACTAACGAGGATGATAAAAATGACACTGCTACTAATACGAAGATGAGTATGTTGCGCATATTATGATAGGTGGAGAGGCCGATTGCTTAGGACTACAAGCAACTTTTTATCTTTTACTCTCATAGAGGATACCGCCGCGCCGACCACCTGATCTGAGAGAATCTTTTACTTATTTATTCTGAAGGTGTTAGTATTAGATAAAGCATTGATTATGATGAACCGACAGGATTTGTATCATGATAGTTGTTTTAATGATCATATATCTTTTGGTAGTGGCCCTGTGAAGAAGGACATTTCTTCCCCATTAAAAAGTTTTCACTATGAAAATTGATCTCTTTATGTCATTGAATGATGATGAGATTGTATGTACTGTATTGAGGCACGGTTCTATTCAATATAGCATGCCTCATAATATACTTCATCATACTCTAGATATCACAACTACTCCAGCACGATGAACACCCTCCGCTTCATCTTGTCGTCAGCCTTCCTATTGAGCATATCCATCGTCAATGCTCGGCCCGGAAATGATACATGTGAAACTGCAACTTCCATCAATCGATTGCCATTTGAAGCCAATGTTAATCGTAGAAGAACATTACGACGTGCTTCACAAGATGAATTTGCAGTGGCATGCAATCCGCCACTGTCGAGTGATGTAGTAGTAGAAGATGAAGACTCAAAGTTTGCAGTATATCGTACACTAAGTAATGGCGTTTGGTATAAGATTGACGGAGCACGAGAGGGAACTGAACTGTCAGTCACCATTGAAGGTATCGGTGACAATGTAGATAGCCAAGTAATCATGTCTGATGGCAATGAAGACGATAGTGGATGTGAATCAATGTTTTTTACCTGTATACCAGATATGACCGAGGCATCTAGTATTAGCAGTGATAGTAATATCTCCTCACAATCTTATCAATGGATTGTAGAGGAGGGGGCGATATATTACATTTATATTTCTCTTGTTCAAGGCGAGGCTGGATCGAATCGAGGGTACAATTTGAAAGTGGATATGGTAGATAGATTATACACCTCCTGCTGTGGTTGCCACCGCTAAGAGTATTTCTGCTCATGATATTGACCCATTGTCTCTCCTTCGTGAGTCATCCTCGGATAGTATTGGTGATTCTCTAGTGATGAAGAGTGAAGCGTACAAGAACTTGAGTAAGAAAGAGAAGAAAGAGTATCACATTAAAAGAAAAAAGAAGCAGGGTAGGTGCTTATTAATGTGTGTAATTATACTTTATTGCATATACTATCTAACTTCTCATTTCAACTGTACAATACAGCATTACGAAAGTACAGGAAGAAAGCTAATGCAAAGATTATAAACATTGCTGATGTACCCAAGTGTAGTGATACGTTTTGGGAGCATCCTCCGCCTGCAGGTGATGCCGAAGTTCTGCCACTTAACATTGCTATTGATAGAGCATTTGATGTCCAATGGAATCCTCCTGGTTATCCAACCCTGGAAGCTAGTTGGTTGCAAACTCCATTTGGTGATGATTGGGGCGACTATGATGAGGCCTGGGGTCGTGATGGTCCAGTAGATCATCTTGGAAGTCATTATAACTTTGTGAGGCATCATAAAGATGGAAAGTTGGGCATGGTAAGAGAGAAGGATGACGGTTCATTGTGTAGTGTCTTTCATGAGGTTGCATTTATCTCCGTGTCAGATGATGTCTTGATGATGAATGGAGACCCTGGACCAGAGGGAGCGTATGGTGGATATGCCGGTGGGGGGTTCGGTACGCTTATCAAGGGAGTGAGTATCCCTTCTGGAAGCGAGGATGGGAGTTGGAATACAACGACTCTTGAAGAGTACGGAGAGTCGGGACTACAGTGGCTGCTGAAGAATTTTGCTACTGACGAGATTACTACCATTGCAACTGAGTAGATAGTTGAGTATCGGTATATATCTTGTGATAATTTAGGGTTTGTGATATGAATTGAGTTAGAAAACTGAAAGTATAGACGTTGTTAAGTTTGTACGATAATAAGATAGACATGAATTTGCTTTACATTTATATACAATGCACAGTTATCTGTACAACTTTTCCTAGATTTCCCTATCATGACAAACTTCTCTGTTCACTACTCTAATGTTAACTCAAATCCAACTCATTTGTCAACTCAAGAAGCTCTTCTTCCTCTTCTTTGTTTGGTTGTGGGATACTAATAATAGCAAATGTCATGATTAGAACGAGTTTATGTCAAGGTATATAGATAAAAGAATGATAAAAAAAGCCACTCACCCGGCAACAGGACAGCATGAAACTCCAATAGTTCGACGTGTCACCTTCTCAGCCATCTCTTGTGCAAGTTTTGGATTTGTTACCCAAGTTTTGTACCAGTCAAAAGGACACTCTGAAGAGTAAAAGCATTAGTAAGATCAAGCTTAAGGTTCAAACAAACATACTACCTCTACTAATCACTTACCTGCCACTCCTTTTTCACCATCTCCATTTGCATAAACACCTGAGTATCGGTAGTAGCATTAGCCATGTGTTGGTCAGTTTTATCAAATAGCAATACTTAAAACTGAAATATCAAAGAACTTACCCGAGTATCCACGATGAGTAAGTTTAAACAATTGGTTTTGACTTTGATCATTGGCACGAGAGTCACGAATACCAGAGATTGATAACTGAGCATACTGGATACCATTATCTTCAGTACCACACTCGCCCAAGGTACGTCCATCGGCACCGATGATAGCAGAGTGTCCAAAATAAGTATACACGCCGTCAAATCCTAAGCAAATGGTCGAGTTGTGCTGATCAGTACAGAGAAGATGAATTAAAAACAGACTAACCAGACAAGACTTACCTGATGCATTGGCAACTGCAACATAAACTTGATTACACCATGCCATTGTTTTACTAACTTGCACTTGTTGATCCTTTGCAGGATACATATACCCTTGCGGACGAATGATAAGCTCAGCTCCTTTCATTGCACAATCTCTCCAAATTTCTGGGTAGTTTCCATCATCACAAATGATCATTGAGATCTTCATCCCTTTGGGTCCTTCACTCACAAGCGTTCCCAAGTTACCAGGCGTCCATCTAATAGGAGAGTTATGATTAAGATCTTGTTCAACATCAAAATGAACAAAGATACAGCATATAAAGAAAACTCACCCTTCAATAGGAGTCCATGGAAGCAGCTTCCTGTACTTTTGTACAATCTCTCCCTGATCATTGATAAGTACCAGTGTGTTGTATGGATTCTTTTTCGGATGTTCTCTGAATGTGCATATGATATGTATTAGCAAACCCAAGTATATAAACTCATATCATAATCATATGCACATCAAACATCATAATCATATAACTCACTCATGCTGTTCTCCTGTCAATGAAAAGACTCCCCAAACTCCAGCCTCCTTACATGCTTCTCCAAACATATGAGTTAACGTTCCAGGAACTTGACAAGCAGTGTTGAACATTTCATCTCGATCATACATGATGCCCATCGTTGAATACTCTGGAAAGACAATTAGATCCATACCTGGTAATCCAACCTTGACGCCTTTGACAATATCACATAGTTTCTTGGCATTTGCAATTACTTCTTCCGTTGTGTGCAACCTTGGCATGGGATATTGAAAGACTAGAGAAAAGAATTATAATAGACATCACAGCTACAAAGAACCGTGAGTTTTCCCCTCAGTTTTGAGATGTGACACACCAAACTCACGGAAAACTCACGGTTATGTACTCATAACCTAATAAATCAACTAAATCAATGCGGTATCCATCAAAACTGGGTGATAAAC
>Ga0214477_100382_pt1 | contig 30853 bp, 26 predicted proteins | sample M1_20Mar14CPVII9_FD_165058 | JGI IMG/M metagenome (GOLD analysis project Ga0214477, IMG submission 165058) | Marine eukaryotic communities from Monterey Bay, California, United States - M1_20Mar14CPVII9sort6BwellC16 | ecosystem: Environmental > Aquatic > Marine > Unclassified | place: USA... | reverse complement strand
AGATAACATTTGTGTGAGGAGGAACAACCAGCGTTCATGCCGTAGAAACGGTGATTGTAGAAACGGACAGCGTTGTAATCAGTCAGGATGGTGTGTACGGGATAAAAGCAGGAAGCCTCGTTCTGGAAAACGCTGCAACTACAATAGTAGTACACGTAACAGACGTGAACAATGCCCTGGCAACCAGATTTGTGGAAGAAACAATCGCTGCCAACGTCGTAATATGGACTTTGAAGAGTAATTTATTCCCAAGCGTGTTCTCCGGGATGGGGGAGATGAGATGTATCCTGTTTGACACTTGTATGACTTTAAAGTAACTAACAACTGTTTGCTCAAAACCAATATACTACCTGTAGCATGTAATGTTGATCCAACTAACCAATTTGTCTGATAGTAAAGAGTTGAGATGTGCCGAGGGTTGTGTGTGATAAGATCCTCTAAATGTGATGACTTTGAGATCCTCCATAAGAGGATACCAATACCATCTCTCCTTTCAAAGCAAGCAAGATCATCTGAGCGTCAAGATAGGCTTTGCTTTCCAATACACAAGACACTAAAGCCTTTATTCGATCTCTGTCTTACACTCTGCCTGTATCATAAAATAAAAGTCACCAGTCTAGTACCATAATAACACTCCAAACAAAACACGCTCCCAAGCTTTGTGACTACTCTCAAATTCAAAATCAATAACAAACATGAAACTCCTAGCTTTGGTATATTCCGTCGTTACTCTTGCGTCTTTGGCTATTGGTACGCATGCCTACGATCATCAAGATGAGTCAGCCCACCTTCGTGGAACAATTGAAGCAATCAAGTTCTTAACTGAGGATAAAGATCAATGTGGTCTTGAAGGGGAGTACTGTAATGGCAATGAACACCAGGGCACTTGCTGCTCTGGTCTTTACTGTAAGGGCAATAAGTGCGAACCTGTCCCCGACCCTTTGCCATGTGCAAACGAAGGGGAAAGTTGTGATGAGATCCATTGCTGCAAGGAACTTGTTTGTGACCGTCGTCGTTGTGAAAGGCCTAGGCCAGCCGAAGTCTTATTTGCAGTGGATACTAACAAAGATTGATAAAAAGAAAAGGCTACTTCTTCCCGGACCTTATCATTTTTATAGGGTATGATTCGTCACTTGACTTTGATCTGGTATAAATTAAGACGATGATATCATATTTATATCATCAGATAGTACTCCCTGACGTCGTAACTAACTTTCTTATCATTATCATCTTTTTGTTGTAAAGATAATACCGATAAACTACTGATATATATCTATTCGCCGTTCACCCTCGTGCCTTATTCATATGAATCAATAACTAAACAATTGACCAAACTATCCTTCACAACTCAGAATCACCTTTTTTATAAAGTACGGACGGTGCAAGGCCCCACAATGTTATTCATACATGCCAATCTGCACTTGTCATTTCCATTCTTGCCAATTCGTGTTGCTTCATAATCACTACGCTCACCCCAAACTCCTTCGTCATCTATGAGTTCAACAGCACAAAATCCGCACTGTCCTCCCCCACCACAATTCCCAAGCTTCTTCTTCATGCCACGGTATAATTCAATGTCTTTGTTGGCCAAGAGAGTTTTTCGTAAATTGTCTCCAACCTTGGCATTGATTGTGATATCTTCTTTGCTTGTTTGGGGTTGTTGTACGACGATACCGACAGATGTTCCAACTGTATATGCAGGTGCCACTTCTTTCTCCTCCACTACCACCTCTTCTTCATCAACTGCTACTACAGGTTCTGATGTAGAAGGAGACGGTAATATAAAATCAATATCAACAGTTGTATCTGCATTGATGATTATATCCATAACATCATCAAAGGGTAATGTACTACAATCTATCCCATTTACTAAATTGATTTTAGACTGTATCAATGCATCCTTTGATTCAGAGTTATATGCTGATCCTCCTTCATTCACAGCAGTTACTACAACTCCTCCTCCACCATTAGTAGAACTTTCCTCAAGTATTAGACCTAATGGCTTATCTAATGTTAATGATAAAGTATTGGACATGAAGATTGAGGTCGTTGTACCCAATCGTTTTGGAGGATGTGTTGGTATTGGATGTACATTGATAGTAAATGAGTGTGCAGTATGTATACCAACAAAGGTTGCAATAATAAAGGCCAACATTTAGATGATTTCCTGTACGGTATATGATATACCTATGTATGTTTATGAAGTACTAGGACAGATTGCAATCAATTCTTAAGCACTGGACAATACTATATAACGTGTTAGTAGATCCTTCTTTAATCAAATACTAAGACCAATTGCAATCTATGTATTACCTCCATACTACTGTCGACGACGTCCGACGCTGACTAACTGTCTGACGAGACTAAAAATGAAGGGCACTCTGCCGGGCATCACCGGGCATTTATAAGCAATGTCATGTACTTTCCTCCATCACTGCTGGATGTATTTCATGGAAATTGATAGAAATGTATTTAATATGATTTGAATATAGCTTCTTCTATTTGCCAATGACCTTATTTAGTAGAAAGATGACGATTTTAAGAGAGGATACCTCATTTCTTAGAATTTCATTAAGTAAAGCAAGATCACTGAGCGTCAAGATAGGCTTTGCTTTCTCTAATATGGCAAGACAACTAAAAGCCTATTCGATCTCTACCTCTTATTCTGCCTGTATCATAAAATATAAAAGTCACCAGTCTAATAACACTCCAAACAAAACACGCTCAGCTTCGACTACTCTCTAATTCAAAATCAATAACTAACATGAAACTCCTAGCTTTGGTATATTCCGTCGTCACTCTTGCATCTTTGGCCATTGGTACGCATGCCTATGATTCGGCTCGTCTTCGTGGAGCAATTGAAGCAATCAATTTCTTAACTGAAGATAATGATACATGTAGTGAATTAGGTGGACTTTGCGAGACTAATGACCCCAACTCCCCCGGAATTAAATGCTGCCCCGGCGCCTTGTGTCAAGGCCCCGGCGCCAGCACATGTAAATGTGGCTGCCGCAACGCTTACTGTTATAGAAACCCGGACACCTGCTGCCCTGGTCTTGTCTGTGATAGACGTGGTCAATTCAACTGGTACTGTATTCCAGAGGGGAGCTCACCTCCTCAATGTTTAGGGGAAAGGGAACGTTGTGATGGCTCCAAATTCCCTTGCTGCGATGGACTTGTTTGTGACCGCGGTCGTTGTGAAAGGGATAGGCAAGCCGAAGTCTTATTTGCAGTGGATACTAACAAAGATTGATATGAAAAGAGGCTACCTTCTTCCCTAACCTTATCAATTTTGTATAGGGTATGATCGTCACTTTTAATGACTAATGTAAATGTAAAGATTCCGATAAAATACATCAACAATGCTATTCGACCTTCAACTAAAGTACCTCGTCTTCTTCCTATTGCAACTAACTAACATATCTAGTAGCTTCTTCTTATCAAGGGCATAATAACCAATTGGCCACTAACCATGATAGAATTGATGCACATCATATGAACGTATTATGCAATACTGTCTTATCTGTATCGATACCACTCCGAAACACTATTGTTGATATTTAACATAACTTCCATTGTATCCACAATATCTTCACACAACCTCTTGCCGTTCTTTGGTCTTGTGGTGTCCTCCAGAAATTAATATATTATATGGGACATTCTTCAACCACCCAATTTGTGATACTAGGTGGTCTGGTTTTACATACTATGCCTGATTGTTAGAGTTCGAAGTACCTCGAGAAGGCATTCACTTATCCAATAGTACATATATACCTATACACCTTTTACCATATGCTCAAGGACTGCAAATTATGCAAAATTATACCACTTTGGAGTTAAAATATAGACATACTATCATAGGCATTATATTACCCCCTCAATATCCGATATACAAGGTGATTGTCTGTGATTGTGTTATTTATATATCATGTTGCCTCCATTCATAGAAATCTTCAATAGTGCAGACGAACACAACTTACCACAACCTGAACTCCTACAACACAATGCAAACCGGTATCCTAGCCATCCACAAAAATGAGGAGCAAAAACAACGCTGACGAATTCTTAACATCATTGCGAGGGAGATTGACCATTAAATAGTTGGAGATAATAGTATAATGACAATAATGTCATCTATAGCAAGAGGGCCATGCCATAAAGAAATTGTATGTCGGAGATGCGGCGATAGCGCCGCTGATAGCGACGATATCCCACCAAGTTCTGAAATTTCATCCCGACAAGAAGATGATTGCTACTTAGCAAGACAATTAGACGATGATAATATGATGTCCATACATCAGCACTATACCTCTAATACTAACGGGCATGATAGAGATAGGATTAGAAAGAGAAAGAGGCCTCGACGACGAGCTAGTATTGCAATGGTATCCTTAGCCGCAATCGTCAGTAACAATTGCTCAGCCATCAATTCAGTTCAGGCATTTGCAACACCTTATCAATTACACACTGTATCACCCATACAAAAGTCTACATCCTTAAATGCAGTACATAAAAGATTAGGCAATCACGATATATCAACATCCCGTGCATCCGCCGAACGAGCGAACTCTAATAATTCCAATAAGAAATTTGTCAAATCTCGTGGTGGCAAGAAGACGAATGTATTCGAACAATTCACGCCCGACTATATGTCTTCACCGTATGATGTTGATCTATCCGGTGATGACGATGGGGATACTTCTAATGAAGAAGAACAGTCTGTGATCAAATTGAACAATGGCTCAACAATCAAAAAGAAAATACCCCCCTCACAAACCAAGTACAAACCACCAAATAGAGTGAACAAATCACAAATAATAACATCCAATAAAATCAATCTACGTCTACGCACACTATTAAAAGATGATACCAATGAACAAGATCCGTTAATACCTGATTCATCACCCCAAGCGGCGAATCAATTAGCATTAAAAGATAGTTATAATAAGTTAAGTGAGGAAGCACGACGGAAGGCGAATGAGGCTGTCAAGGCTGGTAATAATGATGATGGGGAAGAGGGAGAAAGTGTTGTTGGGGATGGTAAGGTTAGACGGGTGGTTAAGAAGAAGGGGAATAAAGCTAAACCCGCTATAGAAGAAGGAGAGGATGAAATTGCAAACTCAAATGCAGTAACCCTCGCTTCCCCCACCCGCACCTCTTCAACAACAACAACATCCCGTCGAGGTCGAGTCCGTGCAACAGTGAAAGAAACAGGATCAGATTCCATGGGTTCCTACATTAAAAGTTTAGGACAGCATGAGTTGTTATATAAAGAAGATGAAATATTATTGGGTAGACAAGTGCGGATATTAAGTGTATTGGAAGAGAAACGGTATGAGTTGGAGGAGGAGTTGTTATGGTAAGTTACAATTTTGGAGTGTTGTTGTTATTGCTGATGTGTCCAGGCACTCACTTACTCTTCATCCCAATTCCAAACCACTCTCTAGCCCACCTACATATCAGGAATGGGCCAAGGCAACGAATCATACAGTACCAAGTCTCAAACAACAGATACGAAGATCTCAACGTGCCAAGGCAGCCTTAATCGCTGCCAACTTACGTCTCGTAATAACCGTAGCACGTCAGGCAGTGAAAAAATCTGCCATCTCATCCCAATCTGCCAATTCAATTCAATTCCAAGATGGATGTCAACAGGGCATTATCGGGCTAACCCGTGCAACTGAAAAGTTTGATCCAGAATTAGGTTTCCGATTTTCAACCTATGCCATATGGTGGATACAGAAGGAAGTATCGAAGAATGTGAATGAACAATCACGATCTGTTAGGATTCCACCAAGTGCTATACAAAAGATTAATGATATACGTATCCAAGAACGTGTATTGATGAATGAATTGGGACGTAAGCCGAATGAAGCTGAATTAGCCGATAGAGTTGGTATGAGTGTAAAGAAGTTACGCTTTTATACCGCCAGTGCCGAACGAGCACAGGTGGGTAGTTTAGATCGGAATATTGATTCAAGAAAGGGTAAGGGTAGTATGTCAACTGGTGATGGCGGTAGTTCCGGTGATACCATGGACAAATTCGTCAAGGATACTGAACACCCGAGTCCATCTGAATTGGTTGATCAAGAAATGCTCAAGGAGGATATACGACGATTAGTCCGGACGTTATCCCCACGAGAAGAAGCCGTGATACGATTACGATTTGGATTAGATGATGGACAGGAACCAATGAGTTTAGCTGACATATCAAGTAAATTTGGTGTTGATGTTGCCAAGATTAAGAAGGTGGAAGCACGTGCACTATTAAAACTGAGACAACCTGATCGTAGTAAGGTTGTGAGATGTTACATCTCTGATCATACATGATGTGTAGATGCACATACACTAAGTAAATATGGAAAGACTTAAGCTATGTCATTCCCCTTTATTATCATTGTTCTTATTCATGATACGTTCATTCCGTACCTTATCAACTCTAGAACGTAATGCCTCATCCTGTTCTCTAACCGTACGTTCATATTGATCATATATTAATGACTGTCGTATATAATTTGATAATATCGTCGCACCGCCGCCTCCTCCACTTCCACTGCCATTGCCAATTGCTGATGAGGAGTGCATATCAAGTGCATAAATTTGTCCACCACCACTTTCGGCTATAGATTTGAATCCAATACCACGTTTCTCCCATTCTTCTTCGGCTACTGCTGCTACCGATTGTGATCTAGGTGCCAAGTATGCTGCTGATGTAGGTTGATAATTGTTGTTATCCTGTGCAGATTCTGCTTGTTGTGCTGCTGCTAGATATTCTGCACCCATGCTCGTATTGTTGTTTGATGACTGCGGTATTGTTGGTGGTATCCTATTACTACCACTACCCACTATGTGTTTATTAGACGTTGAAGATTGCAATCCTGATGAAGCCAGCATACTACTACCGCCAATCATATCTCCTCCATTCATTGATTTTGTTGACTTCTTCTTCTTTTTATCAACACTCGATACCAACGCACCCAAATTACCACTACCGCCGCCAACCTGACTACTAGATAACATACTACCAGCCAATTCAGCTTTAACAGCATCCAACTCCCTCAATCCACTCTTAAATTCATTCTGTAATTGTTTCAATTGATGATCATTTGCATATCGATCAGCACGTATCCGAGCACCTTGGAGTAATCCCACGATGCGTCCAATTTGTTGTCCGAGAGCGTGTGATGCTATGGGTAGATCTTTCCGTCCTATTAATATTAGTCCGGCGGAGGTTAGTACTGCTATTTCTCCCCATGATATGTCAAACATCTTTATGTTGGCTATTATAAGTGGCAGAGGAGTGAGTGAGGAGGAGTGGGGGAGTGAGAGATTTAAGGTCGTTTCTTAGAATAAAGTTTATTCCCGTTGATCGAGATTTGTTAGCGTACTCCTTATACTTTCTGTTGACCGTTCTACGCTTTTGTTTACTAAGGAACAGCCAGATAGACATTTTGATTGTACTTTGTTGGTTTGTTGGTGTTGTTATACTGAACGCCCAACTACTAATCATCATCGGTATACAGATTATACTAGATTAGATTTTATACTTCTCTTCCGGCTTGTCTTTCATCGACCGGATATCAAACGGCCACACGCGCTACTTTGAGTGATACACCTCAAGAAAAAGACAGCAATATTAAACTGCATATCATACCAGAGAATAAAGTAATTTAGTATACTGCAAAAGTACACAGAAACATACTCAATTGATATATTATAGGTGAATAAGGACAGTATATAAATAAATATAACAATTGAATAAACCAACTCCGCAACTATGAAGACTTGTGCGGCATGTCATGAAGATCTACCCAAGGATAAGTTTAGCAAGAAGCAATGGAAATTGAATCAGCGTAGATGTAAAGTATGTGTTATTGATAATCGAGAAGTACAACAGTTGCCAAATGCAGACAATAATGAAGAAGCTCATAATAATGATGATGTAGTCTTCAGTTTGTTAGGGTCAATGAGCCTACAGGATTGCAATACGCCAATAACTGATGAAGAACTATTCAAACAAACACCAAAAAACGAGGAGGATTGCCCAATCTGCTTTCTACGAATGCCATCATTTGATACGGGGTACAAATATAAGTCATGCTGTGGTAAAGTTATATGCAGTGGATGTATCTATGCAAATTCGAAACTGCATGAAGACGACTTGTGTCCATTTTGTAGAACTCCATCGCATACTACAGACAAGGATGCGATGATAAGGAATTAGAAACGAGTAGAGATGAAAGATCCAATGGCAATATATAGTCTTGGGTGTAAGTATGATCATGGGAGTTATGGCTGTCCACAAGACCATGCAAAGGCATTAGAACTTTACCATCGAGCAGCAGAGCTTGGTCTCATTTCAGCTTATTACAATATTGGTTGTGCTTATTATAATGGTAATGGCGTGGGGAGGGATAAAGAGAAGGCCACACATTACTTTGAGTTAGCGGCTATTAAGGGGGATTCAGGTGCAAGACACGCTCTGGGTATATTTGAGAAGCAGAAAGGCAATATGGATAGGGCCTTGAAACACTTCATGATTGCAGTAAGTGAAGACGCCAGCTCATTGGGGGAGATCAAACAGTTGTTCATAAATGGACATGCCAAGAAAGAGGATTATGCAAAAGCATTACGATCATCCCAAGCATTTTTGGAAGAGATTAGGAGTGAACAGAGAGATAAAATTGCTGCATTCAATGCTAATTGGAAGTGTTATTAGATGAGCACGGTGGCTTTAGTTTTCCCACTTTAATTGCTAATAATGTGTACCGTACAATACCAAGTCTCTCTTTAATATTTAACCTTAGCTAATCTTGATTTGTTATATTCATAATCTCCCTAGCCAAATTAGCAACCTCAACATAATATGCAATAGCATATCGAGATTTAGTCTGTGCTACTTTCAATGCAGGTGGTGGTACCCCGAATAGGTTGATTGGATCTGCACTTTGTAAACGCTTTTCCTCGTCGTCGTTGTTACTTGTATCATTCGGTGTTTCGTCTTCTATTGTCCATTTGTTTTTATCTGATGACGAAGAGTTGTCTTCGGAAGAAGATATAGTATCATCCGTCTTACCCTTTCGTCGTCTTCTCAATCCATCACTCTCTATATTATCTGCTCCTATTGTTTCGTCATCAATTTGGAGACAACCGGTAGTATCAGTTTGTTGCTTTTCAACTTCTCTCATCCCATCCAAATGCAACACAAACTTTCTACTGCCTTTTGATATACCGCCACTAATCTTAACACCATCATCATCATCACCGCTTACATCTTCCTGTACTAGATTTGGTTCTATATCATCAACATCACCATCAACTTCTACATCATCCTGCAATTCTACCAAGGCACAAGCTCTCAATTCCTCACGAACGTCATCCGGTGAATATTGTTGACCGCTGCTGCTGCTACCAAATTTACGAGCCTTTGTTATATTGAAAATAGATGATTTTAAATTATCATTAGCAGTAGTATGAAGTATTTCATATTGTTGTAATAGAGTTAATAGTTTGGTTGTTTGTGTGGTATTTGTGGTAGTAGAGGTCATGATTTGTATGTACAGTTGAAATATTATTATGAGAGTTGAGAGATTATATATTTGTGTATCTTCAATCTATTACCAATATCAAACTCCAATAAAATCAAAGTAAATCAATGCCGACCGTCAAGAGAGCATTAACAAATGAACTAGAGGCTGTATGATATATTGCCTCAGCTATCAATGATCAAGCAAGCAGCAAGCAACACAACGTTGTCTTTTTTGTGATGATGAGGTTTTCATGAATGTGAAACTCTGTTTGTGAAGGGTATCTTATCCTCTTTCCCTCGGACTCCTAAGTAGCCCTATTGAAGTAGAGCTGTACTTCTTCCCCTTACATTCGGGAAGGACTATGGACTATACATATATACTAAGCATGCATAAGTACTACTTTTGGTGGCAGCGGTGGCCGATAAGCGAGTCAAATGTGATCGAGAAATGTGGTATCCTTTGGAGACCAGCGAGTAGATCATAAGTTGATATATTATTGCAGTGAAGGTATGATAGACTGCGCTGTCTGACTTAAGTGGTCTTCTTAACATGTAATGAAATAATGTTGATACATTGGTTCCTCTTGTCTCATATCTTACTCTAGTATCTTTTCTCCGCCTTAGTATCACTTGACCTCATGCCCGGCTGTGTCCAATTGTCTTTTTCGTCGGAGAGGAGTGTGTAATACTCTACCACCTCAAGGGTCGGGTGATATTAACCACTACTTACCGACACTTCCAAAAGGAGAACGTTATCCAGCTGATGCGTTACTACCTTATTGTGGCCGTGTGAAGGGAGTTGATCTGTAATGTGTATCTGATGACGCCAATATCATTCATCTAACTACCCCATTAAAGTCATTCATTCACTTGCCAATGCATCTTCAACCAAACCCATCTCATCTTCATTCAAGTAAGCCCAATCACCAGGTCCTCTCAATCCAGTCAAATGTATACCCATAAACTCAACACGATGTAACTTAACAACTTTATAACCAAGTCCTTCCATCATTTTACGTATCTGTCTATTCCGACCTTCGACTAATGTCATTTCCACTGCTGATGGTCCTATTCGTTTTACTTTACATTGTTTAGTTTTGGCAACTAATGTATTCTCTTCAATTGATTTTCCTTTCCGTTGAGCTATTGTTGTTATTACTATACCATCCTATGAACAGATGAGTGAGTGTGCATTGATGGTTAGTAGAGAAGAGAATAGTTTAGTTGAGAACCGAACCATATGGATACGATAGCATCTCTCAAAGAGCATAAAACGAAAAACATAAGCCCATACTCACTCGAAGCTGATGTAAATCGCTATCCTGCAATCGACCATTTACCATAACCTTATACACCTTCGGTTGTTTCCTCTCACCTCTTAATACCGAATTAACAATCCGTCCATCCGAAGTAAGTAGTATCAATCCAGATGTTTCCTTATCCAACCGTCCAACGGGATAGACACGATGTCGTGGATTGTATCCATCACTTTGAATTGCATCGATTATATTATTTTGTATACGTTGATCTGTTGTGCATGTTACTCCTAATGGTTTAAAGTATTTGACATACTCAAATGATTCTGTGTTGAGTGATGAACTACTATCTTCTACTTGATCATCTCCTAAATCCTGTTGATTTGTATTTTGAATTGCATTCATTTGCTCCCATCCATGCACTATTTGGCCATCTAATGTAATTGAATCTTGATATGGTATAACTTTCATACCACCCTTTGTTGTTATTGGCATGCCATTGACACTAACACGTCCAGATTCGATAAGCTTGTCTGCCTCTCGTCGTGAGTGTGTTGCTTTGAAGACTTTGTTGAGTCGGATACCATCATTAGAGGTAGATGGATTTGTATCGTTATCATCTTGTTGTGAGTATAGGAGTATATTATGATTGAAACTATCTATACTTTGAACACGATTGTAACCATGCCATTGATATGTGAATGAATGTATACATGATAGGAATTGCAAAGCAATAACTAAAAGAAGCATAACTAATTTTTTGATGGGTGGGTATCCTTGGATCAATATCTCCTCACGATACTACTACTGTTCGAAAGAGCATTAAAAACTGATCAACTTAGTATATATTGCAGCATGTGAATGTAGCGTATATTAATACTTATCGTCCTCCCATCATGAGCCATCAATATTGTGTTTGTGATGAGAAAATTATCTGTACTTAGTACTTTCCTCTCAAACTGAGTTTTCAAGAAGCTGAAAACTCTAACCACTATTTGTTACTTGTTATTTGTTATCTAGATGTAATAATATATACTCCTCTAGTTCATTTGTTAGGTAATGCTCTCTTGACAGTCGGCATTGATTTACTTTGATAGTTGTTGGAGTTTTATATTGATTGGATAGAAGATTGAAGATACCACACATAATCTCTCAACTCCCAAAATAACAAATTATGACGATGCTTACCTTCCTCATCCATATCGTCCTCGTGTTGGGCATATATACAACAAAGGTATCGGGATTTAGTACCTCTACATCTTACTCGACGATGATAAGGCAAACGACGACGAAGCTGAATGCAAACATTTACGATGCTTGGGCAGAGGACCTCTCCTCCTCCAACTCAGAATATACCTACGATGAACTGATACTATCCTTAGATGAAGAATCGATAGAGCAATGTTTAGAAGAGTTAATGGAATCTGATTATGGAAAGACCATGTTTGGTAAGTACGAGAGTATATATATATATATATTCGTATCACTTGTTATAAAGTTTACTCAATGATATGCTCAAAATAATTTTGTGTTATCTCTATTAGGTCAACATGATATTCCAGCATCAGTGGGTATCACCGGAAGTATTGAATTTATTGAATTAGAAGGACCAGAGGTTATCTTGGCATTAACTGGCAAGTTTTGGCATCGTAGAGGTATGTTATTTATTGAGTTAGTATTGAAATTTTGTACACATGATGTGCACAAAAAAATGTTTCTCACATATAATTATAATGCATACTTGCAACTTATATACACATATATACATTTGCAATACTGGACATTATATTGTATACTATTGAATATTGAAATATACAATCAATGAAGAAACGGTATTGGGGAAGGCTGCAATGTATCTTAATGCAAGAATACCAGAGCTAACAGAAGTGAATGTTTCATCGCCCGCGGAACTTGATGACTTTGAGGACGTCTTGGATGAGTTTACGGGTGCCGTGATTGATAGGTCAGTTTATTTTGTGTCTATTGCTGTGTAGTTGGTACTGTGATTGTAAGGTAAACTTACGAACTCTTTCCTTTCCCCTCCTCTGCTCTATTCGAAAAGAGTGGACAAAAGGGCACCAGATTTTAATGGAGATAGAGAAACGATGGAATACCAAGGTATAGATCCTGATGCTCGAGGACCGTTTGTATTCAGTAATAGTGGAGGTATGATCCGTCCAGCGTAGAAAAAGAGTGTATGGTGCCCCAAAGAGATGTATAAAGTAAACTGAACACATGAAAATCCCACAAGAAAATTAGATGTTAGTCTGGACCCGTGAAATTGGATTTACTAAAGCCACATTATATACTATTACATATCAACCCCACGTTATAATATTTGAATATGTCCTCAATTGGATTAGCATTTTCTGGAGGAGGCGTATCGGCAGCAATTGGAGCGGCATGTGCTTGGAATGCTTTATCTGACATTTATAATATCAGTTCTATGAATAATGTGACAATATCAACAGTATCAGGCGGTAGTATCGGTTACGGCCTGTATACAAATGCGAACCAAAGAATGTTCTTCCCATCATATAAAAGAAATATAAAATTAGAAGAGCTCTCGGGGTATCAAGAGCTGTATAATACCAACAATAGTAGATGGTGTAAATCGGATAATAATGGGAGAAAGATTTCAATCGGAAGATTTACAAATGCCCTTCATTGGATTCCATTTACAATGCTCTTCTCTTTCATGAGTGGGAAGAGAAAGTATCATAACTGGTGGACATCTATCATAGAGAGGATATTTGATATCGTATGGTGAGTGTAGTGGTGACCCTGTAACCTTCTTGCCTTTTCGAAATCGAATCTAATACCCCGGCTTACTTCTCAACATATGCATAGCGTTGACAATATCATCAGTGGGAATATACCTTGGATATCTTCATTTGCCGTTCTCCATGACGATGATCAAGGCATCGTATCATCAAGTACCAAGTCATTACATCATATCGTTTCCGACATCTCCAATACTGGCGGCTCCACTTGCCAAGATGAGAAGTTACAATGCCCTCTAGAACAACATACAAAACATCAGCCAAGAACACTACTAGATGCATTATCATTTACATCTGCCTTTTGGACAGCACCGTTACTATCTTCTCAATATGCTACGCTATTCGACAGCTTTCTACTGAGAACAAACAAAACAATCGTCCTAGATGGAGGAGTAGTTGATACCACGGGTATCGTAGGGCTATTACAAAAGCAAACTGACCACATCATTGCATTCTACAATAACAATATACCTCTCTCGGAACTTGAATCACCAATTGCCTATCTTTTTGGTGTTAATGTAACAACAGACTCTATGAATAGTATATTTGGACCAAAGTTATCACAAGTCTTTGATTCGGATCTGTATGCAGGTGTTATATCAAACTTGACAAACTCAAAAGTTGGAATAGCAAATCTCAAAGATGTAAACGTCTTTTCAAATGAAGTTATGGGTGTCGAATCATATGTGATAAATAACCTAATAATAGTGTCCAACATTATGAATGATGGATTCGAGTTGGATGACTCCCGAATAATGAAACGCCTTTCAAGTAGTTGGCCAGATAATTATATGTTTGTTCCTCCCGAGCTTGATGCTAATACCCTTTGTATGTTTAATGATTGGAAAGTGCGAAACAATCGTGAGTTGATTGAGCCTATTCTGAGGAGTAGGGACTGATATTTTGGAGCGTAGGTGGACACTGAGTCTGAATGTTAGAATAGAGTACTTAAGCTGAGACATACTCATACCTTTTTTAACTTAGTACATATATTGAGCCGAGGCCTTACCCTACTATCTCATACTCGAAGTACTCTCACCCCCAAGACCATAATCGTAGCTCACCATCTGATGAAATGCTGGTAATTTGTTTCCTATCAAAAGATACTGCACGAATAGGAGCGTTATGACCTCGTAGCCTTTGCAGTACATGACCTCGAATCACGTCACTAATCACAATCATCATATCAGAGCCACAACTAACTGCCTTGGTTGCATCAACTTGAATCGATGTTACGGCACTTTCATGAGCCTTAAATCTCTGCAATATCTCACTTGATTCAATCCAAAACACTGTTATGTATCCTAGGCTATCACCGGTAATCACTTCCAGCTCACCATATTGAAGAGTTGTGACATTACCTTCTGGCAACACCAATCGTCCTCGGCACTTGAACTAGTAAGAGGTGTATGAAGTGTTGAGGTGTGAGATGGCAGGTGCTATTCAGATAAACACAAACAAGTAAAGAGAACTCACTTCTTGAATCTTATTGTCCGTCTCTCTCTTCTCAATATCCCAAACATAAACAGTGCTATATGATGCCGAGACACAAAAGCTAGGACCACATTGAAGAGCATGAATACCATGATCATGGCCACCAACTCGTCGTAGCAACTCTCCATCTTTTGACCATACGAGTATAAACTTATCGGCACTACCAGATACTATCTTGGAGTCGTCAGCGTATATGCATGTAATGGCCGCTTCATGTCCCTTGGCTACAAATATTTGTTTTGATGATGATACATCCCAACAAATCAATACTGAATTCATTGTACCCGTGTAGATGTGATTACCATAAAAGTATAGGGCTGTGATTGTTGATGATAATGATAATGTATTGCCACTATCATTCCCTTCTTCACATGTAAAGACATGCTGGAGCTTGCCGGATGAGAGGCTGTGGACATAGCAGTTTGAACCTTCGCTTGACACAACAAAATCAACATCAGCCTTCGTTGCATTGAGTGCTATGCATCTGTACTTTCTACCCTCGATGACACGTTGCATTAATGGTCCTTCTTCAATGACTAGCTCCTCTTCTAATACATGAATGTCATCTCTAGTATTGTGGATTAGCATTTCAATTCTAGGTATCTCTGCCGAGCACTCCTCGTGCTTTGCTCTAACGACTTTAAGCTCCTCATCTAACCGAATCAACAACTCGGTGGTCTTGACATTTTGCTTACTACCTTGAATAAGCGACGATATAAATCGATTCTTCTTTGAGTGTTTAGCCTCGTGAATCTCGTACTCAATCTGATTGATAAGTTCCGATAGTTCAGTTGAAAGTTGCTTGGAGTTGGAAAGTTGATCAAGTGCATCTCGAAGTTGCTGTTCTTTATCGGACTTGGTCTTTTGCAATTGAACTCGATGAGCGGAGGCTACTTCCAATTGTACAACTTGTGATTGATTGGCAACCACATTGATGAGTCGTAATCTCATGTCATCAAGCTCTTGTAGTGTATGATCTACAGCCTTGCGTGATATTGCCATCGTGCCTGCCTCAGAGTCACGTTCCCAGCTTGATGTATCCATACTTTGTATCTTGTCTGCTGCCAGAGCACTAGCCTCTTGTGGTCTATTCAGACACTCACAACATCTTTGCAATTGTTTATAAACGAGTAGCTCGTTTATTCGATCACCTCTAGACAAACATAAGTCGAGGGCACGTCTTAACAACGTCTCGGCATAGACGTAATCATACTTGCCAACATAGGACATGCCAAGTCCCAAAAGAGCTTCCGTCTTTGATACATCCAAATCCTCTTCATCGGCTAATCCCAACTGTCTACCAAAGTAAACAATTGCAATATCAAATGAGCATAATTTGATGTAAGCATGACCAATCTTGCCATTTATCTGTGCAAACAAAGTAATGATATCTTTTGTTGTTGACGTTGACGATGCAGCTTCAGTGAAGTAGTCTGGTGATTCAATCTTGGATAAGACTTGTTGATAACACTGAAGTGACGACTCGTAATGTTGTGCATTGAAGAGAAAGTCTCCCTTGATCAATAGATCCTTGTCTTCTTTGCACAACAAATGGCCTGTTGTTGTTGGGGTCTCACCACATCGTTGTTCATCTTGATGATTCTCCTTGATATCATTAACGACTCCAATCAAGTATGACGCATCACTCAAGTTCTCTTCTATATTGCACTTGGCAACATTCATTAGCAAGCCACCAATACCATCCGCTTGTACATCTCGTCTCTTTTTCTGTTCAGCCTCTTGTCTACTTGACACTAGAGAACAGAGCTGACGCCATGCTACAGAGTAGATTCGTCGTCGACAAGAACGTGCAAGAGATTCAATAATCTGTTTCACATCTAACCGATTTGATACTCTCGATCTCCATTGTGCAACGTAATATCTCTTGAGGTCGATAGGGTTCTTGGATATCACGCTCTTCATACTCGAGACAAGAGCATACTGCTTATCGAACTTAAGCAGTGCCGCCTTTCTTTCATCTAGACGATTCTTCTTCTCTTGAATCTCGTCAGCTATTTCACTAGTCTCCTTGTCTAAATCAATGATACCTGCTCTCCAATGAGCAATGTTCTGTCGACAAATGGTACGCTCTTGCTCAAGCTTGTACTTTAAAGCTGCTCTTGTAAATGACTATTAGTGTTGGTTTGTTGTTGTGAGATGATGAGTGTACTGTTAGTCTATAGGGCAAGTCATTTGTCGTGTAATGGCAGCAAACAATCTCTTACCTGCTCAGCACCATGCAACAAGTGAGAAGACAATAGATCATTACCAACATGTGATGTTACTCGTTCAATCTCAGTATCAAGTACATCTATTCGATCTTGCATTCGTGACATGTTACGTGCCAATAACACTTGTTCGGCAGGTAGCTTTTGTCTAGCTGCCTCGAGACTTTGAATGGATTGCTCGATGTGTCCAATTCGATAGAGAAATCGTTTCCGTCTCTTGTCATGATTCTCATCCTTTAAAGAAGTTGTAATGCTATTGATTGAGTTGCTAAACTCACTCCAACCAATACTATTTCTACATCGAATGGCAATGTCGTTGTATCCAGTGTTTGGCTGTAGATTGTCAACTTGATGACGTCCATTGTTTGGTACTGGCTGTTTCATACACCATCTAGAGCAGCTGGTTTGTACTTGACGTTGATCATTTCCTCCATCTTCAGTTGTGGAAGTAGAGTAGCTGTACTTGATTTCATAGTCCACAATCGTTTGCTGATCATTGTTGGTTTCCCAAACGGCTGTAAATGAATCATGACTAATCTGGGTGACACGAAAGTTTGTCGGCGGAGACGGGGCAGAGGTGACTTGATAGTTATTAGTGTCGTCTGTGGCTGAGGAGGTAGCAATGATGTTATCTGATTCATCCACACTACTATCATGTGTCATTGATATTGATTGATAACTTTGTTTAACTAATGCGTCGTTGTCATTCTCTTGTGTGCCAATTGGTTGTTCGTTACGTAATAAAGCTTGCATCTCTCTTATCCGTCGTTCTTGACTACCCAATGATGTCAATGCCGCCTTGTTCCTACCACTAATACGTGATATTTCCTCACCATAATTCTCTAATTTACTTTGTAATGTAAAATGTTGATCTACTCTTCTCATTAATGGAAATCGTGATGCACTTGCTAGTGTTAATGATGTATTGGTATCATCATCACCTTTGTTTGATGTTGTAGAGGAGGTGTTCATTGTTATTGTTTATTGGTTCGGCCAATGACGAGAGGCGGCCAATTAAGTTGTGTAGGTGTGAAGAGAGATTATTCCCTCTTCCCACATCTACCTACCCAACTTTTTAATGAAGTACATAGCCTCCTCTCACTTTTGACTATCCGTGGAAGAGTAACAGCCATTCGCCTCATCAATCTCTGGTTCGTTCTATTAATCTCGTTATTAACACATATCAGTATACAACATAGCGGTAGACGTCCCGTTATCAATACAAAAGCTCATAACTCCCGCCTTTTAAATTATACCGAGAGGCGTAACATTAACACCTCTGCCTTTTAAATTGAGAACCAAGGCGTAGCCTTCAACATATTGTTGCGGTAAAACCTCCTCTCCTCATCTAATGAACAAACAACAAGTTGATCTGGTGCTATAATCTTGTATTAACAATCCGTGATACCAAAGCTACATACACATTTCGACATTATCAGTAGCGGTACTCTGTCTCAGTCTCATTAACCGAACAACAAGTTGATCTGGTGGTCGTATCTCCACTTTGTTTAATCTTATGGTACCTCTCCACTTTGTTTGATTGAATAGCCATCACGTAAGAAGGTCAAGGGTAGGGCAAGGAAGGCAAAGGCCAAAGAAGGTCATCTAATCCTCCATAATGATAGCGTTTGTAGACATGGTTGTGAATCAATCAGTAAGGATGATATATGCTACCAATTTGTAAGGCAGTTCGAGGTTGAAGTGAATGCAGTATATGATTCTACTGACAAAAAGTTCCTTGATACATACTTTGACACAATGGATCGCTTAAAAAACAGTGACCAATTCAGTGCGATATGGGGGGAGGATGAAGATTCCCTACGAAACAGACTCGTTCCTCTCTTTGTTTCTCTTGGGACCAACATTCAACTGAAGAATCTGAATAATCTCTATCGCTGCAAAACGCAACATATCGCACATGTAGTTGCTATTGCCATACTACTTTGCCAGCACAGATTAAGTCTGGATAGTGTTTTGATCTCAAGTAAAGATAGATCTTTACTCCGTGACATTGAAGATGGAGAAACATATGATGTAGTGAAATTCTTCCGCAAGAGATCAAGCTGTCAGTGTTTGGACAGGTTGTATTATCGAATGAGGGCTTATCCAAGAATGGCTAAATGTGTTCATTGTGACGACATAGACAATCGAAATCACATGTATTTGTGTGGTCGTTGTAAATACGTCACGTATTGCTGTGGAGAGTGCCAAGCTGCCGAATGGCCAGACCATAAAGAATGGTGCCGACAACAAACATAACGTCGCTCTATTACTAATGTGTATAACTAATTGATGATGATGTACCGCGGCTCTTCATTATCATTTCTTATCCTCCCAACCCAAATTGAACTACTAAGACACATCTGATTCCAATAACTACTTCATTCACTCCTTTCGTTTATCAAATGAGAAGTGATCATCCTTAGTAAAGTCTCTCATGAGACTTAAAAAGATTCGTCGATAACCCGATGATATTAAATGATCATCAACACATGTCCTTGCAATATCAATCTCATTAAAGAATGTACACGGGACATAACTTCCGGATATACCACTACCATCTCTATAGAAATGGATACATTCTCCTGGTGGCAAGAGGACTATTGGCAATTGTTGTTCTTGTACTGTATCATTGTCTTCTTCTTTGGCGGTAGCGGTACCCTCTACTTTCTCTCCAGAAGAGGTACTTCCATCACTAGAAGAAGGAGGAGCCATTGGATTAGCAATCTTCTCTAATCCACTACTAACATAGCCCATTACAGTTTGGATATCATCTTCATCTAACCCCAATGCCAATCGACTCTTGGCTGCCCGTAAAGCCTGTTCGACATCTCGTTGTGCCTGTTTTTGATAATCAAAGCTCGTTACATCTAACAATAGGTTAACAAGGGTGGCACCACTCATCCGGGGAATGAAGTCCGCATCGGCAACGACAGTTGTAATGTATTCTTTAGTAGCCACGGAGAGTTCTTTGGATAATACAGCCGGACAACCGAATCCGATGACGTGTGCCGATACATCAACATCATCACTACCACTTTGTTCGTCAAAGGATTGTCTTGAATTCCATTCCATTGCAGCAATTGACGCGGCACCGGCACCTAGACTATGCCCAATCAATGTAACTTCGAGTTTCCGCTTCTTACTAAGCTTGAGTAATGTTGATAATAACTTTTGATGCCGATCAACTAGATACTTCCCGGAGAGTTGCATACCACTATGTGCCTTCCCCTTTATAACATCACCACCCTTACAATCTGGAGGAGCATACTCGTAGTCAGATGCTTCCATCATTGCGTCGGTGATTAGGTCACTAAAATTCTTGGTACCGCGTACAACCATTAGTACATGTAGTCTATCATCATACGACGAGGCATTCTTTTGTATAGCCAAGAAGTGTGATGGTTGATTCGGTCTACTTTCTGTATCACAGAATAGTAATTCCCACTGTGGTTTATTCATATTCTTCTTCCCATTGGTACTATTATTATACAACCGATGTAATCCATTACGTATCTCATCAACGCCATCTGCATAACTTAATTCACTTAACAATAACGCCTCATTTAATTCTTCTACCTTATCAACTTCTACATCCTTTTGGAAACGATGTAAACGTCTTTTCCATGATGGTGTCTTTATTGAATCTTGATATTCCAAATAGTAATGTAAGGCTGCTACTGGTATTGATTGGAATAAGTCTTTAACGTTGATGTTGGATAGATGAGGCTCGAATGATGATTCAAATGTTGCCTGTAATGCCTGTGCATTTTGCTGGATGTATAATACCTGTGATAGAAACCCAGATGACGATATTGAATTGTTATTGCTATCGGATTGGGAAGAAGATGATATATTGTTATTGGCAATACTTTGTGCCTGTTCTATCAATTCGTCAATGTTTGGCGGCGATGATTTTCTTGATGTGAATAGTGATTCAGCTTTGTTAGCAAATGATAGAAAGTCATCGAATAATGTAGAGTTATCGTCATCATCTTCTAATTGTGACTCTTTTGTATTAGAAGTAGTGTTGTTGGTCCTCTCCTTCTCTTCTTCTGAAGATGACCTGGGCAGTGAAGACTTGAAGTCATCAAACTTGAACAATACTTTTTGCATTAGATTCCGTGGCTTCTCTTCGTCTTCCTTGTTTCTATCCTGTATATCACCGCTGTCACTGTTCATATTAGTATTCTTTCTACCACCTATAATGCCCAGTGCTTCCAACAGTGCCTCGGGTGTTTGCTGCTGCTGTTCTTTTCTATCCATACTGTTTGTGCTTTGTGCATCTGTTATGCTCATAACTTTATCATCTTTCTTAGATGTATAATCAGTAGCCCACTGCTGTGCCATATCAAAGAAGGAATTTGATTTGTTACTCGATGAACTACTCTCAATGGTTCTCTCATTTGTTTCATTAATGCGGTGTTCTTTAGATGGTTTGGATGGTTCACATGTTGCAACTTTTGATGAGCGGTATCCCCTCCTTTGTATATCGTTTGATGATTGTTGTGATACACCAAATATAGATGCACTACATATTCCTATACCACATAATGTTAAATATTTCATCGTTTGTTGATCATTATTGGTATTAGTATTTGATATGGTTGTTGGTTGCAATTGTGAAAAGTTTGATGTTGGTCCATCTTCTCCACTAACTTTTGCAATGCAGTTTCTATATCGTCGTAGTGCTAGACCACAACTGCGGACACTCCTTAGTATTATATTAGATTGTATAGCCATATGTGACCGTCTGCTTGATATTAATCGGCGTATGGAATTCATTAATACTAAACAACAAATACCTCTCAATCGCTATATTTGAAGAAGATAAAAGGATACCCCTAAGCGTATCCTACTACTATACCATAAATCACTCTCTACCAGAGTACTCTTATCGAAAGAGCGTTTAAAACTGATTTACTAGGTATACTGCCGGTATACGAGATGCTTTATTGATGCCGTAATTGATGATGTTATGTAATTTCTCCCTATGCCCTACATATGCTCATTTGTACATTTTCGAGAAGTTTCTTTCGTCTTTCAACCAAAACAACAAGTTTCAAGACATAAAGAAGAGATCGCCTTCACTTAGTATGCTCCTATAGCCTGTAGACTAAGTGAGATCAGTTTGCAAGGCGAGTATACTGCCACTGCGTTTGCATAGCCTTGTTATCAGCGCAGTGAACATCTTACTTATCATATAAAGCAATTAATAGAAAGTTAATCTTGTGGGCAAAATTGGATTTATCAGATACTTATCATAGAGGCAAGACATACAATCTATCGAATCTACTGTGAACACAGAGTTGTTCGTCTCTATTTCAATAAACACTAAACATTACGCCCAGAGAAAGGTATACTTTTGATCAACCGAGTAGATAACATGGGCAATTGCAAATCATCAAATACTGATAATGTGGTAGTAGTTCAAGGATCTCCAATACGAAATCACGAACGGCAATGGTCCGATAGAGGAAGAGTACCAGCCAACAATCGTAGTACACTCCAAAGTATGGCGCGTGTCGGTAGTAGAGTATTTAAACAAACTAGTATGGACGCTGATATTGAAGCCGCAGGCACTTCACACTCTCAAAACGATGATGTTTTTGATATTGGAAACAAGCAACAACAACAAGTAAAGAGAACAACATTAACAGAACACAAAGCATCAACATATGAACATGTACATGAAATGGTTCAAGAAAGTATCGATAGTATACATCATCAACAAACATCCAAAGCAAAAGCAGGACGAGTTGGATTAACAAATCTTGGCAATACATGTTTTATGAATAGCAGTTTACAATGTCTATCCAACACGATACCATTATCAGATTATGTATTAGGATATGATTATAGAAGTGAGATTAATCATGATAACTTTCTTGGTACACAGGGACAATTGGTATCATCGTATGCAGAATTGATCAAACATTTATGGTTAGGATCAAACTCATATTACAATCCATCATCATTTAAAAACATATTATCAAAGTTTGCACCACAGTTTGAAGGATACGAACAACAAGATTCACAAGAGTTACTTTCATACTTATTAGATGGTATACATGAAGATTTGAATCGAGTGAAGAAGAAACCATACATTGAAGAGAAGGATTGTGATGGTACGAATGATGAAGGTGATGCAATAACTAGTTGGTCGAATTATTTACAGCGGAATCAAAGTATTATAGTTGATATGTTCCAAGGTCAATTGAGGAGTACAATCACATGTCGTAACCAACAATGCAAACAACAATCCAGTGGTATAGACGGATCATCATTATATGGATGTGGACACATCAATGTCAAGTTTGATCCCTTCATGTATCTATCACTACCAATATCTGACAATTGCAATACATTAGATGATTGTTTAGATTTATACTGTGAAGAAGAACTACTAGTAGGCGATGAACAATGGTATTGTCCAAAGTGTAAAACACACGTTGATGCAACGAAGAAAATTGATTTATTCATGTTACCACCTATATTAATCATCCATCTTAAGAGATTCAAGGTATCATCCTACGGTGGTAATCGTTCTAAGATTACTAAATCTATACAATATCCATTAAATGATTGGAATTTATCAAAACAAAAGAAGAGTAGTAGTGGTATATATCCATTGTATGATTGTTATGCTATATCACAACATCATGGTAGTGTGGGATATGGACATTATACAGCACATGCTAAGAATCGATTTGATGGTATGTGGTATAACTTTAATGATTCAATTGTTAATGGTCCGGTAGTAAATCCAAGGAGTGAAGGATTGGGTAGTGGTAGTTCGGCATATTGTTTATTCTATAATCGTGTTGAGAGGGTAGATTCATATCGTGGTGGTGGTGGTAACAGAAAGAAGTGTATAGAGAAGAAGACTGTCATACGGCGTCAGAGTATATCCCGACCTGAATTGTGGCCACATTTGCAGAGGGAGAAGGTTACTGAATGGAAATCGGTAAGGATTAATGATTATGTGTGGAACGAGGATGATAGTGATGATGATAACGAGGAGAAGATACAGATAGGACTTGGAAGAGTTACAGAGTAAGTCGATCAGGATATTAACAGTCTATGTATAGTAATAATTTGATATCAAGTATAAACGTTGTATCTATCATATGGGCAATTATTCCTCATAATACTTGTAATCCTCACCTTCTGTAGCAGCTTCATCCCTCTGGTTACTCCTAACCTCATCTAAATATGATTGATGAGCTCGTAATGCTTTAGCATAATCATCTTTTGCTACATATCCCTGTATGAATAGTCGTTTGATCTTCGGCAAACAATCACTATACCCACCACTAGCAGCAATCATGTAATGCTTCATAGCCCTGCCCACATTTCCTTTGTTTTGCTCAGTTGCTCCTAGATTGAATCTTGCCATTGCATCCCCACCCATAGCTGCTAACTTCCAGTAGTGTATAGCCTTCTTTTCGTCCCTTACAACACCTCTACCATGATTATAAACGCTGCCCATACTGTAATATGAACCAGCATTGCCCAGCTCTCCTGCCCGATGCCAAAGCTCTAATGCCTTGTTACTGTTTTGTGGACAATCATATTTACCTTGATAATGGAAAGATCCTAAATTGTATATTGCTTCGGGATCGTCCAGCTCAGCTCTTTTCACTGTCCTTTTCACTACCTCTTCTTTTGTTGTTGGTGATGGAGTTCTGCAGAAGGGACACAAGTCGTCTTTATGTAGTTTCGAATTTCCATAGATACATCCACTACATATCATCATTCCACAACATGACATATATTTATACCCTGTCCAAAATGATGGCATGCGTAGGAAACAGATTGGGCAATCTTCATATTGCAATGGTGGTTGTTTGAATAGCTCTTCATCAGATACTGGTACTTTATTATCATTAATACTCATAGAGTCTAATAAACTAACAATCCCGGTATCATTGTTATCTGCTTCATTATTAGCAGAAGGAGGATGTACCACTTCCCGATTATCACGAACACATGATGTGCACCTTCTTTGACTTTGAGCTCCCAACTTCCATTGCTTCTTACTAAACTTATCTTTTGGTAGATCTTCGTGACATGCCGCACAAAGCTTCATTGTTATTTATTGATAAGGTTTACAATAACAGTTTATACTTTATACTAATAGATGTATGAGTACCTGTATGACCTTGTATAATTTTATGGTGCACTGATGTGCACATCAAAATTAATCTCTAAACAGAGTAGCGTAGGAGTGATGCGAATTTGACTCGAGATAAGACGCACACCTACTGCTAATGCAAATACCCCTCTCTCTCTAAATACTCGGCAATACTTTGGCGTTAGTTACTGTTAGTTGTTATATGTTACACATAAGTTTCAGCAAATTGCTACTAGCTAGTCGGGCTATTTCTTAGGTATAAAAATGCTAAGGAACAGCCGGATAGAGTTTATCTCAATCGATATTGTATTGCTTGAAGAAGCGCTCTAATATCAACGGTGTCTAATTGCAATTCAATACAACGACAAAATCATATACGCCATCTATTCATGCTGCAGAAATCTATCCAAGTGACGGCATATCATTGTGTGAGATAAGGATACCAAACATATAAAACAACACTCCAGTTAAGTATTGCAATATTAGCGCAAGTTGACTGTGCTCAAGAGAGTATGGTTATAGATCGATTGATATCCAATAGAAGGTTATATATGTCTATACAATTTTACGTACAAAGGGGTGTCCGTAATGGTGGTCAAGAACTACAAAGACATAGAAGTTGTATTGCAAAAATTGATGCACCATCATTCTTTTCATTACAACCAACAACTGCAGTTGTAGTATCGGATGCTCACATCAATGATAATCACCAATCGATCAGATACTTATCATGGGGTATAGCAATATGTAGTGCATCTATATTTGGTATATCACAATCATCATCAAACGATATGCAAAGGAGGGGATACCGTTCATCTAAAGTTGCAACATGTGAACCTTCCAAACCATCTAAATCTAAAGAACATTACCGCAGTGATGAAACAAATGAGTGTACCATTGAGAATTCGACTAGTGATAACAAATCGAATTCTTTCTTTGATATGGCACAACAATGGGCTAACGATTATACATCTAAGAAAGATGATAAAAGTACGAACACATCTTATGCACAGAAGAACACAAATAAGGGTATAGATATCAAACAGCAGACGCCAGAGGCATTGTTGGAAGCACTGGGTATTATAGGTGGTAGTAAGAATACTAATATGAATAGTGACAGTGAGGATATACATGATAGAAACAAGGAAGAAGGAGAGGAGCCACGGAATCTAATGCAAAAAGTCTTATTCAAGTTTGACTTCAAATCTTCACTGCCAAGGTCATCTAAAGAAGAGAAGGAGAAGACCAACAACACTTCTAATCAAAATAATCAACCAAAAGATGAAGATGACAACTCTACATTATTTGATGACTTTCTATCATTTGCTAACAAAGCTGAATCACTATTCACAACATCAAGAAAGTCATCTAAGCCGCCAAACATTGAAGAGTTGATAGAACAGGCACAAAGTATTGCTAATAACAATGTATCATCTTCTCCCCAATCCAATAACAACTCATCCTCCGATAAAATTTCTTTATCATCATCTGGGTTTCTATCACAAGTATTATACATCCAACAAAACGCACAGGCATTACAATCAACATTCGAATCATCATTCGAACCACATCTATCCAATATCAATGTTAAAGACTTATTCCAATCAATACCAGTAGCAGCATTACATTACTACTTGGAATATCAAGATTCTATAAAAACTCCATCATGGAAAAGACGTTTACATCGTTTCCAAAAGGATGTAGAAGTTAGTAAGGTTGAAGAATTGAATGAGGCTTTACTGTTAAGTGAATTAAGTTATGCAGATAATGTTGATGAGATACGTAATGGATTACATCGGCTGTACAATAATAGTAACAATGAGAAGAAGAAGATGAATAAGCCACAATGGGAATTACTCTTTTGTGATACAGAAAGTAGACCGAATCAACCATCACACTTCTTGGCTATACAAAAGAATGCCTCGGCGTATGATGATACGCTACATGTACTAATGGTAGTTCGTGGTACCAAGAACTTTAGTGACCTTATCACAGACGCCATGATGGAGGCAACAGACTATGAATACACTCCACCAAATGACAAGGGTGGTAATGTTATAAAAGGCAAGGCGCATAGCGGTTTGCAACTTTCCGGGAAGTATCTAGTTGATCGTCATCAAAAGCTATTATCAACATTACTCAAGCTTAGTAAGAAACGGAAACTTGAAGTTACATTGGTTGGGCATAGTCTAGGTGCTGGTGCCGCGTCAATAGCTGCAATGGAATGGAATTCTAGACAATCCTTTGACGAACAGGGGGGTAGTAATGTTGATGTATCGGCACATGTCATCGGATTCGGTTGTCCAGCTGTACTATCCAAAGAACTTTCAATAGCCACCAAGGAATATATTACAACTGTTGTTGCCGATGCGGACTTCATTCCTCGAATGAGTGGCGCCACACTTGTTAATTTATTGTTAGATGTAACGAGGTTTGATTATCAAAAACAAGCACAACGGGATGTTGAACAAGCTTTACGGGCTGCCAAGAGTCGATTGGCATTGGGATTAGATGAAGATGATATCCAAACGGTAATGGGATATGTTAGTAGTGGATTAGAGAAGATTGCAAATCCAATGGCTCCTCCCTCTAGTGATAGAACTACCACAACTGATGAGAAGGCAGAGGGTACCACTTTCAAAGAAGAAGATAACAAAGTACAACAACAACTGCCAATAGTCCTCTTCCCACCAGGAGAGTGTATTCATTTCTATCGAGATGGTAGTGGTATATCCGGAAGTTATGTCCCGTGTACATTCTTTAATGAGATTGATATTGCAAGGACATGTGTTGATGATCATTTAATATCATCGGGTTATCGACGAGTCTTCTTAAGTCTCATGAGAGACTTTACGAAGGATGATCACTTCTCATTTGATAAGAAGAAGGAAGAGTAATGACCAAGGCATCTGTCAGCCATCACGAGATTTAATATTAACATCAGGATTATATTTACATTCTGGAACTAGGACGTAAGTGTTGGATGAGTTTGCACCATGATTTATGGTCTGGCCAGTGAATTGTCTGACACTCAACCGAGCAATAGGCGTGGAACTTGCAACCTGAGCACAAATACAAGGAGAGCTTACGATCCTTCTCGGCAAGACAAGAATAGCAAAGAGCATTCCTTGGTAGTGGTTTTAATCGATAGTATATCTTCTTCAGACACTGGCAAGGTGAACTCTTGAAGAGTAATTTGGCAGAGTCATACTCAAGCCCGTCCTCCAAGTCGCGGAGTAAGCATCGTGTTCTTTCGGTTTGTCGTATAGCTTCACTCCTATCGAAATTGTGTGATGAGGTTGCAATGACCATTGCAACAACACTGGCCATATGATTTGAACGTGTTTTAGTTGACAGTATCAAGTTTGTACCAAGAGAAACAAAGAGAGGGAGAACCCTCTTTTGCATCGACTTGTCATCCAAAATCATATTGAATTGATCATTTGCCTTCAAGCGGTCAAAAGTTTCGTTGTATAAGTCAGCGAGCTGATGATGAGTATCATAATACAAATCAAAAGCTGCATTCAGTTCTACTTCGAACTGCTTTACGAGTTGGTAGCAAATGTCATCCTTACTGATTGGTCCACAGCCATGTCTACAGACACTATCATTATGGAGGATAAGGTGACCTTCTTTGGCCTTGGCTTTCCTTGCCTTGCCCTTGGCTTTCTTACGTGATGGCATTTTCAATCGGGCAGTATTGAAAGTTGTTCATTAGATGACGAGGAGAGTGGCCGGTCTGCGTCGAACTATAAATGTTAATGTTACGCCTTTCGGTTCAATTTAAGGCAGTTCTTTGGCTTGGGGTTTATATTAATGACGGATAGCTGTCGCTATGCTGTTATTGATGTGTCATATAACGAGATTGACCGACCGAACGAACCAGAGACAGTTGAGTGGTGAATGGTGAATGGCTAGTGTTAATCTTCCACGGATAGTCGAAAGTGAGAGAGGAGAGGGTATGTACTTATTAAAAAGTTATTTGAGTAGGTAGATGAGAGAAGATATGCTCTCTTTTCTCTACACAACCTAAATGGCCACCTCGTCGTGTCATCGTCTGAATCAATAAACAATAACAATGAACACCTCCTCATCAACATCAAACAAAGATGATGATACCACCAATACATCACTAACAATAGCAAGTGCGTCACGGTTTCCATTAATGAGAAGAGTAGATCAACATTTTACATTACAAAGCAAATTAGAGAATTATGGTGAGGAAATATCACGTGTTAGTGGTAAGAACAAGACGGCATTGGCATCATTGGGTAGTCAAGAACGACGGATAAGAGAGATGCAAGCTTTATTACGTGGAGAGTCTACTTCTGATACTGAACAGGTTGATACAGACAATGACAATTCACAACAGCAACATGTTCAAAGTGACACAACAACAGAGAATGACAACGACGGCGCATTGGTTAGGCAAAGTCATCAATCAAAATCACATGATGAATTGGATAATGTCATTGCTACCTCCTCAGCAATTCAAATCACCACTGCCCCTTCTCCGCCGACAAACTTTCGTGTTACTCAGATTAGTCATGATTCATTTACAGCCGTGTGGGACACTAATACTAATGATGATCAGCAGACAATTGTAGACTATGAAATCAAGTACAGCTATTCTTCTTCTACAACTGAAGATGGAGGAAATGATCAACAAGTACAAACCAGCTGCTCAAGATGGTGTACGAAGCAACCAGCACCAAACAATGGACGACATCAAGTTGATAGGCTACAACCAAACACTCAGTACAACAACATTGCCATTCGATGTCGAAGTAGTGTAGGTTGGAGTGAGTTTAGCAACTCAATTGACAGTATTACAACTACATCAAAAGATGAAAATCACGACAAGAGGCGGAAACGATTCCTCTATCGAATTGGACACATTGAGCAATCTATTCAAAGTCTAGAAGTGGCTAGACAAAAGCTCCCTGTCGAACAAGTGTTATTGGCACGTAACATGTCACGAATGCAAGATCGAATCGATGAACTTGATTCCGAGATTGAGAGGGTAGAACAGAACAACTTAGAAAATTAGGTAAAATTAGCACTCTATGCTACTACCCAGACAAGTTCAACCAATATTGGAGTCTTCATACGCCGATGGTGTATAACCAGACAGCGTTGCAGTATAAACCACACGAGAGGGTTACCCTCCTTCCAACCTCACGGTCGGGAAATATTAGCTATTGAAAGCTAATAAGCCCTGTTCTAACGACAGGGATGAGTATATAATTATGTCCCGTCTCGATTGTGTGTTTCTTCTGCTCCGTTGATTAGGCTCTCCATCATATCGTCTTCTAACTCCGTCTCAATCTCATTGCGTGGGCGTCTCGTGCATCTCCGTAGTCTCGGAGGTAGTGTCAAATCCAAACCATCATCTCCTTCGTCGGCATTTCCTTCCCTCTCCCTCT
>Ga0214477_100381_pt1 | contig 30854 bp, 18 predicted proteins | sample M1_20Mar14CPVII9_FD_165058 | JGI IMG/M metagenome (GOLD analysis project Ga0214477, IMG submission 165058) | Marine eukaryotic communities from Monterey Bay, California, United States - M1_20Mar14CPVII9sort6BwellC16 | ecosystem: Environmental > Aquatic > Marine > Unclassified | place: USA... | reverse complement strand
CGGTCGACTCGTTTAATGATAATCGCTGACTCATTCGGTGCTCAACCTTCTTTAAACTGTTATTTAATTCACTCGTTGCTTCTGTTACAGATTTGCGAAACGCCTCAGCACCTTTATCTGCAGATCCTGTGCGTTGAGATATATCATGATCATCCTCCTCATTCGTCTCACTTGTATCATCAAATGGATTATTCTGTGTAGACCATAATCCTATATCATTCATCATCATGTTCTTCACTATTGGATTTGATTTACTAGCTTTGATTGCCCGGCTTCCTCGTCTGCTACTATTCTTACTTACTTCGTTGCCGCTAGTTTTTGATGATAGACGCTTAGTAGTTGTATTTGATGGCGAATCTTTATTGTTTGAATCTTCCATTGATACTGACGAGTGAATAGAATCCGAGTTTAATTGAATGTATCGAGTTTGGGAGTTGGAAGTATTATCCGAGCTTGTAGCTGAATCACTTGGCTGTTTAGGTTCTGCGGCTGGTTCTTTTGTCGTTCCTTCTCCCTCTGCTTCTGTTGAGGGCGGTGACACTGTAGTATTATTACCCGACTGTTGCTGCTGCTGACCAGATGATGCCGCAAGCTTTTGTGAATTGATCAGATCCTGAAAAGACAAAGAAGTATCTGTCCCACTTCGACTCTTCTTCATCAATGCTTCAAGTGTTTGACTGTCCATGCTCATGTTAACGCCACTTACTGATTGCATAAATTCTCCCTCTAGTAATGATAACATTAATGAACTCTGTTCAAACCCACCGGGCTTTTCTTCCTCATTTTCATTGATTGGTCTTAAGCCAGCGTTTGCAGTATTATCTTTACCACTGCTATTGTTTGAAGCGATTGGTGTTGTTCCCCTGTCATCTGGGCCATTACTGGTATCTACTCCTTCTCCTACCACTGCAGTACTATTCTCTCCAATATTCTCAGTGACATCGCTTGACGATTTCAAAGCACCGCTAGTACCGCTCGTTGCACTATGTCCAAGCGCACTGTTAAATGAAGCTGACATGGCACTATCTTCAACTGAATGGAAACCTACACTCATTGAATTATTACCATCACCCTTTAACCAACTTTCTTCGCCAGAGGATAGGACTAGACTTTTAGTATTACTACTATCAAGTGTTTCTATACTGTTTGTTCTATTTGCTGGATTTCGATTGTGCTGCTGTTGTTCCTGAGTTGGTGCACAGTATATCTGTGACTGTGGCTGTTGTTGATGTTGATTATATTGTTGTGTTGCCATTTGATGATACACTGATGGACGACCTTGATATTGTTCACTATTGATCCATCCAGGATGTGTCTGGCTACTATTACTACCTCTTTGACTATTATTGTTGGTGGTATCCGGCGGAGGACATTGTCCTCTTAGAGTCTGCTGATATAACTCCTTGTTTTTCTGTACCATATCTTCATATTGAAGTTGACTATTCTGCTGCTGTTGCTGCATCATCATTTGTGGCATAGCTCCCTGCTGTTGTTGAAATGATTGTTGTTGATTCATCGTCATACCTTGACCACTGTTATTACTATCATTGTACATTTGCTGTTGCATAATGGTTGGTATTAATCCTTGTAACTGCTTTTGTTGCATTTCAATTTGTTCTTTCATCTGTTGCATCTGTTGTTCAATTGATGCTGGTATGCTGCCAATTGCTCCCATGAAACCTTGATTGTTGTTGCTACCTTGCTGCTGTTGAGGATATTGCTGTTGACTATTGTATGATGACATACCACCCATCTGTTGTTGTTGTTGCTGGTATCCCATCATAGAACTTTGTATACTGCTACCCCCACTCATCATCATTTGACCATTGGCAGAAGCAGCGGCCAACATGCGATTATTATTATCACTACCCATATTCATATTATTATTCATATTAACAGCTAACGGACTTGGCAATATACTACTAGTCTTCTTAGCCTCCTCTTCCTCGACTACTTTTCGACTAACATGCTGGGAATGTAAACTAGCCTTAATCTTAGCTCGTAGTTCAGCCTCCTCACGTTCTGCTTCCGGGTCTACTTCTACTGGTTTCTTTTTCCTTGAGCGTCGTTTCTTTGTTGGCTTTGGTTGTTGCTGTTGCTGTTGGGCATTATTAGGGGGCTGTAGAGTATTGTTTTGGTTTGGAAACATTATGATAAATTTGTTTGATATGTTTATGCAAAATGATATTTAAGGATCTTTGAGTGCTACCTCTGGATGAACCTCCGATATGTAGTAACTAATACTTATTGTATTGTCCTAATAGAGAGATATTATCTATAATACTACTACTACTACATAAAGCTCATAGCAATGTCTCTCTAGAGAGCCATTGTTGAATGCTGAAAAAAAGTTTGACAGTAGCGAAGCTTTTATTATATTCATCGACACTGGTTCATACCATATGCACCATATTAACAACGCAACTTTAAAACAAAATATGCTCAAAGCATGCACTGCTACGATAATGATGATAATGATGATGATAGTTCAGTAACATTGGTGGTGGTCCACTGACCTGATGAAGTTTCTAAAAGTAATTAGAGAAGTTCTACTGAAAAAAGTGAAAGATAGACAGAGATAGAGTGTAAAGAGTGGCGATTATTGATAAATTTATAGAACCGGCTTGTTGTGGTATTTGAGATCATCTTTTAACGTTTGTTCGAATGATAGCGGTGTGATCATACCGGCACTTCGAGAACGAGAGATATAGCCGTCTAAAAAAGTATTCAAATTTGCATTGAGAATCAAATTATACTGAAACTGCAAATCCAGACGAAGATGAATAATACCGGAAAAGGCAGTGATAACTCTGTCAATAAATCTAATGATGATGACAAAGAGATGGTGGAACAACAACAGCCACGGGAAACTGTAAATCAAGTACTGTCTCAAATTATTAATGATATTAGTACAGCAGCCTCAACTGATGTATTGAATACAGCAGCTGCTGATAGTAATAATGAAGAGGATGATGATGACGAAGATTTAACTTTGTTGAAAGATGTAAAAGTGTCATCTCAATTGAGTCAAGTTGATGTGGTAGATACAAACGAGATGATAGGAGATGACAAAGAGAGGGTAGTATCTATACGGGACAACACTACTGTTGATGATCCTACATTAACTGTTGATGATACTGTAAAGCCCAGAATAGAGCCCGTACAGAACAAAGCTGTTAAACGGGATACTACATCAGATTTAGAAGATGATATAGGGGCATTTGGATTACTCTCCAAACAGAATAAGCGAAAGAAAAGGAAGAAGAACAAGCCTACCCCACTTCTTTCTGTATTTGATACCACTAGTAAAGAGCCATTACCAAAACACACCTCTAAAGTTAGCTCCGTTGTGGACAAGATCGAATCGTCTAGCCATCTTGAAGAGGATCACCTCTTATTCTATTCAGAAGATGATAATGAATTACATTCTGCAAGGTTAAAGTATGGTCTACAAGTTGAGCTATCAAATCTTAATGAAGAGAAGGAAGAGGACTTCCAACAGATAGATGCATATGCCTCCGCCAAGTTTCAACTGAGAAGTGATTCTTTGAATAGACAAATTAATAAAGTTCGAGTTGAAATGCTTGCTAAACAAACACGACAACGGAATCAGCTAGAGGAACGACGCAAAAAAAAAGCGGAGAATGATCGACGGAAGATGAAGGAGGGGCATGAAATGTTGTTGAGCCGACAACAAGAAGAATTGGAACGTCGGAAAGAACAGAACAAGGGTCCTCAATGGAAGAGTATTGAAGTGCAACTTAAGAACAGACATGAGTTCCAGAGAAAACAGTTTGAGGAAAGCAAAATTGAAACGATCAATAGAACTCAGCAAGAACATAATGCAAGCTTTCGTATCCTTGAAAATCATCACCAGAAGAGACAGATTGAGGGTGAGACATATATACAAAATCTTGTCAATACTGCTAAACTGTTGCAGGATAAAATGATTACAAAGCTGAGTAAACTACACCAAGATAGGTACGCTCAGAGGGAAAGAGAGATTCGAGCTAAGTTTAGTGAACTCGATAGTATGGATGGAGATGCTCCCTGTACTAATAAAGGTAAATTACAGAATATGGCGGTTAGTAGTAATCCTCATGATGCAGTGGTACGCCAAGAGACGCGTCAAGCAGAGGTTGAAAAGGAGGTGGTTCAACTAGCTCTCGAAATACATAATGAAGGGATTATTGCAATATCTCGGTCCAATGAGAACGAGCCACTCACTTGTTTCATACCGTGGGGACACAAGGCTCGGTCTATTCTCTACTCAGTTACTGTAATGGGTGAAATACCTCACTTGGAGAATCTAAAACTGAGTGGCACCGCTCTAGTGAAATGCCTAATTACAGACTCACGAGTTTCAGAAGATACTGCCGCATGTGAGAGGAGTGATGCCTTTGTGCGCAGTCAGGATGTTGGCCTTGAAGAACTTGAGCGACATTATAATGATGCACAACAAGCTATCTCATCTCTTCAAGGAGAATGCTCACTCTTGATTGAGAAGGAAGACAAACTTAAGGTAGCACATCACGAAGCTGTATTAGAGTTACAGAAGAGTGATGAAGGCATTAACAAGATAAAGGCTCGTGTCCTTGATGAGAATGGTACACTGTCATCAAATATCGATTCCGATAATAAACGAAGGATGATCACTGCAGTAAAGATGAATGAAGAGTTAAAGAAGAAAGAGAAATCACTTAGACAACCACTAGAACTATTGGCCAGAAAGCGAGTTGAACTACATCAAATGATGTCAAATGCAATGGCATTAGATACGGCTATTAAGAATAAGAGAGCAGATCACACTAGTACCGATGATAAAGAGACTATCGAGAAGACTATACAAAGAGTTCATTCAACAATTTTTGATTGTGGTGAGACGAGAAGAGCTCAAGTTATAAAGAATAAGAAACGCTCGAAGTGGATCAAGTCCGCCAAAAAGTTGTCAATGCCAGATGAAAATTTGATAGGTGTCCATCAAATCATGCAACAAAAGAGAATTACAACCACTCTAAGGCCGAGTGTTGATATGTTTTTGGAGGATCTCAAGGACATATCTTGCAACACCCGAAAATACAATAGTGACTGTTTTGATATTGTCAATAATAATGATGACAGTCTAAGTCCAGATCTTCGTGCCGAGCAGTTACTATACTTGGCGCTTCACCCTGCATCGAGAGACAATACTAAACCTACTGCTGAGAAAGTCGAACCTGGTTGGCAACTAATGCTTGACAATCCTTGTAATGACTATGGTAGTAATCCTGGCTCCATATTACCCACTGATAATGAAGGGGCGATATTACATCAGTTGTCGTCCTCTGCCGCTAGTACTGACAGGAATGTAGCTTCATTCATTAAACCCCATCACATGCGTATACTTGGTGAAGAGGCTCCTCAAGCTGCATCTGCTCTGGGAGAATCGAATCCATTTGGTGTAAAGAAGACTACACAAGATATAATTGATCCAATGTCAATGACCGATGAAAAGATGAGATTAGGGTATAACTTTGTAATAGGACCTTTCATTCAAGAAGAAGAGCCAAAAAGTGAAACGTATACAAAAGAAAGGGGAAGTAAATCCTATTTGGAAGACACGGGTAAAGAAGAAACGGGTAGACAGTAGCACTTGATCAAGAACCATGTCTACCAGTACCACTTGATCAACAAGCTAGCACTTAATCTTAAAATAATCTTGGTCTTTAAGCTTACTTTCTTATGAAATGCATATATACTGAAACGCCCCACTATCACATGGGAGGAGGAGGAAGTATCATATTCCCGGCCTCGAAATCCCAACTCTCTTCATCGGAGCTATTTTCTCCTCCACTTGCTTCGTCGGCGGCTCCAACTCTCTTATCTACATCATTATCCTCGACAGCAGGTTGAGGATGACTAACATTTGATTGAGTATGTGATTTGACTTGAGGCTTTGTGAAATGTAACATTTCAGTTTCTTCATCAGAATACTCGTCTCCTCGATACACCTCGGGCTTGCGACGACTATTCTCCTTACGAATACCATCAAAAAGATGTTGGCTCTGTGTCTTCTGTTTTGGCCGTGACTTCTTTTTCCTTGGTCCTTCGTCAGCAAACGCTGGCAACTTACTACTAACATTTGATCTTTTCCTCTTACCAGATGAACGACGATTACTATTATATCGTTCAGGTGACGGAAAGTGTTCAACACTTCGATGACGGCGTTTTGATGTCCTCTCTTCTTGAATTTCCGAGTCGTCGTCATAGTCATCAAAACTTGGGCGATTCCTAGAACTGCCACCTCTCCGACGTGACATTGATCTCTGACTTTCATAAGTATCAGATCGCCTGCGAGATTTTCTACCCGAATACATCCTCGATTCTATGTCATTAGTAGACATCATGTGTGTATGCCTTCGTTTCCTTGGAGTGTAATGTCTATCGTCATATTGTTCTTCCTCCGAGGAGTAGTGATGTGATGACCAATTATGTGTTATTGACCGACGAGACGACTTCGATTTAGATTGGTACCTCTTGTGTGAAACTGACTCATATCCCTCCTCCATGTTGATAAGATCATTTGACACCTTATTTGAACCAAAACCTTTGATCTTCTGCTCTATTTCACGCATACGCTGTGTAACCATCTTCGCTTCTAGTTCAAGTCGGCCAAATTCAGCCATTTTCTCCTCGTATTGCTTCTCTGCAATAACCATTTGAAGTTGTGAATCACCAACTCGATTGTCAGCATGTGTCAGTGGTGATGTCAATGATAAGGGCGAGAACAATGGAAGAGAAGACTCATCAGCTGCAGTATGTTGTACAATTGCCAATTCATTCCCCACGTGTGTCGCTGTGATGGGAACTAAGCCGTCGGTACTACTTTTCTTGTCGTTTGGTGTTGATGAAGATGGTTTGGTGTGGGTATTATCAGCCAGATCATCGGCAGGAGGGACTGCAACCTCATTCTCGGGATGCCCTAATGATTGCAATGAGCTTTTGCGCTTCTTGCCTCTAGAATGATGGACAGTGACCTTATCATTCTTTTGTGATCGGTTCTCTCTCTGTTCAATAGCACATTTCTCTTCATGGGCAACAGCCTCATCATAGTCATCAAAGGTAGCTGTTTTACATACATCACAGGTCCAACTTCCTCCTTGTCTGCCATCACTTCCTACTGAAGGTCTTTCTTTTTGAGGAGCAGTTGGTTGCTCGGGAAGATTAACTTTTGCAGCAGGAGGCAACGCATCATTAGACTGGAGACTTTTACCTGTTTCCTCCTCGACTGTGGAGTTGTCTGCTGATATTGTTGTCTCCTTTTCCTTATTAGATGATTCAACGACTTGAGAGACATTGTTGCTTGCAATGGCACATTCTTTCTCGTGTGCAACAGCTTCGTCATAATCGTCAAACGTTGCATCTTGACATACATCACAAGTCCAAGGACTAGACTGCTGCTGACTCTTAGCTGAATCTTTCACTTGTTCTTTCTGTTCATTAGATGGGGGGTCTTGTACAGCACTCGTCTTCTCTTCACTAACTGCTTTATCGCTTTCTTCTTGGGCATGGGCCTTTGCTCGTTTCATACTATTAAAACGTTGACCGGTGGGTGATAAATAATACTTATCCACACGCTTTGAAGAGCCAGGCTTTCTTGGGACAACATTGACCTCCCATCCTGGGCCAAGCTCGGGGATATCTTTAGTATTGGCCGCTCTTGCTGCTTCTAATTTGGCCCTTTCTGGAGTTGAAATGACAGGAGAATCTACCCACTTTGAAGCCGATGCACTTACTGTAACTTTCTTTGGAGATCGCGGTGACGACTTCTTCTTTTCGATGTTTGGCTTTTCAGGCGAAGTCTTGTTATTATTATCTCTACTATCTTTCTCAAGATTGTGATAAAATTGCGTCGGAGGACTCTTTCGAGGTGACTTCCTTGATGGACTACTATCCCTCTTACTACCGGTGTCGGTTTTGTCGGTTGTCTCCTTGGTTGGACTTTGAGAGTTAGGTTGGATACCCTTGTCTGCGCTATCTTCAGATAAGCATGAAAGCAGCAGTTTAGTAACACACACGGATTCTTCAGGTTCCTCCTTGTCGGCGGTGTCCTTTGACACTTTTGCTGCAGCAAGTGATGATGCACCCTTGTCCAAAGTAGGCAGTAATTTCGTAACGCGTAGTGGAGATTCCGCTGGTGATGAACCGGTCTTCTTCTTTCCACTAGACTGTTTGTCTCCATCAGTAGCTTTTTTGGTAGCTGCCAAAACGTCAGAGTTATCACTTGTCTTCTCCTCTTCCTTCTTGGCTGCTTCATTTGTCCCCCCGGTGGTATCCTTCTTCTTTCGATGTTTTCTCTTCTTCTTTTTACTCAATTCATGCTTTAATTCCGAATGACTAAAGGAAGTGGATTCTTTCTTTATAGAATCTTCCCCAACCGGCACGGTATCATTACTACTACCTTCAAGCGAAAATAGTGATGATGTACTATGACGACCACGGCGTTTCTTCTTCTTCTTTTGCTGCTGATTATTCTCCGACTTGTTTTCTGTTGATAATGATGCCAATGAGTTGTTAGTGGTTGATAGAGATCTTTTAGATGGACTCTTTGAGGGGCTTGATTTCGTGTTTGTAGCTGCCTTGGCGGCGGTGGAGGATGCACTCACAGTGCTTTTCTTTGTGGATGGTGATTTAGAAAGAGCAGACTTGTCATCATCACCTTTGTCTTTCTCAAGGTTGTGATAGAATTGCGTCGGCGGACTCTTCCGTGGTGATTGCCTTTTCGATGGACTATCATCCTTGCTGCTTCCATCCTCTTTTGTACTTGTACTAGCCCCTTCTGTTTTATGTGTAGCCTTTCCCCCAGTAACAGTATCATTCGAAACAACTTGCTTGGTATCGTCTTTCCTCTCCCCTTTCTGTTGTACATCCCAAACAAATCCAGAATTTTGTAACAATTTCATCCTATCCTTTGTCATTTGTGTCTTTTTATTCTGTTGTAATAAACGATATTGTGCCCGTTGTTCTTTCTCCCAACGTTTTGGTATTGGTGAAGATGAATCATTTTCCCCTTCCCCATTATTATTACTACTATTCCACTTTTTGAAATTCTTAAACCATCGTTCTTCAACTTTACCCTTGGGTATAAATGTGTCCACGGTAACAATATCACCTTGCTGTTGTTGCACTACACTACTAGTATCCCCGACAACTAATTCACTCATTCCCTTACTCTTCCTTCCGGCCTTAACTTCTTGTCCTCCGGTTGTTTTGGTAGATATTTTTGGTTTATTATACGGCACTAAATTACTCGGTGATATATTATTCAAATCATCAAATTCATCCATTTGACATATATCACGTACTTTCTCATTAGCATCACTTGCCGCCTTTCGTATTATTTTACGCCGTTTCTTTTTAGGTGAGGAGTGTAATGCTGTTGTATTATCATTATTTCCATTAGATTTTGCTCTTGATACTTTGTGTAATATAGCCTCGGCTGCAGATCGTTTACCGGGTGTTAGATATGGCGTACTACTGCTGGTACTACTAGTACCCTTTCCCGTCCTGGCAGTGGTGGAATTATTATTACTAGGAGATGAACTTAATAAATTAGCAATCGATTTTCCCCGGGTTCGTGGTGTTACTGCCGCTCTTCGTCTACGTCGGCTAATAATTTGTGGATTGCCTAATGCTTCATTGGCAGTTTTTTGTTTTGGTTTTGTTCTAATGCTATTATTTCTTTTAGTCTTTGTAGGAGACTTATCATGTTGATTTGGTGGTGTATTAACAGCGAGGAAGGGTATAGACTCACTGTTGTCAGGTGATAATTTTGTTTGTGGTGTTTTATTGCTGGTACTCATGTTTAATTTTCTAGCCACGTTATTTCTTGGCCTTCTCGATGATGATGGCAGAGACTGTTGACCGCCACCAAGACGGGGTGACCGTCGTGTTGAGGGTGATGTTGTTGCCATTATATACTAATTATATAATATGTACAAATTTATTCTTATGGGATTGAGTTGTTTGGTGTCTCGGGGGGAAATGTTATCGCGGAGGCCACCAAAGTAGCATCAACCGATATATCGTTAAAAACACTGAATTTATTAGTGATGGTATTGTTCGGATATACTTACAATACGTCAAGCATCATCCCCATACAATCTGTCGAGATAAATAGGAGTGAAGTACCTAAAGAGAGTTGAGAGTTGAGCGTATCCTTACTCCTTTCTAGCGTTTATTTTGGCCTTACGGCTCCGCCTTATGTCTGTAGTACAGTCTCTATGTCGTAAAGTCTATCGCTTAGGTATTGGCTGTTGTTGATGTAGAGTTGCGTATTAATAAATGATATATCATCTAGCCCTTCCCTAACAATATATTGTTAGTTGTACTGCTCTTCCCTCGATCAATCAGTACTTCCTAAATCTATCAATAATTTTTTTTATTGCAATACCAAAACAAATAAGCAAGAGCCCCATCCACAATATCTATAATAATATATATATTATATCAGCCACTTTTTATTACAATATCTACTTCAAACTTTGGTGTAAAGTTAAGTAATAATAAAAGAATATGCCTGAGAGAATAAGTATCACCAATCGGGCGGGTGAGTATGATACTATCTCGGAGGATCCTGCTGCTTCAACATCAAGTAGTTCACAGAATGACAATACAAATCCAGCGGGTAGTAGTAGTGTTGTTACATCATCTAGTGATACTATGAATCAAAGTCAAAGGTCAGGAAATGATACTGTATTTATTGGTAATGTTAATAATGACCAAAGAGATGGAGATACTACTGCCGCCAACAATAACAATAACAATAACCAATCATCTACTACAACCACTAGACGACCATCACAAGCTGAGCTTGAACAAAGAATGAGTGAACTTCGAGCAATTCTTCCAGATGCATCTGATGAAGAACTTAGACAGATGTTAGGGGAGAATGATCAAGCATCGCGCAATACTCGTCAATCTGTAGCTGATGCAAACATTGCTCGAAGGACTACACAAGCGGAAGCAACTTCTGCATCTTCATCACCAGGATCGAATGCTTGTAATACACGACAATCTGGTACAACAACTACTACTACTGGAGGGAGTAGACGTTCAAGAAGATCTTGGCATCCATGTCAAGCAGCTCCATCTAGACCGGGAGTGTTCAGTGTAGGAGGTCCTGTACAAGGAGGTAACTTTGATATCGGAGAAACAGACCCTATTGAGCTTGAGATTAAACGGATCGAAGCTGTTTCACAAGTACAAGAAGCACTCAGTAAGTTTACAAGTGTTAACTATCATAAAATTGTTCTCATTTCATCCAAATCTCATCTTCTCTGCTCTTTTTCATTACAGATGAAAAGTTGGGGTATAACTTGCGTGAATCGGGAGAGTACGAAGAGATGGATAGGAAATACAAAGAGGGTGAACGTATGCTAGCTGCGACAGGGCTCGAGCATCGAGAAAAGAAGCTCTTACCCATAATGCATCAATGGGATCCACCTGCTGCCTCACGAAAAAGTTTAATGAAGAAAGAACCAAGTCTTCCCCCACCAAGTGAACCAATCGATTTACCATTGACATTTGGAGAGAGTGGAAATAGTGAGATTTGTGTTGGAAAATTTATTCTTCTTAATGACGAGGAAGAGCACAAACGAGAAGAAGTAGATGAGGCGAAATGGGCAGATGTATCAGTAGATAGTAGTCCCCTAGGGCCATATGATCAAGTTGTTAGATGCTGGAAGTGTAAAGCAACTTTAAAGGTTTTTATTGAAGTTGGACTTGTGGCTTGTCCAAGATGTCGCTCAGTTAGTCCAGCGACTGATATTGTCATTATTAGATGACTAATAGAATTGTAGTAATGATTGAGTTATAATAACAACACTTAATGTCCATAATACTACACAATATCTACCAACCCACAAACTATTCAAGTCCAAACCCTTCACATTCTGCATAGTACATCGTTCAAATAAACCATGGTTAGTTGGTAATTAAATTAAAATGAGAGGGTGGTTGTTTAGTTAATGAGTGAAGAGAAAATTGAGCACTCTCCTTCCTTTGGTACGTACCAAGTATAGCACACCCCAGTAGCTTTGTCAGCTTGTCTTTGTCATCCCCATAATCAGGAAGCAGGAGTGTATTGAAGCAAGTATGAGATGTTGGTAATTGATCGCTATTGGCGCTTCGTTGAATAACAAAGTCCATCTTCCCTAGTCCTCCAATGGGAGCTTTGGTACTTGCGCATACAAACTTCAGCAGCTTCACTTGTGATTCTGTCGATGCCTCTATAACAAACTTCCAAAAGTTCTTTACAACTGGTGCATCCTCTTCATATCCTTCGTATTTGCAATTCGCCTTCAAAGCCTCGAAATCGAGATAAGGAGTGCCAACCACCAGTAATTCCAGCTCTTCTGGTAGGAAGAGGTCGAGACTTGAATCTTCAACCACCTTCATGACTCCGTCCTGGAAGGCATTCCACTGAGCTTGTACACTATCAACAAGTATCCATCTCACATATCTTAGCACATATTCTTCTCTGTTATCATTCGTTACTGCAATGTTAGCCCCATCCGGAATCAATTCTAGCTTTTGTTCTTCACCTAGCTCCATCCAGTTAAGTTCAAAAGATAGGCAAAAGATATCTTCAACATCGTCCCCTTCGTAAGCTAATAGCTGTTTCAGACCTCGGCGTAGCTCTTCGTCCATAATATCTTCAAGGCCTAGTGGTAATCCGAGCTAGGAGAAGGAAAGGTGTATGATTAGAATTACATCAAGTATGCAATGATTGCTGTGGCGGCTCGGACACATACATAAACTTACAATCTTGCGATATACTGCCAAGGGGAAACGAACATCCAGCAGTACACTATTGTAAAGTGCGAGACCGAACAAAATACCAATCAGTTCAAAACTATTCTCATCCCAATCATTGTCAGAATTAAACCAATTAATGTCAACGTATTTGTTGGACCATAAACCACTGTTTACATCAAAGAGCTCTTCGCTGAGGAGTTGAAAGAACTGTAAATATGAAATGTTAGAGACTTGTATACTGACCAGTGATGAATATTAGGGATATGTAAGTCTACTCACCTCCTTTGTAACTCCACCAGCGTCTAGCCCCTCTTCACCAGTGAAGGACACTCGCAATCTTTTCCTTAGATTCTCAGGCTCTGCGTCTTTGATTTTCTCTAGTGTCTGTTTTACTAAGTGTTCTCTCTCAATTTCTAGATGATAAAACGGATCTACTTGGATATCACTATAACTTGCGGTAACATCAATGTCACCCATCATGGCTTTAAACTGTTCTATTTGGCTCTCCATTTGTAGTAAATTTCTTTTGCAACCAGGTGAAAGTAAGAACGGGTGAGCACATATGAAGAAGTTCTTGCTCCTCTCTTGTGCACTAGTTCTCTTCATACGGTATAGATCATCAAACAAAGTCTCTGTATTGAAAGCTGAAATGCCATCAGAATAAAAGTCTGCATATGTGGAGATTTGGTGTTGCGTTGGTTGAGGATACCAGTAAAGGAATAGCAACAAATAAAAGATAAATCAATCAGCTTTACCTTGTGGTTCGGCTAATTCCACCTCATTAGCCATTGCATGTAGCCATGATAGGACAGCGACTATCACTGGAACAGCCCTTCTTGCAGGATCAAAGTGTGACACTTTATCTTCATCGACGCTGAATTTACTACATGAATTTAAGGTGAGCAATAGAGGCTTCACAAGCATACTGATGAATAACTCCTTTGAGTAGATGTTGGTAGCAAAGTCATGTAATGCTAAGAAAGAGAAGAACAAGTTAGATCATTATTTGTATCACAGTAAGCTCGATTGAAACCGATACTCACCTCTATAGCCTTCAAATGGGGCATTTAGTATAGTATCACAAAACAAGAGTATTGCTTCTCCTCGAACATCAAACACGATACTCTTATCTCTTCTAATGTCAAAAAATTTAATGTATGATAAGAGACAACGGACAGCTTCAGGATATATTAAACGGCTCTTTTGGAGACTACTTAATCCGAGCTTCATACCGCGTTCGATGGAGTTGGCAATAACTTGACGTTGTGTAACATCTCCACAAACAAGGATGTGTTCAAACATTTTATCAAGCTTCTTTGGATTGAGAATCAAGTTCAAGATTGGTGGCATTAAGAGTTCTTCAACCTTGCTGCCAATCTCCTGTTCAATCTTGTCTTGATTGGGATCGGAATCCATTTTCAAAAGTAAATTATCTATCGTAACCACAATTGTCTTCGGATCCTCTTGCATCAATATTGAAAACTGCCTCTCGAGTGTTTTCAACTTTGGTGCTGCTGTGATGGCAATACCATTTTCTCCGCCGGCGGCAATTGCAAGTACTGACTTCCCTCGAAGGATGCACTGAAGTCCATCTGTCTTATCTGTCTGCCACAAATCTCCGCTAGAGTCTAATACCAATGAATGGCTATTTCCTGCTTCCACTGATACAAACGATCCTCCTGTTGGATGATGAACTGTAGTAATTGTGTGTGTAGAATTTAAATTTGCCTCAGGGATGCCAAGTTGACCATTGACATTACTTCCACAAACGAGCAGTTCTCCTGGTCTCGATATAAACATACTATGTTCTAAACCGCAAGCAACATCTAAAATTGCTCCATCGTTTGACACCATTCTATTGTTTTCACTGTTGCCATGGTGTGATGAAGATGTTGGTGCTGTGATTGGCACTGGCAAGGTTAGAGCCTTTGATGATATTCTTCCAAGACAGCCACTACGATTCTCTCCCCATATAAACGCTGTACCATGTGCTGTTATAACTGAAGCATGACCATCACCAGCACTGACATTAACTAAGGGCAAGCCGACTAAACTTGGAATCTCTTGTGGTGTCCCCCATTGAGAAGCATCGCGATGTCCAGCAATTGAAGAAATACCGCATGCAAGCAGTGACATTTGTTGTGTTAATACTAGAGTATAGTTGGTACCACAAACAACCTTTGAAGCTTTGCGTGAAAGACCTAATGAAATCCCCGCTGGTCTACAGTTAGTAGGACCTTTATAGTCAGTAGTTGGGCTTTTGATACCGTTGGTACGATGTCCAAGCTGTCCATGCATATTGGATCCCCAAGTTAACACAGACCCGTTTTTCGAAAGTACCGCTGTATGATCATAGCCACAGCTAACTTGTAAGACTCTTGTATTGCTAATACTATCCAACAGCATCGGTCGTGCAATAACATCACCCTCTTTTGCATTTGGATCGACGCACCCGTGTACATTCTTCCCTGCAACATATACTGTGCCCTGAGATGTAGCACATGATGTGTGATATTGACCCACTGAAACTGATAGAATAGATTTCGAATCGAGACGAGATGATACCTGCATTTCTTCCATTGTTGGTGTACGATCATCAGAGTCATCATGTAGTGAGTTCACACCACTTCCCCAAGAGTATAGTTTACTCTTTGTATCAACAACTTCCTCTTCCGGTAATACTGGTTCCGCTTCCATATCAGAAAGTTCCACTTCCATCGACGACTCGTCCGAAGAAGTTGTCTCGCTTCCACCATGTGAACTATCTGCAATAGGAGAAAGCATCCTCTTACTAACCGATGGATGTACATGCATTTCAAAATCTCTTAAACTTGTGCTACTTAATCCTCTATCCCCAAGTAAGTCACGACGTGAGGTACTCTCTCCCATGCCTCCACTAGCTAATAATATATTAGACGCTCCTTCCATGATGGACCGGTTGGCAACTACCCTACTTGCAAATAATACACTAGATCGACGATGAAGATTGGCTGGTCGCCTACTACTACCACTCGTGTTATCGTCATGAGATGTTGAGGTAGTTCCTTCATAATGAGTCGTTTCTCTTACATCCACACGAAAAATTGTAGCAGCGGCAGGTGCATGTGATAAAGGAGGAGCTGAAACAGCAGTTTGCCTTTGTTCGTCACTTTCTTTACTTTCTTCTTCCTCCTTGCCCTCCTGTTGAGGTAGTAGATTTGGAACACTGTGTCTCCTTCTACTCTCCATTATATGTAAGGGAATTCTTGATGAATGTGCAGTATCTAACAACAAGTAAAACAAGATGTGAGTGCAAAGTGTTGTGAAAGTGCATATCATATTCACATAATTCTTACCTATTGTATGTAATCGCTCCTGCAATCTTTGAAGTATACCACTTCGCCTGTTTGATGATGATGATCTTGATGTATGATGATGTAACCTAGATCGTAAGTTGCCCAATGTATCACTAATTGAGTTAAACCCTGCACGTGATCGAGTAGTTGATATTTCATTTTGCGTTGCAGCAACTTGTTCAAGTGTATTTTCGATAGATAATATATCTTCATCATCTCCTCCTGTTGTTGTATTTGTAACCTCAATACTACTCTCATGCGTACTATGAACACTCATTGTGCTACTACCCTTGTGAATTATGGTTGTTGTTTTAGTAGTATTGTGAGTATTCATACTCATGCTACTTGTTTGTTTTGTTATATCTTTATCATTATTGTTACTACTCATTTTGAATAGGTAATATCACCACTCGGCAGATATCTAATTCATGGATAGGTCAGGGCTACTATCAAACGCTATATTTTATATTAACTCTTCTGTTGCTGCTGCGCTGCGATACTGATCTACTTTATCAAGCTAATTCTACTAGATAAATATCGTATCGTCGTATCTATCGTATCTTTGCAATTCATTCTCATTCTCGTATCTACATTGATGGATTTGGATTGGCAATTTGCAATCCTCAGCCAGCGCCACAAGGTCACTCACAACGTTATTACAATGAGTCGAAGATCATAATCGGATGCAATTGTAATGGATAGTGTCGTGCCTTTCTTAATCTTCCATAGATCAATTTAATCAATTTCAACTGGTGGTGGCTCGCAGTATCTTCGATTGCCCGACTGCTAAGTGCTATGCACACCCAAGAAATCGAGAGCAAGTCGGCCAGAAGCGGCTGTGTATTGATATATAGCGCATACTTCCTTGGAGGATCAGTTCTAGCGAATCAGATTGTTAAGAATAAGATGAATACCTCCTTAGAAACAACGAGTAAACTACCAACTTTATCGATATCTCGTGGTACCACATCATGTACACAGGATAAGCAGCATCAAACAAAGAATCTAGAAGTAAATGAACAACAATCAGAATCAGAACAACTTACTACAGATATATTGAATCAATTAGATAGAGCCAATATACTCGCAAAGGATGATAAAATCTTACTAGCTGCGCATGTTTTACAGGGCATTAATGATGTGCATTTACAACCTTTACATCATGATATATTGAAAGAAGCAGCAATACTAAAGCGATTGTTAAAAGATAATACAACCAATATTGATGAAAGTGATAACAATAATAGTGATTGGATAAAACAGGGAAATTATCATGGGAAACATAATTTCTCAATCTTATACAAGCTACTCAATAATCCCAAGGGACAGGAGCTTAGTTGTCGTCTGGATACTATCATACCACATACACTTCTTGTACCAATTCTATCAGTTTTAAATGAGAGTGAACTTTACCAAACCTGGCTACCATGTTGGTCGGTGCCAAAGCTAAAGGTTGTGAAATCAGAAAAGCTTAGACAAACAGGAAGATGCTCACAAGTTGTAAATGTAGAGACCGAAGTGCCGTGGCCTTTATCCTCACGACAAGTTATATTAAAGGCAGTAGCTTGTGATAACATCGACAGCTATTCAGAAGAAGATGATGATGAAGCTATTAGTGCCAACAAAACTGAATGCTTAGGTAAGGATGGAGGTCGTATCATCATTAGATTACAGAGTTTAGATTGCAATGATAATATTCAAGAGAGTTTAGATATACCACCTATCAAGACTGGAACTATTCGAATGAGAGTAGAAGGAGGCTTCACAATAGAAAAATGTCCACCAACTCATCCATCACTGAAAGCAGAATCATCTGAAGAAGATCTAGTACTAATTACCTTCACCTTTATAGTTGACCCACAGCTGGCAATAATACCAAAACAGTTTATAAACTTCTTTTTGAGAACAGCCATTGGTACGATGTGGAATATGTTCTTGAACATAGCTGAGGAAGTGAAAGATGGTAAGCTCCCTGCACATAGCAAAGCAATCAAGGAGAAGAGAGAATTATATAACTGGATAGAAGAGAGAACTAGGGTCATGTTGGGACAGTCTCAGGCCTCATCTTAAACATCTAGAAGTTCACAACCTTTCTCTTCTTTGGGCTCTTCTTACTCTTTGTCTTTTCTTCGACTACTGGTTCGTCGTCGAGATATTGATCAATTGTAACATCCTTTTCAGCATCTTCATTGGTCTGTTTCTTCCCTTTCTTCTTCCTCTCTGGACAATCTGCAACATAATGATCAACCGATCCGCATTCTCTACACCCTCCACCAGTTGGATAGCAACCCTTCTTTCCCTCCGGACAATAACTTGACAAGTGTCCTTTCTTGTTACATACATAACACATTGCAAATGGCAATTCGCCAACATTTGCATAGACTATCCCCTTCTTATCTCTACCTGGTTTAAGAAGACACTTTTGAATAGCTGGACAAGCCTGTATTCTGTGTTCTGTACTACCACACTTATAACATATATTCTTCTTCCTTTGTATTGGCATGTTGTTGCTATTTCCATTTGATGTGGATACATTCTTGCAGTTTGCTGCTGAATGTCCCGTCTTTCGGCATAAGTAGCATATCAATTGTTTATCTCGTGAACGTGTCATGTTTGCTTCACGTCGATTGCGTGCTATATTGGTATACTTCTCTCTTCTTTGTTCTTTTGTCATTTTGGGTTTATGTTTTGCTTTAGGTCGTCCTTTGAGGCGTTGCTTCTTGTTGTTGCCGCTGCTGCTGGACATTGTCTGTGAACTGCTTGTGTTATCCATGGTAGGTGTATATTACTAGCCGTTAATCTCTGGTATTGTATTGCTTAAGGTGATCTTCCCCTTGCCTATGATCAATGATCAAACACTACGATAATTACTTAACAACTACTCAACTAACTCATCACTCATCAACTCAAATTTGTGGTGCCATCAAAAAATGGTATCCTATGTGGCTTTTAGATTAGACACTACAATTGTAGAGAGTTAACCAAGAGATGAAAGAAAGAAGTTTAGCCCAACAAACAAATCCGGTATTATATTGATATTTGTAATACACAACAAACAGAGAGTATGATGGCATCAAGATTATTATCTTGCAATAAATTATATTATTGCAAATCACTTTCCAAACTTGCATCAAATAATAATAGAATTATATCATCATCGGTATGTAATTTCTCTACAACAAATACTGAAGCTCATGGCAGTGGTACTGGAGGTGATAATACACCTCTACCACAACCAAAGAAGAAACATCCACAATCATTCGTTCAGCCTGATATTAATCTTGAATTAGGTGAACTTGAAACTGAATTACCACCCAATTGGTATACCGATAGTGGTAAAGGACGAGGAAAATATAGACATGATAATGATGGTCGATCATCATACTGGCGTCCACCTTTCAAGAATGCACGTGCTGAAATTATTAGTGCAGAAGACTTTGCCAAACGACCTCGTGTTACATTCTCGGAAAGTTTTCTAAGTATGAATGATGCCATGGTTGTTGAAACTTGGATGAGTCAACAGGAGAAGGATCAAATGTATGAATTGTATGTTAACATGATGACAAGTATTGCTGCCCAGCAACAAAATAATACTAAACCCTCAACAGACAAAGATGATTTTACAGATAAAAATTGGAATGTACTATCAACCAATACATCACATGAATATGTTATTCGGGTAGTCGCTCAGAATCATAATGTAACAACATCACGTGCCGCGGGTGTTATTCAACTTCAACATAATGAAGAACAATTGAAGAAGGATCCAAACTTTAAAGTTAATTATGCACTGCAGGAACATATGGATCAAAAGATTAAGGAGCATATTCGTGAGACGTATCAATCATATGGGGAAACTGATCCATTAACATTTACGGAGGAACCAATTGCAGCTACGGGTAAAATTGGTAGGGAGGATACAGGATCAGATAATGTTGTTACCGCGTCGGAGTTAACTGATGTGGATGCCCTCTTAAAAAAGACGAAGTTGCAAGAAATTGAAAAGGCAGAGGTACGGATTGCAAATCATGTATATGTTGAGGATGTAGATGAACGTACACGAAAGGTACAAATTGATAAGGAAGCGAGACGTTTAATGAAGTCGAAGGAAGAATTTAAGAAAGAGTCTGTGAAACAGGAGGAGAAGAAGAAGAATAAACACATGCTCAAAATACCCAAGGGTGCAACCCCCTTCCCTAATAATAATCGGGGGCATAATGAAACACCTGACACTCGACGACCGCGTTGGAAGTTTGCTGCCCAGATTATTAATGAGCACATGTTGGAAAATCCACCAAACTCCTCTCGAAGAGGCAAAAAGGTGGCTGCTCGTGCCAAGGCTCGTCGTCATGGCAGGATTGTAGAGGGTAATACCATCATTGAACAGGATGGAAATATACGTGCGGCAAGTGTAGCCGAGTTAGAACAAACTTCGTGGAAGCATGTGAGGAATGAAAGTGAGTTCATGTTCAAGGGGGTAAAAGATGCATGGATGAGAAGGCAGCTAGAAGGAGAGGTTGGTGGATGGGGTGTACAAGAGGAAGTTTTTAAGGTTGAAGAAATAGAGGCTGAGGAAGAGGAGGCTAATGATGGTGAAGATGGAGAAGAGGCTGCTGAGGGAGAAGAGACGACCACTACTGAGGACAAATAGCGACTAAAGATTACCTATCTCTAACTTGTCTTAGCTGCCATGCTCTCTTGCACTCCTGCCAAAATAGTGACAATCTTAACCTGAACTGTCTGTAATGTTTCCTAAGAGTAAGGAAATGCCTCACTGATTCCATTTCCTGTTCAAGCTGTGCTTTCTTGTCTTTCAGTATTGAAATTTGCTCATTTGCTTTGGCCAGTTCTTGCTCTGAGTACATGTTCTCGCGCTGCAATAGCTTTACATCTTGCTTGAGGTTTTCAATACGATGACTTTTCTCTTGTTGTACGCTCAATGTCCACAAGATACTATCCGTGTCGCTATGAATTGCAGCAGGTAGGGTCGATTCCAATTTTTTGTTATTTGACACATCCATTTGTTTCAGCATTAGTGCAGACAAAGAAAGTGGCAACCGCTGCAAGTCATTGTTTTGTAAAAGCAATATATGTAGGCTCAAGCAACCAGCAATTTCTTGTGGAATAGACGTCAACAAATTCTCACTAACGTTCAGTATCTCCAATTTCTTTAGTTGGCACAATGAAAGAGGAAGATTACAAAGTTGATTTCCATTTGCCTTCAGTATTCTCAGCCAACTTAGTGATGAGAGTTCACTTGGCAGCGACTGCAACTTATTGCAGGAAACATCTAGCTCAGCCAGCATGGAGAGACTCGATATCTCTGGAGGTAAACTTGTTAATTGATTGAATGAAATATCTAAACGCAGCAACCTATTTGCGAACTGAAGAACTCTTGGCTCAAGGGAACTCCAGCCAAGGTATCTCAATTCTAATGAGCCTTCATTATCCGGCTCGTAGTCTTCATAGTCTTCCATCTTGACAGTATCATTTAGGGTCTCGCCCAACTTTTCGCCTTAAATATCATTTTTTAATGTAAGTTTTTTTTTCCTACGTACAGTGTGGCATCACCATACAAATGGTATAAGACGCTTTCTATGTTGTGGATATGTTTCTCTAAAATTGTTAATATACCATTGATGATTTCTATTAGCTGATATAGATAGGTTTGTTGTAACCCAAAGGAGTAATGTCCAATTCTTATACAAGTGTAGCGTAGTAATTGCATCTCCAAACAATGTTTGAGTACTATTCCATTCTTCAGTCAGATCCGTAGTATTCCCATGCATTAGTATTGCAAATATTACATATATCATAATCTCTGAGAAGTAATGAGGACATGATATGTATTCAAACCATCCTCCGGTAGGTATTGAGTATGTTTCAGACTTCTTTGTTCTGCTTCTGAGATTGGCAAGAAGTACATGATTTCTATATTGTTGGTATTGAAAATATAGACATCCAATAATACTAAAGATTTCAAGTAATGTAGATTGTTGAATATCAAATGACTTTGCCCCATTATTATCTTTATACTCATCGTCATTTGTGCAAATCAATAATGAATGATGCGGTATCAACACAAAGGGTAAACAGATATAATGCAGAATACCCAGTAGGTATCCTGTCAAATGCATATATGATGTTGAACTTGTCGATTTCTGTACCCATTTGCATTCACCATATCGACGAAATAAATGTATCAATAACAGTATAGGTACTACCAATTGTTGTTTGTTTACATAAGATGTTGATATATCCGTATCATAATAATATGTAATTGTTGTGTGAGCAAGTCTTGATGTAGTCGTGATGATTCCAATAGTATAGAAGTCTATAAATCTACATTTGTTTATAGTCAATCTAGGACTTGTCAATACAAAGTGAAGCAGTCTCTGGTGGATGAACTTCTTGTGTTCATGTTGTGTGTTGTTAATTTTGCTCGTCAATGTTTTCCCGTGAGATGAAATAGATTGCAATACTGGAGATATAATAGAGAGTAATGCCGCCAATGTAAGTATCAAATAGATAATAGTAGCGATAACAGCGGCGGATATCATGCTCATGCAACCGATTGGCACATGTAGCGACCAATGACCAACACATAATCGACTTTAAAATTTTCAAAGGTTAAATTTATCCTGGAAGGAGTTTTCAACTACTACATGAAAACTCAGTGCTTTGCTAAATTTGCTTTGCTGCGCTTACCAAGTTACACATCTAACTGACCACTAAGGCAGTACGATAGTATTAGATAATTATTATGATGCAGTGTATGTTAGTGTTGTTAGTATTGGAAATTATAATAGTATCTTGTTCGGGTATGCGCCGATTGCCGAATGATGATATAATTGGTAGATATGAACATGAAAATGAAAGTCGTAGACTTAATGAAGATGCACAACAATCAACACGGATTACATCGGATGATCCCAATCCTGATTCACATCTAGTAACTTCCATGCCATTATTACCAGATGGAGTATTAAAGACTAGACATTGGGCTGGTCATCTACCAGCTAAAGGTGATGGATCGGATAAGAAACTGTTCTATTGGTTATTTGAACCAGGAGAAGGCGCAGCTAACATATCAGATAATGATATCCCATTAATACTATGGATCAATGGTGGACCAGGATGTAGCTCAATGGATGGTCTATGGCTCGAGAATGGTCCATTAAGATTGCAATCCGATGGAGAGAAATGGACAATTAATGTTAATGAACATAGTTGGCATAATGCACCAGCATGGACTTTGTATGTTGATCAGCCTGTGGGTACTGGCTTAAGTTTCTCCAAAGATAAGAATTACTGCAAGAATGATTTCGAGGTTAGTCTTTGCATGTGTATTATATTGATTATTGAACTCTATTTTTATATGCTCACATCTTATACTCATTTTGTATACATAGGTAAACAGAGACTTTCATTACTTTCTAGAACAGTTCTTTCTATTCCATCGTGATAAGTTTCTGAGCAATACCAATGAGAATAATCCATTGAAAGAACAATGGACTGTTAATCGACCATTCTATTTCTCTGGCGAATCACATGCGGGGCACTATATACCCTCTATGATGGACTTTATATTACAACGAAATGATGGTAAGATAGTACCAACTGCTTCTAATGGGTTGATTGATCTTCGAGTAAACATACCATTATCTGGTGCAGCAATCGGAGTAAGTTTTATATAGAGAGAGTTTATAATATTCATCTCATTTCATACTCATATCACTACTTTTTATCGTTTTTTAGAATGGCTGGGTAGATCCTTTTCATCAATATGCGGCTGCCGAAGCTGCATACGGAGCAGGAATTATTGGGACAGCACAACGGGCATCCTTTGCAGATCGAGAAAGACAGTGTCAATCACAACTAAAATCGGGTAACTACAGATCATCTGTTTGCTTTGCATTGCTTGACGACATTATAGATCAATCGGGAGGAAAGAGTGGTCATTCTAAAGTAAGTCAATATGATACTCGACTTTGGGAGAAGAAGGGAGTTGCTCGAAGCTTTCCTCTTGGACATAAAGATGTCGAAACTTACTTGGGAGGAAAATCACATTCACAAAGTCCACCGATCGGAGTAAATTATCATGATGTTCTCGAAGCTATACATGCCACGGAATCAATCGAGGCAAACCAAAAGTATCTCGAGTGTACAGACCCTCCATATGTAGCATTACAGCATCAAGATGGGCTTGGAGTCGTTGATGAATTAGTTCGCGTTCTTGATCATAAATCAAAGCCTCATATGTTATTCTTCAATGGTATTGATGATCTGATATGTAACCATGTCGGCAATGAACAGCTCCTTGATGTATTGCCATGGAGTAAGACATCTCAGTATATACAGCAACCAAGACATGCATGGGAATCGGGAGTTGATGCATCACTCAAGAACAATTATACACCTGGCAGACCTGACGGGTACATTAAGCAGTATGAAAACTTATCATATCTGAAAGTCATTGAATCGGGTCACATGGTTCCAATGGATCAACCAGCAGTATCATTGAGAATGATGAAGACGTTAGTATATGAAACTGGTGGTCAGAAAAGTGGGTTTCTGAGCTCTTTGCAAGATTTGGAACGAGCAAATACTGATGAAGATGCTAGAATGTGTAAACTGGATCAATGTCCAGATTGTTTACCTTCTAATACTGGAGACGAATCAATATTCGCATCATCAGATGCTGTGGTTTCATCCATTACTCTAAGCAACATTGGTGTTTTGTTTGCTACATTTACAATGGGCATTATTGTAACCATATTATGCCAACGAAGGCAGAGATTAGCCGGAGAGAAGAGAGTGTTGGCAAGTATAGACGAAGATTTGGAATTGACTGATCAGGATTCTATATATCGTGATACAGTGGAGGATGGCCAGTATACATGATTAAGGAGTAGGTATTAATGCAAAGTCAGTGTAAATAACTTAATAAATGCTGCTAGCTGTTGTTCAAGATGAGTTTGAGGTGATATTGATTGTACCATGTTACTATCTTTATGGTTTGTTAAAATCTTCAGATGAAGGATTAGTCGATACATTAGCATATTTGCCATTTGATACAGCTACGATCAGTTTATGCATGGACAAGAAGACTTCTGGATTGACAGATGAATCATTTCGTCATGCAGGATTGGGAGATGCCTCAGGATCATATGCTGTTGTATTCGAGACTACTTTTGTAGGCCGCTAAATTTATAACAAAGTTGTACAGATATCTTTGTTTTAATAACAGATTATTGTTGTCATGCTTTCCCCTGATCATCATATTCCCGAGATGACGAACTTATGATAGTACCCCTTTTCCTCTCCTCCTACCCGATCTTCCCCTCCGAGTCTTTTCCTCAACTTGTGGCGTATCATCTTCCACCATATTTGCAGGTTGATTCTCTGCCCCATCCTCGAATTCCATATCATCCGCTTCTTCCGATTCCGATTCCTCTGGTTCTGATTCCTCCTCCCATTCCTTCTTCCTTTGAACTCGTTTGGCTGCCCTTTTCTTGGCTCTCTGTGCTTTGTTACTGGCCTTGACATTCTCCATACCCGCAGCAGCAGTGTCATTTAGTTTGCTCTCAAGCTCTTCAATCACATCCTTTGTATCAAGTTTGGTATTCTTTTTAGCCTTTGATACCACTGACATGAAGTTTTTGAGCACATCCTCGTCAAATAGTGCATCCTTATACAACTTGAACGTGTCGTTGAGGCACTTGATACACTTATCATTCACCTTCAACTGAGCAATACAATAGGCAAGGTCTGCCTTTTGATTGATGGAGGTACATTTGGGGAAACGCTGAATCAACTTCTCCATTAACATTTCATTCTGACGGTCCTTCTTGATGAAGCTAAGTAGGAACAACATAATCTCTCGGAATACTTCTTGTTTGAGATTAAGTTGGCTCAATTGACTGACAATGTCAGGAAGGAGGTTGTAGATTGGACTGTTCGTACGTTTACTGAGCTCGTGGAAGAGAAGACGAGCCATATCACGAATGCCCGTCTCTTTGTCTTGTAGACAGAGTGCAATCTCACAGACATTTCCCTTTACCTTCACCATATCATTTAGAATCAAGTGAGTGAGTACCATCAGTGTGTGTCTACGAACACGAGTTGATTTATCACGGAGGCAGGCGTAAATCATGGGTGTGTACGGTTCCACTTCGTTGGGAAAGCGGAAGGCAAGATCTCCAAGTGCAATAACAATATTAGCCCTGAGGTCCTGATCATCATTAGGTGCCTTGGCAAGTACCGAGAATAGTAATGTGAGATGCTTCTCACAGAATGACTTGGAGATGCACATACACTTGCACAAAGCAAGGGTGGCACTTTTCATCAACACAGATGATGAGTAGGTTCCTCCTTCATTTGCAACAACACGCAAAAGCATGGGAGTGAAGAGACTAATCATTCCTCGACCAACAATCTCATTCTCGGAGATCTCAGCAACCTTGCGTTCCGTCTCGGCCTCGGCTTGTGCGGCAATTCCAAGCTCAGCTTCAATCGCATCATCCTCTTCCTCGTCACTGCCTTCCTTTGATGTTGCATCAGAATCCTTGCCTGAAGCCGATTCTTGCTTCTTAACAGTCTTGGCAGAGTTTGCACGACGCACTGAGCTACTCAAGACCTCAGTATAGATAAGAAGCTTGAGTGCAATATGTCCAAGCACAAAGAAGAATCGTGAAAGACGGAGGGAGTGTGCAGCATTAGATGGCTCCTCTAGTGATCCAAAGATTCCTTCCTGATGGCCAAGTAGGATTTCCATTGCAACCTTTTCAGGAGCAGGACTGATGGTAAAGATGGCATTAATTGCCTGCTCAGCCGCACAGAACCACGCGTTCGTATCTTCCTCGTTATCGTCATCGCACCAATCTCCACGAGCAACTGCAACGAGACGTTCAGTGATTAGATCCAATATAATATACTTGGCACTAGATGGATCAACCTTTGCCCTTGCCACACGTTGAAGGGCACATGCTGCCGAACGTGCAGTCTTCCAATCACGGTGTTCTTCTGTGTAATCACCAAGACCTGCATCGTAGAGATTCTGTAGACGGTAGGCACTGTCGACAATTTTAGGATCGGCACCTGCAGCCATTGAGATGACTAACATGGCGCTTGCACGAAGTTGACCCTCCGCCTGAGAGGCAATTGTCCAAAGAATCGAAAACACATCAGGAGGAATAATCTCCTTCTTTACCAAACGCCCAAGAGCTTCTTCAATCGATGCCAGTTCACTAACGGTCGCCTCGCCTGCCAAATCCAAGAAGTTTTGAGCAATTTGATTCTCAGGCAAGAGTTCCTTCCCATCCGTGCCTGGTTCGGCAACAAACACTTCAACAAAAGCCTTTAGAACCTCCTCTTGGATGTTAGTCTCGTTAGACCACATTAGAGCTAGTGCACGCTTCATACCTGTCACGGCACATGGCAAACCAAAGTGCTTAGCCTTGACAAAGAATCGTAATGCCTCTGTAACATCACTAGGATTGCAAGACATGAGCATCGACTGGAATGAAACATTGGCACTTTCGAACACCTCAATGAAGGATAGTGCTGAAGATGCAAACTTCAACCCACGAACCTTGGCGAGGAACTCACTCTCAGCCTCAGACAAGTCCTCATTCGACTCTTGCTTTTCCTCTGCATCAGCAATAGCAGCAGCCAAAGCAGCTGCTTCAATCTTTTCAATCTCCAATTCATTATTGTTATCATCGTCTTTTTCGTCGCCTTTTTCTTCTGCCTCCTCTTCCTTTTCCTTCTTGGCCGCTTCAATTGCTTCATCACGGGCCTTCAAAATCTCTTCAGGAACGTTGCTCTTTAAATAGGTCTCGAGTTCAAGAATCTTTGCCCGATAAAGCTCGGGGTTGAGAATACCCATGAAGGGATTGTTCTCAAGTAGAGTTGTTAGAAGCTGTGAACAGGATATAGTATTTGTAATGAGTATCGAAATAATTATTGAGTACAATCTAAACACAAACAAATACAACTCACCTGCATGGCATATCTACGAACCATGACAGTCTTATCCTGTAACCTATCAATAGCAATGGCAGTCACAGGCATGATACGATCTAATGGCAATGATTGCTTCTCGGTCAAATCAATAAGAACCTTGAGTGATGCCGCCCTTGTGAAACTTGTAATATCATGTGTACGATCACATAAAATATCAAAGAGGGAGGTACGTGTCTTGGCCATATTAACAATTTGCCTCTCTTCCTTACTTTCGTCTCCACTTTCATCTCCCGAATCACTGTCCTTATCAACCTTGGTCTCAATTAATGTCTGGTCTTCACGAACAAGAATATGCCCAATAGAATTGACAATTGCTGAACGCAAGACGTATGGTTCAGAATCCAAGTGGGGTAACAACAAACTGATATTCGACAATACAACCCTAGGCCTAACCGCTGCCAATTCACTAATGAAGGGTGCCACATTCTTGATTCCACTAGCCTTATTCCCCGCGGCACTATCCACGTATCCACTAGTATCTAATCGACCAATCTCACGTAACAATTCGGTTGCCAATACGTTGGTGGGGTTTTCGTTAACAATTGTACATAATTCAGCTACGAGGGGTGCCATGTGATCATATGTATGTAACAAATCCACCAAGGCTGCAACAACAGTATTAAGTAAACAGGGTGCCGAATCAACAGTGGCAGCAATCATCTTTAATGCCTGATCACCCGAGGATGCCTTACGTGCCAAAACACCCGTTGCAGACTCTAACATTTGATAAGCAATACGACAGGGTAGGCCAACCACGGCCTCATCAGGTACGGAACGTTTCCACAATTTTGATTTATTTGTAGACATGGTAATAGACGCAACATACATTGCCTCGGCACACATGGATCGAGAAGCAGCCAAATCTTCGCCCTTATCAGAATGATTTTTTTTCGATTTAGATGCACCCTTCTTGGATTTGCCTGAGGTGGTTGACGTACCAAGTGATTTACCCAATTTCTCCTTAGATTCTGTTAAAAACATGAGGGTAAATAACATGTAAATATGACATGCCAAGGCATCACGAAAACTCTGTGGAACAACATAATTCGATGGTACACCCTGCTCTCCTCCTTGAGACTGTCCACCTACACCACCACTACCACCACCACTTTCCAGCGCCTCGCATAATCCATGCACGGCATTACATAATATCTTAACCAACCGGCCCCGAGATGCGGGTGCTAACGAATCACTCTTCCTAACTAAAGTATACAACGCTTGAATACGTTCAGTATCATTCCAAACATCATAAGCTTCCTCCTCTTCATCTTCAACATCAAATAATCCCAATCCTGAACTTAATAATGTACGATTACCACCCTCTAATAATCTTATTAATTTAGAGAAAGATTCAGCACGTGCAGCCTCGTCATCATCATCAAAGTCGGAGGGGTATGGTAAAAGGTTGTAAGGTGAACTTTCAAGTTCTTGAAGTGATGATGGAATTGGGAACGTGGATTTGGTACCGCCGCCCCCACTCATATTATTATGTAACTAAATAACTTAAAATACAGTTTGATTTGTAGGATGTTTTGTAGTTTGTAGCCGCTAACACACTTTACTTTTGAGACTTTACTTTGCCGCTAACATTTATTTATTGTTTTGTTGTTGTTGTTGTTGTTGATTGTTGTAACGGTATTGGCTCCTGTGGTACGATGAATTTATTCGTATTATCGTATTGTACGGACTATTATTGTATCGGTGATTAAGAAAGACATAACTTGATGCCACCCTAAACTTCACACCACATGAGTTTTTGGCAATAAATCCACTGTAGTACCTTCAATATTAGGATCTAGGAGATGACTCAACATTCAAATGTGATCTCCACTACATCAATAATCTATTTCTAATGACAAACTTGACTGATACTGTCCAAATGTATCATGAATAAACAAGAAAACACCAAAAAAACGCCCATTTTTGGCACTTATCAGAAGAATGGAGAGACTGGTTGTTTACACAATCACGCAGAATCATATTTAATAATTTCAACATTATTTAACAAGATGATAAAAACTCAAAACACACTTGAAAGACATACTAACCTACTTTTGATGCCACTTGTTGGCAAATCATTTGAAAAAAACTCAAAAACTAGGCTGTGTATTGCAATGTACAATCATGAGGGAGCTTGACTATTACTCAATTCTCATTTCATATGTTTACAAAGGGATGATAAACACTTCTGACATGTTTTTTTTAGGGATCTGCTCCCAATACTGCAGCCACTTAATGATGTTTGCACACCAGCGCCAAAATGGGGGCTGGGGGATGAGACATGAAGAAGAAATCACTCTCTTGCTTATATATTGATGATTCATGCTTGTATATGTGTATAAGAGAATAATGGACACTGCCAGCATCATAGTAGAGCCCTCAATTCTACTTTTATAGCCACTTGTTTTCACCTTTTGAGTTTGAGGGAAACCAAGCCATTCGATTTGTATGTTTGGGTGTGGTAAGTTACCTTCCTGTGCTCTATTTTCCTGCCAGTGCTTGTCAAAGACATCCCATGTATATATAAGGACTTGGGAATGTGTACTGTAGCATATGCAACACTCATGGTGGAGCTACAACAAGACAGCTACACATTGAAGACAAGAGAATCCCACCTTCTTTGATTTTTATTCTTGATTTACTTTTGTCAGGACTTCAAGTGGTGGTATGCCAGCATGTAGGTGCTAGTATAGT
>Ga0214477_100380_pt1 | contig 30897 bp, 25 predicted proteins | sample M1_20Mar14CPVII9_FD_165058 | JGI IMG/M metagenome (GOLD analysis project Ga0214477, IMG submission 165058) | Marine eukaryotic communities from Monterey Bay, California, United States - M1_20Mar14CPVII9sort6BwellC16 | ecosystem: Environmental > Aquatic > Marine > Unclassified | place: USA... | reverse complement strand
TGATAACGCTAGAAAGATCAACGAGAATGCCCAGGGAATTGCTAATTTGTTGGCTACTGTTTCTTCTTTCCAGCCCACTGATGCCCCTACGACGCCAGCAGTAAGTCCCAATCGATGTAATTCTCTGTTTTTTTATCATGAATACTCACATCTTATGTTCATTTCTATCTTCCACAGCCCACTGATGCTCCTACACCCGGACCGACAAGCTCTCCAGTGCCACCCCCAACAGTAGCAGTAAGTTCTAACTGAAGCTGTATGAGATTATAAATCTGGCTTTTATTATTGCTCACATCTTATGTTCATTTTCTCTTGCAGCCCACTGATGTGCCTACGACTCCAGGCCCGACGCCAGTTCCTACACCTGGGCCGACAAGTTCTCCAGTGCCACCCCCAACAGTAGCAGTAAGTTCTAACTGAAGCTGTGAGAGATTAAATCTGGCTTTATAATATTGCTCACATCTTATGTTCATTTTCTCTTTACAGCCTACTGACGCCCCTACGACGCCAGCCCCGACTCCGGCACCTACACCCCAGCCTACAAGGTAAGTGTTTGTTTCTCTTTTCTCTTATTATGCTCTTGTCATCATAGTTCAAGTTCATCATCACACCCACACTAAATTGTCCATATCTTATGTCATTTTTCTCTTTTCTCTCTCTTTCTTCAAAACAGCAACCCTACTGACTTCAGCTGTGGAGTCTAACAAGTGGAGGCAATTGTAAGAGAGACTCCCGATGCAGGTGGAATAAAGGCACATGCGTTGCTAAGTAGAAAGAAGCTTTGAATCTACACCGTTGCAATTAAAGAGAAGAAGCAACTCATTCTTGTACAGTTTAGGATACCTGGTAAGACTTAGTTCTCAAACAGAGCCTAGCCCATATTTAGAGCTTAGCGGAGAGACTTACCCAGAGAGGCCCACACTCGATTAGTGTGTGTGGTGCCTATTAGTTGTAGATAACGAGTAATCAAATCATAATAGAAATTTTGGAGTTTTCTTCTTTTGGTATCCTTTCTTTGCCTAGCTGGTAGTGTTATTGTTGCCGTATGTTGTAGTAGAATTGTGAATGCCACTCTGGCAACTGCAAGAACAATGGGCGTTGCGGTTAGAGAAGTCCATAGTGTCGAGTCCGCATTAAATAATCAGGAATTGTACAGATTAGGACCTTACCTGGTAAAAGTATGCAGTAGTTGTTGATAGAAGACGATAAAAGCTAAGCCCTTGTGTTGTTGATATGAGTATGTGTAGTCATCTTTCATCTTCTGCATTGAATACACTTCGTTTTGGAAAGTTGCATACGTCAACGAACCACCGTCTTGCAAATGTAATGACTAGCACTGGTCGATGTCTTCCACAATCATCATCGCCGGCTCTTCCTTCTCCTATTGAAGTAGACTCTTTAATAACATCATCATTCGTATCATCCACATCATCATCACCAGTAGCTGAATCTTGAATAACAACATCACTCATGTTGGCCCTACCCCGATGTAATATCCTATAATCAAACATTAACGCATCACCCATTTGCAACTCTGGCGTTACCGGTGATCGTAATGTCTTTCGTGCCTTGGCAAGTAACATCATTGATGTCAAATTTCGTGTATGATAATGTGTACCCGGTCGTAATTCCGTTGGTCCCATTGATAGTGGTACATCTACTAATGGTAAAAGACATTAAAGACATGACATGGTTCATGTTTGGTAAGCGATGTGTGTCCTCCGTCGACATGCCATGATTGTGTTGGACAGCCTGGTGTTGCCACGAGGAGTGATAGGTTGCATATGTAATAGTCATTTTGATTTTGTTGTTGTGTGTTGTTATCAGTCTGTTCATTAGTTGATGCAGAGATATCGTTGTCATTATCAGCCATACTATCTGCTGTGGCAGTTGTTGAGGAAGAAGGAGGATAGATTGCACCAACCAACTTCATGAACCGTGCCACATTTGCCTCATCTATTGGATATTGTTCTCTATACTGATCCATACTATTTCCACTTCCATTATTATTCTCACTAGTACTACTCATACTCCTGTCCGACGGATGTTGTATCCATTCAAGCAGCTGCTTTAGGTAGCTCTTCTCCTCATTCTTCTCATTGCAGTCACTGCCATTACTTTTGTTAGAATCATCCATGCCATTCGCTGATGTATGTATACACTGATCTGCCTTAATAGTATCCAATAGCTTGATATTCATTAAACATTTCCCTTCATAATCAGCTGCAGTCTCATTCAATCTATCAGCTAGTTCATCTTGTTGTTCATAAAATCTATTTTGATAATGCTGTGGCAACTCATCAATAAGTAGCGCCATTTCATATCTACCGGGTGATCTCATGACCAATTCTTTATATCCATTCTTCAGACCTACGCCTAGTGGATATTCATATACTGCTGTTGTTGATGATGATGTATCTCCTACTGTTTGTTGTTGATCTATAGAAGTTGATGTTTGTTGTTTTCTATAACTTAAACTAAACTCAACATCACCTCTCAAAAGTAACCATAACACACCATTAAAGATATCCATACATTCGTTGTGCAATTCAATTGTAAACTGTGGTGTTAGTAATGATGATAATGTTAGGAATCCATCAGTATGAAAGTTATCAACCAAATCTGAGAGTTGTGCATTTGATGTGTCATTTTTTGATGATTGATCGAATGAGTGGCTCATTGAGTTCATTTCATGTGAGCTACTGTATGAATCAGCGGTATTAGTAGAAGATATATCCTTTAATGAATGGAATGTCCATCCACTTCTATTGAAATACATACTAACATTAGAGCACCGCCGCCCGCCGTGGAGCCCGCCCATATGTATACCATAGAAGGCTTCCGTGACTCGTCGAGTCATGAATAGCCACTTTATGTTTACCTATAATGCATATTGGGAGAGTAGTGTTACTTGTGCGGCAGTAAGACTCAAGAGTGCCGAGTATTGCAATTAATATATAAGTATTAGTACCACACACTCGATATACGGCGTGAGATTAAAAAGTGAGCATATCATATGAGCAATTAAAAAAATGACACTTGAAAATAATAAAGACGGTGCACCTGAACTACATAATTAATTCTAGTAGTGACCGCACCGGGCCTGAATACTGGCCAGAGTGCATTTACAAATCAACTTGATTTGGACCTGCACTAGTGCAGTCACCAAAAAAAAACTGCACGTTTGCCTATTGACACTGTTTAGTGCTATTTATCATTGCAAAAAAATGGTACATGTAAGTATGCACTCAACCTACTACTCGGGTACTCTCAAACTCACGATGTTGATGCTCAGAGCAAACACACAACAACAACACTCGATATGCACAATCGCGTTGATTAGTAAATGCACCCTTGCCACGCAATCAGGCCCATTGTGGTCACAATCAAAACCGCACTAAGCACATGTGTGTAAACTTTGCTCGTCTTGATTCTCTCGTGCATAGAGATACCAGTGCAATTCTCGTAATCTGCAGTGCACTCGTTCCACTCGTGCACTGTGCAGATTACTCGAGTAATTGCACGGTATCCTATGCACTCGAAGAAATCATCGACTTGCAACTGTTTACCAACACTTGTGCCCCGTGCGGTTACTATTACTTAAGACTTAAGTGACATCAACAACAGCAGTAATACTATTGATGCCGTAGCTGAGGGTGTCGAAAATGCAGTACTGGATAATGATGTGTCTACGTGTGCTAGTTGTGGTAAAGAGGGTAATAGTGACAATATGAACACATGCAATAAATGTAAATCAGTAAAGTATTGTAATTGTAATGCGGCCTGCAAGAAGAAACATCGATCAAAACACAAGAAGGCATGTGAGAGAAAAGTTGCCGAGATTTATGACGAACAGTTATTCAAAGATCATCCACCTAATGAAGATTGTCCAATCTGCATGTTACCTCTACCACATATTAATGAGAGCCCATCAGATTTCAAAATCTGTTGTGGCAAATTAATTTGTAAAGGCTGTAGTTTTTCGATGGGAATGAGAGGACAAGAGGAGATTCATGTGCATTCTGTAGGATGCCACCGCCAGCTTCAGATGAAGAAAAGATCAAAAGAGTCAAGAAACTAATGGATAATAATAATGGTGAGGCATTCAATCAGCTTGCAGGGTACTATGATGAAGGAATAGTGGGTATGCCACGAGATCGTCTAAAGGCTAGTGAGCTATATCTCAAGGCAGGAGAGCTCGGGTGTGCTGAGGGTTATTACAACTTGGCTGTATTCTACAAGTATGGATTGGGTATAGCGGTGAATGAAGAGAAGGCTAGATATTACTGGGAATTAGCAGCTATGATGGGGGATTTAGATGCAAGGCATAGTCTTGGTTGCGAAGAGGGTCAGGCAGGCAATCATCACCGGGCAATGAAGCACTTCATACTTGCAGCAAAAGCTGGATTTAAGATATCTTTGGATCAAGTTAAGAAAGGATTTATGAATGGGTTTGTTACAAAAGATGATTATGCTAATACTCTTCGGGCATATCAAAAGAGGCAAGATGATATAAAGAGTGATGCAAGAGGCAAAGCTAAAAAGTTTTTGAGCATCCTCAATTTGGCTGCAAAGCGTAGTTAGGGTATTTGTATCCTCTCCAACAATATCTCTCTAACATAGTATACATAAGGTTTGATATCATTATTAGGTTACATTTTTAGCAGTCTATTTGTATCAAACGGCAGCATCATATACAAGATAACAGTTTTAAGACATATTGATACCTCTTAACCACAAATGATATCTCCTTATTCCAACGTTAACACGCAGAGGTAAGTGAAGTATCCCCCTACAATAACCAATTTAATATATACATTTCTAACCACTAACTATTACCAATAGTAAACCATAGTTTCAGCCAACTTATAAACTCATCTAAGGAACAATGATGGTAGCCTTCTTGGGTCCACCCAACATTTCAACAGTAGCCGCAGCACCAACTAAAAACTTGGGAACATCCAAACCAAACTTCCCAGCTACCCATCCATCAACAATGAAACGTTGATCATCTTCAATAGGTTCACATGTTTTATTCTCAACTAAATTAATGAATACTACCTTCTCGGTATGCTTGCCGTGATGCATTTCAATTATGCCGCCTGCTTCTTTGACTGCATTGGCACCTTGATCTGCATCATATTCAGGACGTGGATATCCCATACTATCAAATTCACCTGTTACCCATAAACGGAAGAAACCACATCCTAACATGTCGGCCGAATCATCACCATGTACTGATGGGACATGTCCATTACTTGCAACCTCCTTCGTGATGTTTGCTAATCCATCTAATGTTGTGACGCCACGATTATGTGCAATGGCATATACACCTCCGGGAATTTTAGGACCACACATTGCTGTATTATTGGATCCACGTCCATCGACACATTTTAATATACCTGTGGGTTTGACTGGTATGAGATCTTCAACGTCTGAGGCTTTTACTATTGATGCTTCCCATCCACGATCTTGTAATACGTTGACAATATCTTGTGGTGTTAGTGGAGGATCTTCGTCAGACTTTTTGGAGGAGGAGCCAGTTAGTTTACTCCATAATGATGGTAAATCGAGATGACCGCACATTATTATTATTGTATGATGTTATTGCGTTATACTATGTGTAGAAGAGGAGGAGATGTGAGATTTGCAAATCATGAGCATAAGATATGCACAAACTTGTGGGTCTATAAAGACAGTCGGCCGAACGTCAACCACCCCATTCCAACTTTATATATCGATAGATTCATGGATGAACATCTCTTTCTCGTCATAATATATACTTATGCCCTGTACCAATTGAATATGAAAGCTTTATCGACGTTATCATTCTACATATCTCGTCTCTTCTTCTTAAGATAAAGCCCTTCTTTTGCACCCGGCTTGAACGAGCACTCAATTATTATTATTATTAGCATAATTCATACAGTTTATTATACATACCAGCTATGAATAATTGTGATAGGTTGGGAGATATGAGAGGTGTATATAGTGTAATGGTCACGAGCGTCATTTTTTTTTCTCTCAAGAGGCGGGAGGATACCGCTAAGTTCAAGAGGATACCTCGATCTGAAGTACAAGTAGCGGCCGTCTTCTTCTTTCTTTACATGATTCAGTGGGTAGTACTATTGCATTGACCAAGGGACATGTCTATTTCTATCTAAGTATTACTTTAAAGCTCTGCAAAGTGTCTACCTACGGTTTTTGGCTTCAGCTTCTTCCCTCTCATCACTCCTCATCTCGTTTTGTCTCTCATGATGGGAACGTAGAGTATCTGCATATTCATCTTTTGTTACAAAAATTCCATACATAAAGCCTTTCTTGACATTATCTAATGCGTCCTTGTCGCCAGCTCTTGCTGCAATCATAAAGTGCTTCATTGCCCGTTTATGATTACCTGCATCATACTCATTTCCACCTAGATTATGCCTAGCCATTATGTGCCCATTCATAGCTGCTAGCTCATAGTAATGTCCAGATTTCTTTATGACTCTTTCCATACCTCTTCCAAGTCTATATGAATTGCCCAAGTTGTAATAGCCCGAAGAACATCCAAGCTCACCTGCCTTTAACCACAACTCGTTAGCCTTCTGATGATCTTGTGGTAAACCGTACTCCCCTCTTTGATACGCTAACCCTACTATATTGAATGCCTCGCCATCACCTTTGTCCATTAGCTTCTTTAACCTTTTAATGACCTCTTTATCTGAATATGGTGGCGGCATCCTGCAGAATGCACATAAATCTTTCCCTTCACTCTTAAGCATTGCATAAATACAGCCCTCACATATAGTCTTCCCACAGCAAGATTGAAATGTTTGATCCGTAGTTGGCATGGGCAACAAGCATATTGGACACTCTTCTGGTGATAGATGATCTTTGAATAATTGCTCATCGTGTAATTCAGCTACTCGTCTCTCACATGCCTTATTATGTTTTGTTCGGTGCTTCTTTTTACATGCGGCGTTGCAATACTTCACCTCCTTACATTTATTACATGTATTCATATTATCACTATCTCCTTCTTTACTGCATGCGGCACACTTATCAGTAGTTGTATCAGCTGACATAATTTATTGTATGAGTAGTATGCTTTATTTTGTTTTGTTTGTGCATATGATATGTCCAAAATGTCGTGTATCGTATATAGTAATACTAATAACTCACTGCCCAGTAATGTACTCTGTTAAATACTATTATATCAATGCATACAGATAGATGAGCTATGTGATGGTGTATGATTAGTATTTGTTCCTCTATTCGAGTTGAGTGGCTGGGAATTTTAAAAACTTTTTGGTAACAAGTATTAGTATGACGGATTAGATTTGTGGTGGTCAATATACTCAATAATAAAGACCGAACACATGTAAATAACCCCAAGCAGACGTAGCACTCCTCCTATGGCGATATCAGCGTGGCTATCTAAGTGATGCGGTCTGCGGTGTAAAAGAAATATGTTGTTTGCTATGGATACCGTTTGCTCGCCATATTTGGTAGATGGCAAGAGTGAATGTAGGCACAACTCATTGACTAAAGGATTAACTTTAACGTCATCTTCGTTTTCATCAAAGTCAGTTTCATTTTGAGGCCACATTTGTGTATTGGCCATTCATTTTATCTTCTATCTTCCGAGGATATCTCGATATTAAACAACAATCATCGCTCAATTAATGGGGAGTTTTACATAATCTTCTTCATTATCTATGGTCATCATACCATGGGCAATAGCCCACCCCTTACTTCGTCCCTCACTCGAGCTTTATTCCTCGCATCACTCTTCATTTCATCTTGTATCTTTTGATAGGCACGTAGAGCATTTGCAAATTCATCTTTTGAAAACGCACCACACGTGAACATCATCTTAACATTGTCCAAAGCTGTCTTATCTCCTGCCTTTGCTGCAAGTATAAGGTGTTTGAATGCTCGATGATGATTGCCAGATCTTCCGTCTAATACACCAAGATTTGTCCTTGCTTTTACATGCCCATTCATAGCTGCCAGCGAATAGTAATACTTAGCTTTTCCCATCTCAACTTCGACACCCTTTCCACGGTGATATGAAATACCCAAATTGTAATATCCATCGGCACATCCAAGCTCTCCTGCCTTTAGAAATAACTCATTAGCCTTTTGATAATCTTGTGGCATGATACCGGATTGTCCCGCAGCATAATACAAGATACTACAGTCCCCTGATTCGTATGCTAATCCTAGTGTATTGAATGCTTCACCATTCTCTTTATCCATCTGGATCTTTAATCTTTTGACACTCTCTTCAGCAGAACTTGGCGGTGGAGTCCGACAAAATGCACATAAATCCTTTCCTTCACTCATTTCCATTGCATAAATACAACCATGACAAATGCTCTTTCCACAACATGCTTGGAATTGAGCCGCGAAACTTTCACCATCCAGTGGCAGAGGTAACATACAGATAGGGCACTCTTCGGGCGGGGGAGGATCTTTGAATAGTGCTTCTTCATGCAACTCAGCCACTCTTCTCTCGCACGCCTTCTTATGCTTCTTTCTGTGCTTCTTTTTACACGCGGCATTGCAATACTTTACCGATTTACATTTGTTGCATGTATTCATATTATCACTATCTCCTTCTTTACCGCATGCGGCACACTTATCAGTAGTTGTATCATCTGACATAATTTATTGGTTTGTGTTCTGTTTTTATTTGTTGTGCATGTGTCCAAAATGTTGTGTATCTTATATAAGGTAACTTCAACTTTAACGATCAGTACCACCAGTAATTTAATTAGTTCAGTAGTTATTATATCAATACACAAAGATAGATGAGCTATGTGATGGTGTATGTATGTATAATAGTATTGTAGCAATTATCTATTTCGAGTTGAGTTTGATTGGCTATGGGAATTTTAGAAACTTTTGAATCAAGTTGTGATAGATTTATTAGATTTGTGGTGGTCAATATACTCAATACTACAGATCGAACATATGTAATGATCCCAAGCAGATGTAGCACTCCTCTTTGGCAGATATACTCAGGCGGCGCGGCTAAGTGATACATAAGATATATATTAGTACCTGGGCTAGATCCCAAAGGATACCGTTTGCTCGCCATGGCATTCTCACTCTTCTCCCCATTGGGAAGGAGATCGATAATAACTTTGTAGCAAATAGTATCAGTATGAAGCCGCCGACTAATAGATGGGGTAATAATGGATTAGCTATAACGTCCGCGTCGATGTTGTCAACGAATTCAGTTTCATTTCGAGGCGGTGGCGGAGAGGATACCCCGTTGCAATTATTAGATGAAAATAATGAAGAGTATGAATATGTCGACTATGACGATGAGGAGGACGGGTACTACTACATTAATGAAGAGGATGATGAAAATGATATAGGAGGGGATGAAGAATATGAATATTACGAAGAAGATGATGATACTGACTATCGACAACAACATATCCTACCCTCAATACGTCATTCAATTTTACATCCAATCTCATCAAAGACCGCTCTTATATCATACAATTTGAATACATTACCTTCATTACTATCTACAAATGTGAGTAGATTGTCAAATAGAATATCAACAATAACCAAACTTAGTATACCAGACGGGAGTTTAGTTATACTTTCATTAGCTACATTAACAATACTTTCTATACGAGGTATAATCTTATTCAGTAAAAGTTATAAAAGAATAAATGATACAAATGAAAGTGATAAGAAAAGGAGCAAGTTAAAAAACCTATTAAGAAGAAAGAACAACAAACCAACAGATGAACCTATTAAAGACAATATAAGACTCTTTAGAAGAAAGATACCAAAGGATAAAGCTCACAAAGACGATACTAAAAAGTCATACTCCTTCGGTGATTATTCAAAAGGATATCCAGGCGAAGAAGCACTTTCCAAATCAATAGATGACAATCATGACAGAAATGATAAGATGATGCATACATTGAATCAACTACTAAAACATAGTCAATCACAAAAGACAACATTGCTAAATATACAAGATGAATTAGGGTTAGGATTAGAACTAGGAAGTATGAAGGGAGAACTTGTGTCATTACGAGATAGATGTGCGGGTATGGAACAGTCATTACAAACAATGTTGGGGATCGGGTTTGCTTCATTCTATGCTAACTCGGATACTATTATGGAACGGTTCGATATTTTGGAGGATAGATTTATAGATATGGAGAACAAACTTCGGTATCAGCAGGAGTTATTACTACTAGAATTAAAGAACGAGAAGAAGAGAGAAGGAGAAGATAATGAGAATGTTATAGATATTGAAGATGACGGGGATAACATGGATTTAGACGATGTTGATACTCATAAGAACAGTTTAGAGAAATAAATTTATATGATACATTAAGATAATTGCATTATGTAAAAGGAGACCGCACATCTATTTGACTCTAGGAATACATACTTATGTGATTATCTAAATAGTATCCACATCCGATATCGCAGCTTTATTATCATTTGCATCACTCTCTTTTGTTGTTAAAACTCTCCTTGTGCTTTGGCTAGAGCAGCCTTGTCCCTTTCGTCACTCTTCATTTCATCGATTGATCTTTGATATGCTCGAAGAGTAGTAGCATACTCATCTTTCGAAACTTCTCCATCAATAAATCCCTGCTTAACATTTCCCAGAGCGATACTGTACCCAGCCCTCGCCGCAATTACGAAGTGTTTTTTAGATCGGTGAAAATTGCCAGATTTACCCTCGGCTACACCTAAATTATATCTTGCCATTAGATCTCCGCCCATGGCCGCAAGTTCCCAGTAGTACTGACCTTTATTCGTATCCACTTCTACACCCCTACCATTATAATACGATTTACCCAAACTGTTGTACGCATAAGCACATCCAAGCTCGCCTCCTTTAAGCCACAACTCATTAGCCTGTTTATGATCTTGTGGAACACCCAACACTCCTCGCGAATATACCCCAGCAAGGTAATAAAATGCACCTTCGTTGCCTTTGTTAATTAGTTTCTTAATCCTCCCGACTTCCTCCTTGCCTGAGAAAGAATATGGAGTTCTACAGAATGCGCATATGTCTATTCCTTTCGTCCTCATCTTCATTGAATAAATACAACCATTGCAACAAACTTTGCCACAACATGACATGAAAACTGATTGGCCCGTATCCGGTGGCAAAGGCAGCATGCAGATTGGACACTCTTCATTAGGAGGAGGATCTTTGAATAACTTTTCATCGTGTAACTCCGCCACACGTTTTTCACATGCCTTCTTGTGTTTTGTTCGGTGTTTCTTTTTACAAGCCGCATTGCAATACTTTACCATCTTACATTTGTTGCATGTATTCATATCATCATTATTACCCTCCTTGCCACAGCTAGCACACGCAGACACATTATTATCCAGTACTACATTGTCGACACCCTCGGTAATGTTATCGACAGTATTTTGCTCACAAGATGGGCACACTTCTTTGTTTGATGTTATTTTCCCACCAACGCCAACAGTATTATCATCGGCGGTACTCATATTACTAATATTCCCAATATACTGCACAGTAATGTAATTCATGAATATGTTGCCTTCTGCCTTACTCACAATGCAATTAGGTCCCTAAGTGTATGTTTATGTTTATGTAGGTTCCTCAGTCCTCAAAATATCAATCCAACCTTAATCGTCCAGACCACTGTAGCTCCAAACAATAGTAAAACCTAACAATACCTTCCTTCAATGTAATCGACAATAGGATAGCGCAAGTAGTGGCGTCGTATATTAATACTATCGGGGGGCGCGGCGGGGGGAGTCTATGTATATAGTGCCGAGCGAGGAGGTGACATTCCATATGTAAGCATTTCCTTGAATTTCACACTCTCATAAAAACTCATTCAGCTAGCGGTCTATCTACAGTCACAAGACTATTAGGATTAGCGCATCACATTGCAATAGTTGTGGTGGATAGAATGAATTGGTTTAAAGATGATTTATAATGATAGTGATACTGTTTGGTGTATGCGAGGTAGACAGAGATATAGAGGATGTTAGGTATTCATAGTTAATGTGATTCATAAGATATATGTGTCGATTGAAAGGGTATCTAGTAGTGTCATCTCTAACTTATTTTGTTTCTAGAGTGAAACACATTATGTAGTATCCACTCTTTTCATCTTAATCTCTGGCCACATCAGGGGAGCAAGGACGGCATAGTTTGAGTACACCAATCTTTAGCCATTAGCTTAATAACATTTCTCTAAATAAATCCGATGCAGCAGCTTTCTCTCTAGCATCGCTCTTCATTTCCTTTTGTCTCTCATGATAAACTCGTAAAGTATTCGCATATTCATCTTTTGTGATATATCCCCTCATGAAACCTTCCTTCACTTTATTCAACGATTGCTTACGCCCTGCCCTCGCCGCAATAATCATATGTTTGTATGCTCGATGCTCATTGCCAGCCTCTCCCTCTAAGCAAGCAAGATTATTCCTTGCCTGTGCACTTCCATTCATTGCTGCCAGTTCAAAGTAATGTTTAGCTTTTGTCTTGTCCACTTCGACGCCCGTTCCTAGTTTATATGACTGACCCAAGTTGTAATATGCCTCAGCACATCCAAGCTCCCCTGCCTTTAACCACAACTCGTTAGACTTTCGATAATCTTGTGCTAAACCATTACTTCCGTATGCATAACAACCACCAAGGTTATAAAGTGCCTCGACATTACCTTTGTCTATCAAGATCTTTATTCTTTTTATATTCTCTTCATTTGAAATTGGTGGTGGTGTTCTACAGAATGCACATAAGTCTTTCCCTTCGCTCATATACATTGCATACATGCAGCCATTACAGATAGTCTTTCCACAGCATGTCTTGAATAATGCATGAGTCGAATCAATTGGCAGGAGTAACATGCAGATAGGACATTCGTCACGCTCAACCTCTTTGAATAGTGCCTCTTCGTGTAATTCTGCGACTCTTCTTTCGCATGCCTTCTTATGTTTTGATCGGTGTTTCTTCTTGCACGCCGCATTGCAATACTTTACTGACTTACATTTGTTGCATGTATTCATATTATCACTATTACCCTCCTTGCCACAGCTAGCGCATGTAGACATATTGTCCGGTATGGCCACACTATTGATACCCTCGGTAATGTTATCAATTTTATTACTTTGTTCACATGATATGCTCACTTCTTTGTTCGACGTTATCTCCTCACTGCCACCAGCAGCATTGTCATCGGTGGTACTCATATTTCTTATATTTTAATCCCAATGTACCGTACAATAACGTAATACATATAAATCTGTCGTTTATTTAAATACAGTAAGTATAATATAATGCTACAATATATATGTGGTGGAAGGTGGTGGATTTTGAATACAAATTGCAATATGATATTGGTATATTGACCACCGCGGTGTACACTATAGCTCCTAACAACAGTAATAACAACAATATTTTCCTTCAGTGTAATCAGCAATAGGATAGCGCGATAATACCCTTTAGTGGCGTCGATACTAGAGCTATGTGTTGCACTCTCATAAAACACTCTCATAAAATCACACTCTCATAAACTCGATCGCGCGGTACAGTCTAATTAGCGCGGCTTATTGCAAATTGCAACGGTACATATCAATACAATAGAGCTACAATATAACAAACAAAGAGCTACCAACTATAAACATGAAGCCATTCCATAGGTCTACAGCTTCGTCGGCGGCGGACTCAATTGTCCACGACAAATCATCAAAATCTCAAAATTTATTATCAGATGGTACACCACAAAACACAATGTCATCATCTACCAATACCAATATACTACGAGGTGGCGGCTCTACTATGCTAGAAGAGGAAGAGTATGAATATATTGATGATAACGATGAGGGGTATTACTACGCAGAAGAAGACTATGCTGACTATGGAGAGGATACCGAGTATGAATATTACGAAGATGACGGTATACACTATGAAGATGTAAACAGTGAAGAGGAAGATAGATATTATTATGGTAACGAGTATGATGATGAAGAATATATTGATTTACCCGATGATGAGTCACAATCTTATCAGTCCTATGGTGTATCATCTAATAAGAAGAGGGGTGGTAAATTATTACCGTCAATACGTAAATCTATACTCTCAAATCCAATGGCAATCTCAACTTCAATCTCATTACCCTCATTGCCTATAACTGCAATTACAAACAATTTAAACACATTATCGAACAGTCTAGGAGGTTTATCGAATAGTGTTTCGAACGTTCTGCCCAATGGATTAGCAGAAGTGAATGGTTCCGGTAGTGTACTGTTAATTTCAGTAGTTGGTTTATTGTTGCTTAGTGTACGAAGTATTATTATATTGTTTGGTCTTAACAAGGGTGTTGGCGGGAAGGGTAAGAGTAAGAACGGTAAAAAGAAGAAGGGTAGGAAGAAGAATGGCAAGAGAAGTAGTTTATTGAGCCGGTTTGGATTAGGCAAGGGTAAGGGCAATAAGAAGGAAGGAAGTAATGAGGAGAAGAAGGAAAGTTATGGTGATTATTCAAAGGGTTATCCAGGTGAACAAGACGATGATGAGGATATGATGGATTTAGACCTTGATGATTCTACCACTGTCAATGGCAGTAGTGGTATGGGTAGCAGTGGTGACAATGGCAAGGTTAAGAGGTACCCTAACCGGCAGGGTAAACGACAAACATTCATATCAACTATAAAAGTTGTACCACGGATGGTTAATGATGTTTGGATTGGAGTTTGCAATGTGAGTAGTCGATATGTCCCTGCTTTATCGTTGGGAGTTGTTGGTAGGATTGTTGGTAGCAGGGGAAAGAGTTCTATTGATGAGCTGGAGGCAGAGAGTGAGGAGATTGTGATTGAGGCCAATACCCCAGACAACAATATTAATGAGGCATTAGAAGAAGCAGAAGACAAGGCAAGCAAATTACAACAACAATTGGATACATTAACATCATCAAATACATCACTTGAACAAGAATATGAGGCCTCGTTACGTATGTTACATGAGGCACGTCTGGAATTACGTCAACTACAGGCTAATCAACAACAGAATGATGTGGATAGTACCGGAGTAACACAAAAGGAACAATTGGAACAAATGGCTAAAAAGTTAAAAACAAAGTATGAAGCACAAATGAAGGATAGTATTGAACGTATTAAATCACAATTGGAGACCAAGTTACGTACCGAGGCGGAAGCCAACTTGACTACTACATTACGTACCGAAATTACTACCGAATTAAAAGAAGAACAAAGTAAACTCGAAGAACAATTAAAACTTGAAATGGAAGAACGATTAGCAGATGTTAAACGTATAACGAAGGAAGAATTAACATCCAACTTCCAACGATCAGTAGATGAAGCCGCCGCTATTGAAATTGAAAAAACAATTGATGCTGCTGTCCAGAATGCAATTAATATTGAACAACAGAAGTCACGTGAAGAAATGTTAAAAGTACGACAGGGTATACAAAAAGTATTAGAACGTGAAAGACGATTAATGCGTGAACAGGTCCGTGAAACGACTAGTCGGGTGAGAGAATGGGTGGTGAAACAACAGCAGGAACAATTGTTACAACAGGCTGCTCAATTGCAGGAGGAGGCGGCATCGTTTGGTAGTCGGGGAGGTAATAGTAGTAGTGGTAGTGGTCAACAGCAGCAGCAGAGACGCGGAGGACAGGCGGTGGCAAGGCAGCAGCAGGGAGGAGTTGCCGCTGCACGAAGAACTGGTGGGGTTAATAGGCAGCAGGGTAAACGGCCACAGTCGAGACCAAGGGATGGATACTAAGTAATTAATTAAGATAAGTGGGGGTAACGATATGTCATGTGTGTGAAGCTAAATGGGAATTAGTTTTTAGGGAGATAATATATGTAACGCACTATCTAATGTCCGTACTGGTCCTCATTATTTCAGTTTGTTTTGGCAGCTTGATCCCTCATATCACTCTTCATTTCATTAATTGACTTTTGGTATGAACGAAGGGTATTAGCATACTCATCTTTTGTCACAATCCCTGCCATGAATCCTAACTTAACCACATCCACACACTTGTACCCAGCACTTGCTGCAATTATAAAGTGCTTCATTGCTCGTTCATAATTACCAGACTGTTTCTCCGTGCACCCAAGATTATACCTTGCCTCTATACTTCCACCCATAGCTGCAAGTTCGTAGAAATGTTGAGCCTTCTTCTTATCCACATTCACACCCGAACCACTGGCATAGGATGAACCCAAGTTGAAATATCCGTCAGCACAGCCGAGTTCCCCTGCCTTGAGAAATAGCTCATTTGCTTTTTGTTGATCTTGTGATAATCCCATCGCTCCTTCGTCATAATGCCCTCCAAGCTGGTTAAATGCCTCAGCATTACCATTCTCCGTTAGTTTTGTAATACTTTTGATACGTTTTTCATCAGAAAAGACCGGTGCCATCCTACAAAATGCACATAAATCTTTCCCGCTTTTTCTCATCGCAATAATGCAACCCTTGCATATTAATTTGCCACAACAAAGTTTGAAAATTGATGGGCTCTCGTTCATGAAAGGCAGAGGTAACATACAAATTGGGCACTCCTCATTTGGTGGATGATCTTGAAATAACTTTTCATCAAATATCTCAGCAGCACGTTTCTTACATTCCCTCTTATGCTTTGATCGGTGAGCTGTCTGGCATGCAGCACTGCAATACTTTACCAACTTGCATGCACCGCAAAACTTTAGATTGTTGTCGTCGTCTTCCTCCTTGCAACAGTTAGCGCATATAGATAAAGTCGTCGTATCATTATTATCTACTACGGCCATGTTATTCAAATCCTCAGTTACGCTATCGATACTACTATTATTCATAACACTATACTACTAGAATTAGTATGAAGTTCAGGTGCACCGTCTTTAATATTTTCAAGTGTCATTTTTTTTATTGTTCATATGAATATGTATGTGCTCACTTTTTAATATCACGCCGTATCGAGTATATAAATATTAATTGATATATTAATTGCAATGCTCAGCTATCGTTGTATATCACTACAGCCGCAGTAACACACTACTAATCTGCTCTAAATAATTGCTAGTGAAGTGGCTATTCATGACTCGATCGGTCCCATAAGGAAATGTTACACGTGTTCTATTAAATAATCGTAGTCGCGGCGTATCTGGTAGTATGCATTGCAAAAGTGGATGGATATTCCATTCATTAAAGGATATATCTTCTACTAATACCGCTGATTCTTGCAGTAGTGCCAACGAAATCAACTCAATGAGCCGCTCATTCGATCAATCAAAAAATGACACATCATATGCACAACTCTCAGACTTGGTTGATAACTTTCATACTGATGGTTTCCTAACATTATCATCATTACTAACACCACAATTTACAACTGGTTTGCATGCTGAATGTATGGATATATTCAATGGTCTGTTAGAATTACTACTTCTTAGAGGTGATGTTGAGTTTAGCTCAAGTTTTAGAAAACAACAAACATCAACTTTAGATGAACAACAAACAACTGAATGCACCTCATCAACAGCAGTATATGAATATCCATTAGGCGTAGGACTTAAGAATGGATATAAAGAATTGGTAATGAGATCACCCGGTAGGTATGAAATGGCGTTGCTAATTGATGAGTTGCCACAGCAATATCAACAAAATAGATTATGTCAACATCATGATCAACTAGCAGATATATGGGATGAGACTGCAGCTGCAGCTGATTATGAAGGAAAGTGGTTAATGAATACCAAGCTACTGGATAGTATAAAAGCAGATCAGTGTATATATACATCAGTTAATGATATAGAGGAGAGCTCGAACAACAAAAGCAATGGCAGTTACTGCATTGAGAAGGAGGAGAAGAAGAGCTACTTAAAGCAACTGCTTGAGTGGATAAAGCATCCATCTTGCAGCAGTACAAATAGTGAGAATAATGACAGAAGTGGAAATAACATAGAACAGCACGGACAACAATATCCAATAGATGAGGCAAATGTGGCAAGGTTCATGAAGTTGGTTGGTGCGATCTATCCTCCTTCTTCTTCCTCAACAACAACTACCTCGAATGATACGGCTGATAATGACGTCAACAATACGACTACAGCAGCTAATCAGACTGATATCAACACACAATCACATCAAAATGACTATTACATATGCAACCTATCACTCCTAGTAGCAACACCCGGCTGTCCAACACAATCATGGCACGCCGACGGAGGACACACATCACTAACCAAACATGAACCATGTCATGTCTTTAATGTCTTTATACCATTAGTTGACGTGCCACTATCAATGGGACCAACGGAATTACGACCAGGTACACATTATCATACACGAAACTTGGCATCAATGATGTTAGTTGCCAAGGCACGAAAGACATTACGATCACCGGTAACGCCGGAGTTGCAAATGGGTGACGCGTTATTATTTGATTATAGGACATTACATCGTGGTAGGGCTAACATGAGTGATGTTGATAATATTTCTTCAGCTAATAACGATGATGATGTGGATGGTGAGAATGATGCTAAAGAGTCCACCGCAACAGAAGGAGAAGGAAATGCCAACGACGATGGTTGTGGAAGACATCGGCCAGTACTGGTCATTACATTTGCAAGACGATGGTTTGTTGATGTATGCAACTTTCCAAAACGAAGTATATTCCATCATGAGAATTAGGTTACATACTCATATTAACAATACACGGGCTTAGCTTTATCATCTTCTATCGAACAACAAACACATCACTATATTCCACATACACACACGTCTCCATAGTTCATATATATCTCTGCCTAAACTTATCTCCACTCTGCTTCTTCATCAGCATGTGGTCTCTCAAATATCTTCGTCGTCTACAGTTTCAGCAGTCGACTTATCAGAGTCTTCACCGGAGGTCAAGGTCACAAGAGCTTCAATAACACTAGACGACTCGTTCAATGTCTGTTCCATTTCATCTGTCCGGTTGATTGAAGTTGTTGGATATGGAGAAAGATACGGGGATTTAGCAAATCAAATGTTCAGAATGAATCAAAAGTTATAGTAAATGAAATGATACAACTTACCGCTAATGGCGGCTAGATGGGAGACAGCTTTCATCAACTTTGAAGACTTGGTATCTCCCTTTTTTGACTTAGCACTTGGCATCGACATGTTCTCTGTCTTGCTGCTCTTTGTTGTTGCCTTTTCGCTCTTTGATTTGGATGATTTACTAAACGTTGGACCATCAGTAGTAGCGGGTGGAAGAGGAGTGGCCTCAGTGGTCATGGGAGGGGCCACTGTTGTCGGCTCAGAAGGAGGGGCCTCGGTAGTTGTAGCTGGAGGGGATTGAGGTGGAAGAAGGACGGCATCAATGACATGGATGACACCATTACATGCTTGAACATCAGCGATGATAACATTGGCTCCATTGACGGTAATACCATCATCAGATACTACAACATCAACCTCGGCTCCGTTAATTGTTGGTACAGATCCTGTATCGAGGGCATTACTTGGTAGATCGGCAGCAACAATGTGGTATGTAAGGATTTCTGTTAATATATCAATGTTTTCGGGTAGGAGGAGTGCCTCGACAGATCCCTCGGGGAGTGCGGCGAAGGCTTCATTAGTTGGGGCTGTGAATTGCATTTAACATAGGATAAAATGTGAGTCGAGTAAGGTGTTTATAATAATGTGCACAAAAAGAAATGTTCACAGCCCAGCATCATCATAAAACAAAACTTACCAAATACAGTGAAGGGTCCATCACCGCTCAAGGTATCAACCAATCCAGCAGCAGTCACAGCAGTAACCAAAGTACTAAAGTCTTCATTACCCGCGAGAACTTCAACAATCGTTCCTGTACCATCCTCAGAAGGACAAGCCTTCACAGCATCACAAAAGTTGGGTGATGCCGGTGAATACCCATCAAGACTTTGCCAACCAATACTCATTCCGACAGCTACTGGTTCTTCATTACAATAGTTACGTTTGAATCCCCATGCTACACGATTTTGAATAACTTCTCCAGCTGCATTCTCGCCAAACAACACAAGGATGACACCTCCAGGTACCTTATCTAATTGGTCACCAATTGGCATAAAGGGATCTAATGTACTAGAGATACTTGTATATTCCAAAATGTCACCATCACTGCCGTCAATATCAAAGTATGTCGAATCTTGATTGATAATGTTCAAATCGGGAGTGGTATCTGTTTCGAGGAAGGTTACTGATGTGATTTTAGTGGGTGTAGTAGTTTGTAATTGACGAGTAGCATGTACAGCAGAAGCATGTTGGATATGATTTGTGAAGTCAACTTTGGATAATACAGTATCCACCCATTCTTCATTCTTCTCAACTGCTGCATTGCCTAATCTACGACGAGTAGGAGGTACAGCAGAAAGACCAGCATTCAATCCTAAGACACTATCATCAAGTTCATCAGGACTGCCACCTTGTGTGAAGAAGCAGATTGACCCATCGATGCCGTCAGATCCTTCAGTGGAGCCTGGACAAGTACCGTCAAAGTTGAGACTAAGTATATATGCGTTTGGTGTACAGGTACATGTAATTGGTTCGACATTGGGTTGTGCAGTAATGATTGTTGAGGTTGCAATGACTGCCGCTGCTGCTAGTTGAAAGATCTTCATTGTCCATGTATTATTAATGTAAAACTATGCAATGCAATGGTCTATTCGGTATGGTTAAAAGTTATGTTAAGTGGCTTGATTGTTTTGCAAATTATGGAGGTTGTTTCATTTCATTGATTGCATGCATATCATGAATAACTAGCTATGTAGCACCACTACTCACACGATGTGTTGCTTTGTGTGAGTAGGGCTTGGCTTTCTTTCTTCCTTCGCTCTGTGCAATTTTTACAAGCTACCGTTTTATCGCCTATACTCAATCATAAATTTGTATTTGTGCTCTCACCTCCACGCCAATAGCTAATGTTATGTTTGGAGTATTATCTCGACAACATAAGAAGCTAACACAATAGAACCATATATTACCAATATTTACTGTATATAGAATGGAAACTCAACCGGCAAGCAAAAAGAAGGCAAAACTTGAAAGTCATCCTGGCAGCAAAGAAGTTGATGGCCACAACGATAACAATTGCAATACCAACACTACATCAAACAACTCTACATCAACTACTAGCAGTGACAAAGTTGATATAGCAGAGAATCGTAAAAAACGTGGTTCTAATTCCGAATGTGGATCACGGTCTCGATTTCGTGAACAACAATGTCAATCAAAAGTTGTTTGTTCATCTTCTACTTCCGAGTTTGAAAAGTGTATTAGGTGAGCGAGCATATTATGATTGTATCCACTGTTGACTACATGTTATATGATGGTTTCTTCTGTATCATGATTTGTGTATGGTGTTTATGATGTATTTTGTTGCATATGCATTGCATAGACATATGTGAAATATTTTGTGCATATGATGTGTACTTTTATATGCATACTAACTTACACTACTGCCTCTCGATATCCGCTTTCCTTATCAGCAAATGTGTTAACAAGAATGATACAGTACTAATAATTCGTGGTACAGAAAAGGGTAACAAATCTTATGATGGTGGTGAATCGATAGCATATCAAACATCTACGAAACAACCAATCATCTTCCAAGGATCAAGTGTATGGGAAAGCATACATGACTTAGTCCAGATTGCAACAACCAACAATAATAATGTACATGTAATATGTTTAGAACCAAGCAACTTACATGGCAATGATTTATTATTCGATTCAATTGCATTAATCAAGTTATTGCAAAGCATCTTCTCTTCAAAGATACCATCAACATCAATCACGTCAACAACAACAACAACAACAACTACTACTACTACTACTACTACTACTATACTGGTCAAATCAAAGCTATTAGCAAAGCATGCTAAATCATTTGTCAATGTACATGACTTTATCAACAATGGTGGTCTATCAAATAGCGATAACACAAAAAGCACCAATGAACAAATAGTACAGGTAGTATCAGCAGTGGGTGTAGAATCATTTAGAGATACGATACCCTACGTCGTTCGTCCAAACTCACGAGTGTTAGAAATTGGATGTCATTTCGGGACTACTACATCATTAATAGCAAAGGCAACACAAACTCCCAATACCGTAGTTGGAATTGATATCGGTAAGGTATGTATAGACCGTGCTACTAAAAAGTATAATGGGATACAATTTGAGGTAATGGATGCATGGGATACAGCATCAATATTGAAATTACATCCTTCATCGTCATCGTTTGATGCGATATATGTCGATGTTGGGGGCATATCAGGTGCCGATGGTTTATTCGAGGCACTTGGATTAGTTCGGCAATTGATTAATGCATACAAGTCATCGGGGAAGTTACAATGTATTGTTGTTAAGAGTCGATGTTTACGAGATCATTCGGTTGTTTATAAGAATTCAGATGATTACTTACGTTAATCAGTAGTTGATAGTGATTGGAATAAAGGGATTGTCACATCAGTATCAAGTTATACATTACAAGTATTTAAATTTATCACAATCTGAGTAGAACTTGTCATTGGCTCATTATCTTACACATATACACATTAATCTGAATAGAACATCTCGGCTTCATTTAACATAGATACAGACACAACTACAGCGCCTTACTTATGTTTGATAGTACACATTACTTCATTCCACATACACACATTCTGCCTATACTTATCTCCACTTCCTCAACACCTGGTCACTCAAACATCTTCTTCATCTTCACCTTCAGAGAGAGTGGCGGTAGTATCGGAGGTCAAGGTCACAAGAGCTTCAATAACATTAGATGACTCGTTCAATGTCTCTTCCATTTCATCTGTTTTCGGTCAAAATATTGAAGTTGTTGGATACACGGAGTAAGATACAGGATATTAGCAAATTAGAATCAAAGTTATAGTAAATGAAATGATGCAACTTACTACTGATGGCGGCTAGATGGGAGACAGCTGCCATTAACTTCGAAGACTTGGTATCTCCCTTCTTTGACTTTGCAGAACTTGGCAACATCTTCTCCGACTTACTGCCATTGGTTCCTTTTCCTGATTTGCTCTTCCCTGATTTGCCGGTAGGAGCAGGTGTAGGACTTTCAGTTTCTTCAGCAGGAGTAGGTGGGTTTAAGATTGATACATCATTGGTAGGTGAGGATGTAATCGGAATGAGTGATGTAGCGGTTGGTGGATTAGCTTCTACTGTGGGTGAGGATGTAATCGGAATAAGTGATGTTGCGGTTGGTGGATTTGCTTCTCCAACTGTGGATGAGGATGTACCCTGTTCCTCATTTTCAGGTTGAATAATTGTTGTATCGATTGGAATGGCCTTGCTACTCTTACTCTTGCTTGTATGATGAGGGCCAACTTTACTACTCTTGCTTGCACTCGATTTTGTTGACTTGGATTTGCCACTCTTAGCAGCAGCAACCGGAGACAGGCTTGGTTCGGGAGCCGGTGTTGGAATCGGGATACTCATTGCAGATGGTTTAAGTGTAGGCGACTTTGAGGGGATGAGTGTGGGCTCGTTCGTTCGAGGGGCAATGGTAGGCGATCCGTCAGGTAAGGCAGGGCAGAATGTTGGCCAAGCATTGGCAATTTCATCCTGTATATACATTGGCAAGAAGTGTATGGAGATCAAAAGTTAGAGATACATGCAGAAGAGGTAACAAATGTTGCATATCATGTGAGCAACATACCACTTTAATCCAACCAATCTCATCATCAACATTGATTGGACTATTCTCCCTTCCACAATTCATATCATACATCCAAAAGAAGCGGTTACGAACAACTACACCACTAGCAGTCTTGCCATACAATATCAACGACGCTCCGCCTGGTACGAGAGCAGGGCTAGTCATCTGTTCACTCAATGGAAAGTCCGTATCAAGGAAACTACTTGCCGAATTGAATTTCAATTTGTCACCATCCATCAAGGTAACATCGGCATAGGTATCATCTTGATTGATAACGGTTAGATCCCCAGAGGTATCAAATTCAAGAAACTGTACCGATACGATCTCTGTCACTGGATCTGATTGTAAGATACGTTTGCGTTTACGAACTTGCAGGATACGTTCACGTACTGGTTTGAGGTATTGCTTCCAGATTGGCAGCCACCACTTGTCTTCTTCTTCAATCATCCCAATACTACCGGCTACAGCGTCCGCTTGAGGAGGTGGTTCAGGAACAGCAACACCCTCCTCAGTGAAGCAAAACGATCCATCGATACCAGAATTAAATTCAATATCATTAACATCACATGAGCCGTCTAAGTTTAGGACGAAAGTAAAGACAGTGGGAGAGCATGAACACATAGTAGGCGCTTCGGCTGTTGTTTGTTGGGCAGCAAGGGCAGCAAGGATGACGGATGTGAAGGATTTCATTTGTAGTGTAGGATATTCGATATATGATGCAGAAGGTGCTATATATTGCAATTGCTTGAGAGAAGTACTTGAATTTTATGACATTATCTGCCTGCCATGATGAAAGCGGAGTGCATAAACTATTCAGTGAGTGATGGAATCATGCATACTTAAGAAAGACTATTATGTAAGTAGTTTCTATTATCAATAATTTGTTTCTCAAGACTGCATTAGGCATGTAATAGAGGTAAATAGCTACGCTACTATAGCTACTCACACGATTGTAATGCATTGTCCCTATGTGAGTAGGAAAGATTTCTATGCAGCTTTCGTATTCTATGCAGTTTTTAAAGATACCGAGTTGTCTCAATCAAGACCAAAATTGGTGTCGCTTGCATTCCTACTCACAGCAATTGTTGATGTGAGTAGCGAAACGCTTCCTGCTATCTATCCCCAACGCATGCCTAACTACACCTATTTCATTGCATTGGGGACTATCATAAACAGAGAGATTGCTTGCTTCTACACATCTGATATGTCAACTATTCAACAATAACAACAACAACATTGACATAAGATAGAAATAGAGCTATACAAAAAATGAAAACATTAGCCATCGCTGTTGCTATTACCACCGCCACGTCCTCTCTACCACTTATTGCTGCCCAAGGATGTTCGGATTCATGTTCATGTTCTCCTCAAGCATTTGTATTTCGACTAGATCTTTCAGCATCATGTCCTGCACTACCTCCGCCTTTCCCTCCCAATGATGTGTTCGGTGCCGGTGTTAAAGATTATACATGTTCTATTGGGCCAGAGCCCATACCAGATGGTGCTGATCAGGAAGTAACAAGTGACAACACCGACCACTTCACAAAGTTTGGAATTGAAGAAATAGATATTAATGAATTAGAATGGAGCTCCGGCAATCTTACATCATCATCCTCGTCTGTTGAGGAAGTAGATATAGAACCAGCAAATGTTGATGTAGTCCCCATATCAATTTACTCTATCCAGTTTCTAGAAGTGGACACAAGCTTTAATGTTATTAATCAAGATTCATCATATGTTCGGGGTATCGACTTTGAGAATGGTGCGGTGTTTAATTATACAAGTATCTCAGCTAAACAAGGACAAGAATGTGTTGTTCCAGGCGGAATGAATATGGTATTAAGAGGTGTCAATGCTGCTGGCGAACCAGTTCGGAATGTGTTTACTATCACATATAAAAATAATTGTGATGTTCAAACGTTCGAAGAAGGTGATGCCATTGGATGGGTAGTATTTGTAAGTGTATCATATCTTGTGTCTAATCTTTGCTCATTGTATACATATAATACATTCTGACACTACTGTATCTTTTGCAATCTGTCGTTTGTGCTGTTTTGTCTGATGTCATAGGATGACTTTGTACCAGCATCAAGTGAAACATGTGATGCAGTGGTATGTATTTATTATTGACATTAGAGTGTGAATCGTCCTTGTATATCTAGATGAAAATGAAAACTAACTCGTTTATATCCCTAAATCCTCTGTCACTGTCAAAGGAACAACCGACTAATTCGCCCACATCCTTTCCAACTTGGCCAACAGAAGCGCCAACTAGGACGCCCACAAAAGAGGTAACTTTTCATGTTCTAAAAGGCTTAGATCAGAGTCTGTGTTTTGTTACTTCATTTACTTTCCAACTAACAATTAAAAACCCCTCTATCCTTATATTGTTTATGATTCTCTTAGCCCACATCTAGTCCTAGCCGATCTCCATCAAAGAGTCCAAGTAAGGAGCCTTCTGTTTCGCCATCTGGATCCCCATCAACTACATCTTTCAGTAAATCAGGGAAGGGAAGTAAGAGTAAATCGAGAAAAGGAGGTTCTAAGGGTAGCAAGGCCGATCATTCAACTATAGAGAACGTGTAGATATAATTGAAACTTATTTGAAACATATGGTTTAAATTACTTGTCAGTTTTATTAGGCTCGCATCAGATGCTCTTAGTACCTTTGCTTTGCTTTCCTACTTTACTGTTTCCTCCGAGACCATATGCACCATCAGTTGAGACGAGTGATAAGGGTATGCATGACTTCATTTTAATAGTATTGGTATCCCATCGACCTTTTCCACATTGTCTAAATCTAAGTCGTCATTGATATTCTCCACAATCACCATACCCTCACTACTACTACCATCTTTACCTCCATTATCAATAACACGGAATTCAATCTCAACTGAACAGAATATCATCTTATAAGTACTACTACTGCCATCCTTGTTCTTTGGAGAAGAGGAAGAGCTACTACTTCCACGTTTATTCAATCCATTGGAATTCGAAGCTCGTGGATCTTGTGCTAATATCTCACATATAGTATTGGTGGCACCTTGTACACCGTCATTATCTATTGTATATAATGGTTTCAACTTGTTATATTGTATACATTTAGTTAGTTGTTCTTGTGCTTGTGAAGTGAATTGTACTGATTTGAGTGTGTCATCTTGTGATACCCAGGTAGGTACTTTTAATGATGATGACATGTCACTATCACCACTACTGCAGTTTATATTCTTGATATCATAATAACCAGGAACATCCCAATGAACGCACGGCTTGACATCATAAACAGGTGTGCCATTCACTAAATCTAATGCATTGATATATAATCGTTTATTCTTCTTATCGACAGATGTAATTTGTACTAATGATAATCCAATATTGTTAGGACGATGTGGTGATCGTGTTGCTAACATACCCACTTTTAAGTTGGATGGGGCACGTGGTGGACGTATCTTAGTTTTGGTCAAGTTCATCATCATTGTACAATTGCCATTCTTTTGCTGCTTTTTAGTAGAAGACTTATTAGTTTTGTTGGGAGTATCAGTATTGGCATGAAAAGTAAATAATATCCAAGCATGTGAATATAAATCTAATCCATCTACACATTCAACTGGTATACGTAGTTGGATATATCCTCTTCCACTGGGTACTAATGCACCTTGACGTGGCGTACCCATTCGTTTTGTGTAGGGTGATACTATTTTACCAATGCATTCTAATTGCAATGCATCATTTTTAGTAGTTGCTGTGCCGTTAGTACTACTGCCATTTAACTCCTCAGGTATTGAACTTAATGAATAAGATTGCTGATTCTTCAAAGCTGTTCGTAACTTTAGTTCAGCACGTATCCTGCCTGTTCTTTCTGCTTGCTTTGTTTCCTCGAGTTTTGCAATGCGTGCTTCATACTTCTTCTTCTCATGCCGATGGTTATTTCTATCGGATATTGATATTGCTATTAGTGTGGTGGCCGCGGTGATGACAACAGCTGCCGATATGGATGATGGTAACGAAGGCATATGATAGTATAATGTAATGTATAACTAACCAATTAATAGAGCATCAAATTATAAAAAAACTTTATTTTTGTGCATATTATGTGTCAAAAATTGGAGACTATTTTGCTAATGTGTAGATCGCTTCTTCAGTGGTCGTCGTCAATAGAATACCTAACAGAACAGCAATATATATCAGAGCTTCAATACAAAGTTGAGCCGCTGCCGCCGCCTCTCTGAAATGATGATTGGGGGAGAGAGGAGGGGAAGTGTGAGAAAACTTAGCGATAAAACGAACAGATTGTGTTTCAATTTGTGAGTGTTTTTATGCTTGTTTTGATGGTTATTAGATTCCTTTGCGCCCTCCCCATTGCTATCCAGCCATAATATTTCGCCGTTATTATTCTCAATGAGTATCTAGTACTGATATACATCGGAGGTGGCCGGTTATTGGAACTATCAACAAAATCATTGAAAAAATAGACTTTGCCAAAAAAAAAAATACTCAAGTACAATAGCTGAGGAAAATTGAAATATCGATTGGTATAAAATACGCCTATGTTGGCAGTGCCAACATACCAAATTCATCATTTTTTCACGTTTTTTCCATTGATATAGGTTTTGGGTCGCCGAGATTGATTATATTAATCAAGAAGGAAGGAAACGCTATACGGTATCCTTATACATTAAAAATGAGTGGTGCTAATTCATGCTACTCTTGCAGCCAGCAACTCTATCTCCATGACCATGTTATACTAAAGCCGTGTCAATGTATCGTATGTCCAAAGTGTCTACTATCCGCTCATGCAGCTCGAGGCACGACACTTTTATCGTGTGGTAAATGTGGTACAAAAGTTAATGCGCATCAATTTGTTAATTCTGTCAGTGGTGGTAGGGATACTGTAGCATATGGAAATAGTAGTACTGCTTTGGACAATGAAGGTATTTATGCAACTGCTGCTGCCATTGCTAATAATGCTACTGCGGCTGGGGCTACTACTCCGAGTACAAATGAAGAACAAACATCTACCAGTCAAGAAGAACAAACATCAACCAAAACAACATCAAATAAGAAACCACGAAAGAGATATCCCCGTCCAAAATGTAAAGAAGAAGGGTGTAATAATTACGTACAAAGTCAAGGAGTATGTATCCGTCATGGAGCACCGAAGTATAACAAGAAATGCAGTCATCCAGGAAAGTGAACACGCGAAGTATAGTCTCGACGACTTGACTCTTTGTTTGACCTTAGTTTGCCTTTATTGATTGCCCTTGCATATCATATATACTAACGTATGTTATAATCTTCTCTCTTTCATCCAGGTTGTACCTTCTTCGTTCGGAATAATGGTGTTTGTGTAACACACGGTGCAAAGGTGTCCTATGTACGAAAGAGGGATCCAAATGCTAGTATATACTGTAGTATCGAGGGGTGTAAGACCCGTGCTAAAAGGAAGGGAGGGACATGTCAAAAACATGATCCAAATAAACCGCCTGATAAGAGGAAGAAAGTACAGACTCCAGGAGTTGTTCATTATCCCATTATTATACCAATTAAAGTACAAATTGGTAAACTCGGATTAGGCATTAAATTCTACAGCAACCAACAAGGGGCTGTAATTACAACTATCCATGACTCGTGCTCATTCAAAGATCAAATTAATATTGGTGATCGTATCGTAAATATTAATGGAAGTCATGCGGTAACAAAGTTGGAGGATTTATCTATTGGTATGAATGATCCAAGTCGAATTATTGGTATTGTGAAAGGTTATGATGTGTAGGATAAGGTATGATGTGTCTTTTAATTCTAAAACTGTTTGTCTACCTACTACTATATCGTTCATAATCAAACATATACAAACATTCACTTATTAGCTCGCTTGCTTCCTTTGCTCTGCTTTCCTGCATACAGCCCCGGAGTAAAAAAGCCGTCAGTTGAGCTGTATCGTTCTAGACCCCTTGCCTTTAGGAGAAAGTGAGTATATTATTAAAATGAAGTTTGTCAAATTAAGGACATGATAACTAGAATTTAATCCTTACTTTTATTAGTATCGAAGTGTGTTTCCCCTTTTCTCATAAGATTATATCCAATGTCGCCGCTTTGTCCCTCATATCGCTCTTCATATCATCCTGTGCCTTTTGATAGCCACGTAAAGTCTTAGCATATTCATCTTTTGTTACAATGCCTCTCATAAGCCCGTCCTTAAACTCGAAAGCCTTTTTAATCACATCAAGACACCCCTTGTCTCCAGCCCTTGCTGCAATTGTGTAATGCTTGAATGCTCTATGATCATTACCGGCCTGTCCTTCTATGCTACCAAGAATTCTCCTTGATTGTACATTTCCATTCATAGCTGCTAATTCCCAGTAATATTTAGCCTTCTTCTCATCAATCGCCACACCCTCTCCATTTGTGTAGGCAACTCCCAAGTTGTAATATGCACCGGCACAACTAAGCTCCCCTGCCTTGAGCCACAACTCGTTAGCCTTATGATAGTCCTGGGACAAACCATGAGTACCATGTGCATAATGACCTGCAAAATTGTTGGTTGCCCATGCATTACCCTTATCCATTAGTTTGTTTAATCGTTTGATATGCTCTTCATCAGATTTTGATGATGGTATCCTACAATATGGATAATGCAGTCTTCTCTATTTTTAGCATTAGTAGATGCTAAACTAATCGCCAGTGCATAAATGCAACCAATACAAACTTGCTTCCCACAACAATTTTGAAATTGTATATGATTTGCATCGATTGGCAGAGGTAACATACAGATGGGACACTCTTCGGGCTCTACTTCTTTGAACAACTTTTCATCATATAACTCGGCTGCACGTTTCTTACAAGCCTTCTTATGTTGAGGACGATGAGCAATTTGACAATCTCTATTGCAATATTTAACCATCTTACATGCTACACATGATTTGAGATTGTTACTCTCCTCCTCACCCTTGCCACAATTTGCACACGTATCAGTTGATTCCATAGACATTGTGGATATTATTTTTGGGCATGTGATGTGTACTTTTTTTAATGTACCGTCTTCTATGTATTGTCTTCTTTCTTTTTCTAGTTAACCTGCTTTTGGTATGATGATTCACCACAATATGATGCTATTATTATCCACCACAGTATATTCGTTTAGGTGGACAACGAAGATAAAATAAATTGAGCAGAAGAGGCAACAAGGAGATTTTAAAGAAGGACAGGCCGG
>Ga0214477_100378_pt1 | contig 30974 bp, 22 predicted proteins | sample M1_20Mar14CPVII9_FD_165058 | JGI IMG/M metagenome (GOLD analysis project Ga0214477, IMG submission 165058) | Marine eukaryotic communities from Monterey Bay, California, United States - M1_20Mar14CPVII9sort6BwellC16 | ecosystem: Environmental > Aquatic > Marine > Unclassified | place: USA... | reverse complement strand
GATTCTTGAACGACGAGCAAATGCTCTCATCTCAACCACAGTAGTCCGAGCTGGAATTGATGAACTTGCGTTGATGGTCTTGAAGATTCTTTGCAAGATGGCTGGTATACCTTGGCTTTTGTCAGAGGAAGTTGGTAGAGAGCTAGATGATCTTATCAGGGCAGTACAAGAGCGACAGGAGCGTATGGAAGCTCGATTGAAGACAAGGAACTCGGCAAGGGAGAATTTGGTAGACCAACTTTCACCATTTGACAAGGCTTTCAACAGGGCAATGGCAAGGATTGGCAGTCGTAATATTAGCAAGGATAAACATCTATTTCAGGATGTACTGATTGAGGTTATTAAGAAGAGAGGTCTAGGCAGAATCTTATTCTCCCAGAAGACTAGAGATTTTTGGAAGCAGGCCAAAGAAGATCCATCCAAGTTGAATGATAACGAAGCCATCCTTCTCGTAAATCAACCATTTTTCAAGGACAAGCGGAATAGTCTTCAATCACATGGACTGAAATCCAACCACGTAGAGTTTCCTCATATATTTTCCCCAGATGAAGCCAGGGATATTATTACCAACGTCATGTCAAACCACACCGTTTCAGAGTCGGAACATTTATGTGCCTCTAAAGAATATCTACAATCATGGTTAGATCATAATACCAAATCTACTGCCACAAAGGAAGCTACAGTTACTGATGACGGAAGCTTTGTAACTCCTTCACCTCAGTCTAAAGAAGACAAGAAGCTTCTTAAAGGCAAGAGGTTCATGATTTGTGGAGAGTTTGAGATCCCAACAGATGACATCAAATCAATGTTACATTCGTTTGGTGTTGCTCGAACAAGTGGTATGGCTACTAGATTCCCTAATGCCAACTCAAAGTCAAAGATTGATTATCTATTGGTTGGACAAGGAATAGGTACTCATGATACGACTCAAAGGGCGGCCGAGAAGAACATCAAGGTCATCAACCTTGAAAAGTTGCAACAATATCTACTTGGTGCCATTTCTAGTCTCTCTGATTAAAGCAAACCAAATAATCTATTCATATTACGATATCATAAACTGTGATCTCCAATACATTTCCGCCTGCAGCGGCCCTTATGTATGTACCTCGATGGCTATCTAGTCTGCGAGTTCTTTGTGCTTAGACTAGTGGTATCTCTTTTGGCGATTGACTCGAAAAAATTACCTACTACTTGAAAATGAAAAAGACATATGTCCTTAACTCCTACTTCTTCTTTCATCTCATAATTTTGCTTTGTTAGTTGTAATAGTAACCAATTTCAATGTGAGTTGTGTGGTAACTCCCCGTAAGGGTTGAGTCGGCTGCCTTCTACACGCTGGTGAAGTTCAGAACGCAATGGTCATTGATTCTCCGTCGATTGTTTGGTGTGATGTAGGCGTGTAGGATACCCGAGCAACCACAATCTCAAATGGATGACAATCTATGTGTTGTGTGTTGCAATGAAGGTTGAATATCGCTTAGAATCTCCCGTGATATCATGAGAACAACACCATCAGTGGCCATTGACGTTGCCTCTTTCCTGCGGTAGAAGTGCAGACCATTTTATATGGGTTTGCAATTTTTTTATCATTTATGTTTCTGACTGTATTATAATTTGATGTTTACTCCATTATTCAACAACAGCATGGGACGCATGCACGCACCAGGAAAGGGTATCTCTAAGAGTGCCCGCCCTTACAAGCGCACTCCACCAAGTTGGTGTAAGATTGCTCCCGCTGATGTTGAGGAGCAAGTCTGCAAACTTGCCAAGAAGGGTTTAACACCCTCCCAAATTGGTGTTGTCCTTCGTGATCAACATGGTGTTGCCCAAGTTCACCAAATCACTGGACAGAAGATTGTTCGTATCCTCAAGGCTGCTGGACTTGCACCTGAAATCCCCGAGGATTTATACATGCTTATTAAGAAGGCTGTACAGGTTCGTAAGCATTTGGAGCGTAATCGTCAAGATAAGGATTCCAAGTTCCGCTTGATTCTTATTGAGAGCCGTATCCATCGTCTTGCGAGATACTACCGTACCACTCGTAAGCTTCCTGCTAACTGGAGGTACGAGAGTGCCACCGCTTCTACCATGGTTGCCTAAACACATACTACCATAAGTTAAAAAGGAGTAAAACATAAAACCTTCTATTATTCATAATATATACTTTTGTCTTATTGAATCTTTGTATGATAGATATGCACTCACTTTCCAATTCTAGTTACTTTTCAAATTTCAATCTATGCTTTAGTTGGACTGTCGTAGAAGCGAATGCAACAGTTGTTTCTTTCCTCTATTTGGTAAGTACAACAATATACATTGGATCTCTGCTGCCCTCTGGCACTGTAGCTGTAATATCAAATGCTTTTCTTGGCACTGTAAATCCTGCATATTGAGCGTACCCATTGATAAGTTCCAGATGAGCTCTATCACTACTATACTTGCTCAACCACATGGCTATAGCCTTGCTGGGGAAACAACGATTGGATTGTGATATAAGAACTTTCCCTCCTGGCTTGAGTACTCTCCTTACTTCTTTAAGTACCTCAATTGGATGTATCAAGTAGTCAATACTAACAACACATGTCACGAAATCAAATGCATTATCTTCATACGGTAATGTTGGATCAACGTTGAGATTCTTTGGTTCGAAATCAGTCAATTGATCATTAGCCTTCAGTTCCAGTGCATTCATTCCGGTTCCAGATACTCTTTTCATCTTATCTTTGAACTCCAATGGATAATGTGATACCCAACTACTGCAAATATCAAGAATGGAGCTCCCAGCAGGTATATTAGCTCGGTAATATTGTGTCAATGATGCAACTGCTGGTTCATCAATATGATAAACTAGACGGGGAAGAGTATAGAAGTTTTCATCATCTCCCTCATCAGCTCGAAAGAAGTCTTTCTTTTCAAAAGGAGGTGTCTCTGGCCATTCCTTTACAAGTTTTACAGGTGTTGGTGTTGGGAACTTATACGGCGTGCTATCCCCAGTAAACTTTCGAACAAGAATACCTCTTGTTCTAGGATTGCCATCAGGTCCATCACCGTACTTCATTTGTACTTCTGACTCAACATACCTTGGGTTGTCATTCTTCTTATCAGCTGCACAAGCCGATTCTGATCCTCCAACAAGAGCAGTCATATCTGATATGAATACTGCTGAAGCTGTTGAATAGATAAAGTTTGATCGAGTTATTTGATGATACGAGTTAGATCCTCTTGGGAAGATTGATAATGCATTGCATTGAGTTGATGACAATGCCAAGATGATGGCGATGGAAGCAAATACATTCATCCTATTAGATCAGATACTAGCTCTGCACTATCAATATCACTATGTGACAAATTTGCATTGACTCATCATTCATCGCAGCAGCTCGGCCGGCTTTTGATCATGAATCATTTCTGGATGAATTCATACTATGCACAATCTCTAATAAAGAGACTCGAGGCTGTGCGGTCACAAAGAAAAGCCGGTAAAAAACAAAAGATACCTCATTGCAAAAGAAATGTATCTTTACCGGCGAGCCGGCTACACCACACTGACGTATGAGGATCCCCCCACTACAAATCAAACGCCGCTCACAAATCTTCCTTGAATATCAACTAAAACAACACCATGGTAAGGCGTATATAGTTTGTAGTAGTCCCGGGATTGTACCGTAGGCGTGGTGGTTGTTTGGTTTTGGTAGAACAGTAAGAATCAACCAGAAGCAAGTGAAGAGATATGGAACTCAAAACACAATAACGATATGAGAGATTCTTCAGAGAGGCCTCTCCATTCCCTCGTCTGAAAGTTGCATGCCTCTAAAGAATAAGATCTTTTTAATCTGATGGGTGATTTTAATATTAAGGATTCATGTGTGTTGAGATTGAGGAATACGTCATACTTGGGGAATGTTATTTGCAATGACACAAAATTATATATACTCACTAACAATATATTGTCCCTTTTCCCAATCATACAGTACAAGCTTGCTATCATCGCTGCCCTTTTCGGCTCTGCCGCAGCCTTCACTCCGGCTTCACCAGTACGCACTAACACTGCCATCTCCCAACACATTGGATCAGGTGGTATGGCCGATACACGTGATCCTGATACTAAAGATGATGAGGATCCACGTAAGTCCATCTCTGCAGCTCCTTCTTTCGAGGAATACTTAAAGCAGCGTGAGGCTGAGGGAAAATAAATATTATGCAAAGTTTGGGTTTATCGTATCAGTTTAGTAGAACGATTTGCCCCTTGTCCAAAATATATTTAGAGCTAGGTGAGGAGGATTTGGAAGGAGGTACTTTGACATGTAAATAAGCAAGAACTCTGGACATATTCTGTTGCCAAAATATAGTTATTCCCTTTAACCTTAACATTCTTAATTTGAATACAATATGATTGTCTACTTATAATATTGCATTTGTATCCATCGTTGACCTTGTTTACTCTCGATATCTTAGATGATCGAGGTTTAAAGGTAAGCAGCATGCAGAAGCTCTTCGCGTCGTTGGCAAGAGCTACATTATATTATACATTCAAATACCAAGATCACAACTAAAGAGTATGATCAGCTGTAGCAAGACTTGTCTAAGTTACAAACTTCTTAAATGATTGATGCAAAGCACATGCCACAATGTTTCGACCAGGAGAATCATTTGTTTTCAATCATGTAACACCGGCTGACGTATCTATCACATAAACTGTTGTTTTGCTCGTATAATAAGGTAACAAAGACGCCTCTCTAATAGCTGATTCGTATCCCATACCCGAACCAGAAGATTGTGTAATATTCCCAAAGTAAGATACTAACAAGTCATTGTTTATTTGCCAAACCATCCCTTTTTCTTTGGTTCAGGTTCAGGTTCAGGAGCAACCTGTTTAGCAAAGAACTGATCCGATGAATCATCATCTCGGACATACCAGAAATATTGAGCCATGGGAATAATAAAAGAGCCAACAACAAGGACAGCAATTAAAGCGGTATATTTTCCTATGTAAAAAGGATGTTTGTATAATTTAGTTACTAGGTTTCATAATACAGTTGCAACACAATCGTACAACAACATACACCTACCTTTCTTTGATTTTGTTTCTTTAGCATCTTTGTAGGTAGATCTAGCATCATCAAATACCTGATCACCAACATCTACATCGTATTCCCTGTAGAGACCCTCACGTGTTACTCTCTCAGCAACAAGAGATGAACTACCAAATGTGGGTGCGTCTGCAATCATATCAACTGCATCAGCCATTGGTCCACTACAATAAGACAAGAGATCAATAAGCGGTAAGTTCGTGTACCTCAGAACAAGAGATAACAACAAGGAAAGCTCAACACTTACACAACTAATGCAGATGCCAGAGAAGCAGCAGCGATACCATTAAATGCTATCTTTTGAGCACTAAAGGCCGGTTTCTTGGCCGTTGATACCTTACTTGGTACAAGAGCTGATACTCCATTGGAGAGTAGCGCAAGGGATACGAGTATGGTTGAACAGTTTAACATGATGCAATAGAAGATTAATTATTAATCTTTGTATAATGCTAAATAAGAGTCAGAAGTTTACCGCCATAAGTAGATTTTCACCTAATATAAGTCAGGAGACCGACACAGTGCAAGCATTTGTCTACAGCTACAGGCTTCTTCTATCTTCTTCTTATGGGTAGTTTAAACCTGCCGCTCGGCTTCTAGTTATTTGCAATATGGCTAAAGGTATGGAGGACTTAGTTCCTTCATAAACAGTATTTCTTCTGTTTCGATCTACCTTATTGCAAAAGACTTAGTTGCATTATTCGACCAACAGAAAAGAGGACTCAGGAGTCTAGCAGTAAGACCACACTGTATGAACATTCACCTAATTTGTACATATTCTAGTTTATAACACATAGGAGCATAGCAGTCATCTAATAATCACTGTGCGCCTCAACTGTCACTATCACTCTTCCACTCAGTTGGGTAGCAATTCATGCCTCTAATCAATGGCTCAAGTACTGCCTTCTTCTTGCCAGTTACTGCCTCCTTCTTGCCACCTGTACCACCATATGCCGCCTTTCCTGTTACTCTACCAAGCCACTTTCTCATTGCGTCATATGATACAACTCCAATATCACCGCCGCAGTCAAATTGTCCAGTAGATGGGATGGTTTTTGCTGTATGATTCTCCTTCTTGCCTCGCCAAATCTTGAATTTAGCAAAGCTTTCGGAAAACTTGCAAGCTGCCTTGTGTACGTTGAACCTCTGGATATCATCCCCCCAATCACTCATTGTATCACCGCAACCACAAGGTATGATACTTGCATAACATCCAGCAAGTGGTTCACCAACTATTCTTCCAGGACCGTGTTTGAAGCCCAAGATGTGTGATCTTAATGTCTTGTATGAAAGCCCCCTTCCGTTTGGATGAGATACAGTAATAGGATTGCCACAACATCCACAATCAAGAACCTGTGTATATGTAGAACCCACAGACAGAGTGGGATTGACAGTAATGAAATCCTCAATGAATTTCTTCATCTCTGGGCTCTCCCTCCCCAATACATCGAACATTCGGAGAAGCATCCTCTCCCTAGCTGTTGGTGCATCATAACTGAACTGTGATTGACGGTTAAACGTTTTGATTTGATTCATATCAGACAATCCAGAACTTGTATAACTCCTGTACTCGGGAGGGATACTCCTTAGATCGGCCATGATCGTCTTATTTTGTACAGAGTCTGGGGCGTGAATCTTCTCCGCTTCCGTTGGTACCCTACGTTTGCCGAATCCAAAGGCACTGTAATCACGTTCTGTGTTATAATATGGAAGAGAGATGATTAATACTAGATTTGGCACCTAGATATATCAATTAATAAAGGTAAAGCAATTTACTTACCACCGCCCCTTTCACTTTGGGGATATGATGCAGCAGCAGCAGCTTTCCCCTCTTTCAAATAAGTAGAAAAATCCACACTACCACTATCACTTGGAGCAGCATCAGCCGCCCCCTCTGATAAATCCCCACCAACATCACTTAGTGATGCAGAAGCAGCAGCAATATCCTTACCACTCTTCAACTCATCTTGTACCCCGTCACTCTTCAATCCCTTACAATCCCCACTAACCATTCCACCTCCAAGACCTGAAGAATCCACAGCGGCAGCGGCGACAACACCACGAGATACTGCCTCCCATTCCTTAACACCAGCAGATAAATCCCCACCAACATCACTTGGAGATCCACCTTCAAGACTTGTGACAGTGGCGGCACCACCACTATTTGTAGTAGGGTTAGATTCATTACTAACATTATCCAAATCCCCTAAAATATGAGTGAATAAAGAGTAAACAATTATGTTAATTTAAATATGAAAGGTTAGAGATAAAATATATAATACAAACATTACACAATTACAATTACACCACACTTACCCTTAACTTCCAACTTAACTTCCAATCTAACCTTCTTATCATCTTCCTTGGTATGATCACCTTCCCTTTTTCTTTTAGCAACCCTCTGCTTATTATTGTCAACTAAAATATTAATATACAAACAAGATATTAGATTGATAATATAAAACCAGAATATATAAAATAATACACAATCACTCACCAATAAATAAAGGTTCATCACAGCCCTCAACAAACAATTGCATACAATTATTGAGCCCTTCTGTAACAACTTCAGTTGAACTACATGATGCACCATCTGTAACTTCCTCCAATCTTAAAATACCACCGTAATCCAGAAATGAATTAATCATGAGGGGTGTAGTTATCCTATTAAGTACACCCCTTGCACTCATATTTGATAAAATGTCCAATGGTGGAAGGTCTTCATAAATATATTGCCTTAATAAACAAGCACAGTTTGCTAATTCATAAAGGTTGGCAGGCCTCTGCATGTTTTTATTTAGTTGTTTGGAGGTGCATGATAATGCTGCCATATCTCTCATTGGTAAAAAAGAAGACATAGTGGATAGAATATCTTTAGAGGCAAAGATATTCGCTGCAGTTGGTGCAGGTAGATTGTTATTATTAGATTGACCTAGTACAACCTCAGCTAGTGGTGGTCCAAGTTGGTTCATGTTGTTTATAATATGGTGGTGCGGCGGTGTTATTATTACGCGTAGGTAGTCGATATGTGATGCGGACTGCGGATGGCTGGGAGTTAATTGTTTGGAGTTGGTGCCTTAGATTAAATTATTTGTTGGGGGTGATTGAGTTATTCTGATTGAGAGTTCTTAGTGAGCTCATATCTCACGTTTTACAACGGACTCGATGGCTCGTGTAGAAAATTCATGATAGGAGGAAAAACTTTAGCTCTCATTACGAACTGTGTTTCTAGCGGCAATAGCGCCCATATGCCAACCAATGCGGCAGAGATGATGCCAATGCATCATATGAGTATAGGACTACATGGTTGCAATAGTAGTAGTATAGTTAGTGCTAGTAATAATGGCCTAACTCTGAGTAATTGCAATGCAATTTGCCATGATGAATATAAAAATTTCAATCACAATCTCAAGAGAAAAAATAAATCGCATCTGGTACTCGTGGCAACTATCTGTCTGTATCCTGTGACGGCCATTTGCCTCGGTCCCAGAGCCCAGAATAAATCAAACTAAAACTGGGAAAAAGATACCACTTTACGGTATCTTTTGGTATCCGGTATCTTTGCAACCCCTGAGGTCGATACGTAGACCCTAAACTAAAGGCACTCATTTTTTGCGATGTACAAAGGGACACATACAGAGAGAAGAGGGCATAAAGAAGAGGTATTATACCTATGCTATTACGCTCGCGTGTCATCTATTTGTAGTCGGCCGAGCGTAGTCTAGCGTAGTGCTTATCGTCGATAGGTTAGAGGTCCAAAACAAAGTACGTCGCGCTTAGTATATACTAATTTATCATTTCTTTTCTCTCTCTCATACTCAATGTTTTGCAAAACAATATACATATGATACAATAAGTAAGATGCCTCGAAGAAGTGAGAAGAAAGAGAAGAAACAGGAACGTAGGGAACGTAAACCCAGGAAAGCCAAGGATAAGGTTGTAGAAGAAGATAGTAAACCCAGTGCTGATAGTGATGTTGATGAAGAAGAACCACCTCTTCTAACACATCTAAGTGAAAATGAGAAACAGTTTCTGATGAGCAGTATGGTAGAAGAAGGTCAACAAGAGGATATTTGGTGGTGGGATGAGGGAAATGGTCGAATTCTACATGAACTTATGCATCCTAACGATAATGGCTATGCACATTTAGACATTCAGCATTATTATTTGTGGGGTGATAAACAACAGATAAAAAATGATATCAAAACAGCAGAGAGGTATGGAATCTTTATTGAGAAATTTCCTGGAAAAACTCGTGGAAGTAGTGGTGCAACAAGTGGAAGGATATTCATTCGTACAATGGATATAATTAAAGAGATACCCCTGTGGGGAAATTATCTCAAGGAGATTAAGGCATTAACACGTCAAAGATGGTTAGGAAAGAAGATGAAGGCGGACGACACTTTATTTACAGAACAAGATAGAGTGGTAATTAAGAAGCTTTGGGTTGGCAAGGCATTGGGTGAGGCAGAAAATGTCGGAGTTAGAAATGCAGGAGATTTCAACAAACACTTCGATAATTATGGATTCGGATCAGAAGAGAGAATCATTGCATCAATTTGTGATGTGAAGGAAAAGGGGAAGAACAAAGTGATGGGATTTGATTACTTGGGTGATGAGGTACGATTCAAAGCCCCTCATGGCACTGTTGTTATCATGGATAAGGTTGCATCGGGTGCAGATGGCTCAAAACGATACAGCCATTTTATTGAGGGGGCGGCGGGAACATATACTCTTGTTGTTGAGGTGGGTATTGCTGTGGGAAGTGAAGGAGATTTAGGTAAGTATGTAGGAAAGAGTGAGGAGGGAAGTATGGTGGAAGAGATGGAAATGAAGGATGTTGAGAACCATTCGGTCGATAATGTTTATATTGGAGAATAAGTATTAGAACGTATATTGTATCTCTTTTAATGCCCCGAATATCTCATCGAGACAGCAATCATCATCGGTATCAATGATACGTTGATCTTGTCCAACTTCTGCTTTTTGCAACTTCTTGAGCAAATCCCTCAATGCCATTATCTCGAAACTTGGCGAGTGGTACTTCTTTGAAGAAGACCAATATACTTTTCTCTGTTTTTGCTGTATGAGATGTATCAAAAGATAATAACTCCTCTCCGCCATGAAATGAGAATGCATCTGACAATCCATCATCGTCAACATTATGAAAGTATATAAGTTTTCCTGCTCTTGGCATGACTCTAACTCCATGCTCACTGCTAGTGTCAGTAGTATGTCGTATTTGCTTGGTATCCCGGCAAAATACATGCAAGCCAGCTTTTTCGAGCACTCTTCCATCAGAATTATCATCTTGATCCTCGTCTCCTTTTGTATGATGTATACCATTCAGAAGCAAAGTTTTAGCTGAAGTCAGAAGTCTTTCGCTCTGTTCTCTATTGTAATCAGCATTGCTTTGCTGAATAGCTAATGGGAAGGTTGTGCCACCGCCTATTACATTTCCATCATCATCCATATTATCGGTAAGGTATAATATAGCAGTTATATGTCGAAACAACTTGCCATTGTTTGTATCAACATGTAGCCCATCAGGGAGAAGATTGTCTGTGAAACTCTTCGGATTTAGTTGCAATTGTTGTATATCTTGTTTTATTTTTGTATCATATCGAACATATCGTGGTTCGTTTTCGCCATCATGTCTTGGGCAGTTTGTTACTTTTGCAATCGTATTATGAATATTTTGCAGTATTGCTTCAGCAGATGATGTTTGATGTCCTGTCCGTGTTTGATGTTGTTCATCAAAGTGTTGAATTAATATACTACACTCTTCTCTTGATACTATTGGTGAAGACGATTCCAAGAGCAATGGAGACTGACATAGTGGTATCATCTTTGGTACTGCACATTGTACCAACTCATCTTTTAATGTTGTACCTAAGATTGGATGATTATTGTTTATCTGATATGATACTGTCGTCAATTTGTCAACACTAAAACTGGTACCGGTAGCTCGGGTATGCAATGAAGTACTCTGCTTTGGTATTACTAACGAACCAACAAACTTTGGTACTATTATGATACATCCCAATGAAGAGATTAGATGATTAAGGTAGCCCATTATTATTTTGTGTTTGACTTTTATATATTATCAAACAGAGAAGAACGCCTACTCTTCCCCGACGACTACACTATCATATCATATCAAAGGTTCGTTGATGGATAATATAAGGGTGCTGCTCTCTCTAGCTACTAGAGGCTAGCTAGGATGGGGTGTACAGCTATGAGAGGTGATGTCCTTGATGAGAGATCAGTGATTGAGTGATTGATAGTAGTAAGAGTACATATTAGATACTTGATTAAAATTTGGCGATATTAATACAAGCATACTTTTTTTGCGACTGTGAGTTTGCCTCGTACTACTGTAACTCAGAGAAGAAGTGATTGCAACGTCTCAACATAAATATATGAAGTTTTAAAAGATTAGAGTTTAGACACTATGATATCTTCTTATACTTTCACGTTAGTACTGATAATAGTGATATCAATAAGTTGTGAATTGCAAACTTATGCCTTTTATATTCCAATAGTCATCGGAGGAGGAACGAAAGATGTTATATCATCATCAAGCAATTATATAGACGATACAATTAAAGACCGTCCACTTCTCCGAAAGTTTAAACAGGGGATACAAAAACGGATTCGTCATTCTTCAGAGGGCATCAATCGCAATGGTCAAGTGGATGCATATAAATCTGCAGAAACTTTTCCATGTCTTAATATGCAGTCATGTACATATAATGATGATGTCGAAGACGACCTCGACGTCACTTTAGATATTTCCTCTCGAACTAGTATTAGGAAGGCATTTACAGAGAGTAGTCGGATATATAGTACAGATGATTGCAATGATAATGATGATGCCGAAAAAGAACTGTTATCACTACCACACGGTAGATCGTCAGGGTCTGGTTGTACAATTATCCGACTGACAGGGTCAGATGCTAGTTCTATTAGAAAATTGACCCAGTATGGGGCAGATTTCTTCGAACAAGTAGATGATACTAGTTGCAACAATAGTATAATGGATGCAGGAGTCTTCACTATAGCTGATCACATCGTTGCGGGCTACGATGACAATGTCAATGACGAGGGCAAAATGCAGTTTTTAGATACAAGAATCTTGCCTAATAAACAGTTCAATAGTGATCCTCTTTTACTGCCTCTGGAAGTTGGTGAGATTGTTGGCGAGAAAAGCTTAGGCGATGCACATGAAGGAATGAACATATTACTCGATATTGGAACACAAATAACATCAGCTATTTTGGATATGGATTCTATATCAGCCGACAAACTAATTGATGATGGCACTCATGTCGATCAACAAACAAGTGATAACAAAGAACAACAAAGCGAGTCAACAAATATGATAAAAGATGACATATCTAACTCATATCATCGTCTTATACGATACTTGAAACCTAAAGAAACGACGGATGAAACAACAGATGCCGCATTCAAAGCTCACTACGATAGTACCTTCCTAACACTCATTCCCATGCCTAAACTTCCCGGACTAGAGGTATGGTGCCCTTCTAATGAGTACACTGCTTCTACGAACAATCAAGATTCTCAAAGTAAAGGTGAATGGGTGCGGCCAAAAATACCTGTTGAGTTGGAAGAAGAAGAAGAAGAAGACTCCAAATCAGCTTATATTATAGTTCTGGCAGGCGAATTCTTGCAGCTAACCTCGAATGGTCAAGTGCCTACCTGCATTCATAGGGTTATACCACCATCAAGTAAACAGAATGAAAGATATATACCCAGAATTAGTTCTCCAATGTTTCTTCGCCCCAGGAAAGTCAGCGTTAGTATTGTTTTTATGATATGAACTCGTGTGTTTATATTGAAGTCTCAGTGATTTGAATACTTCATTTGAACTTTGCTTGCCTTTATTTGGTTGCCTTTACATCCCACATGCACTAACATATGTTAATATCATCTCTATTCATCATCATAACTTGCGATAACGCGCATCTTCCAGGAGAGGAGCAGCTGCGCTTTTGTCAGTAAGTGAAGATTTGAAAAAATCTAACAATGATATGCCTATATTTTCAACAAGGTCTGCTCGCAGAGTGTGACGGCATGCATCTATGGTCTGCTCATTAAGAAAGTAGCTAAAGAAATGTTTTATATGATTTATATCATAATGCAATTTAATTTACTATAAAAAGTATATCATGTAGGAGAAGAAGTAGTGACACCTCTAGTTGACGAAGGGTAATTCAATAATATCTCACCAATCAAATAACGATCATCTCGAGCTATTTTGTGAGCAGCATGAAACCAACTATTGAGTCCATCTTTGGATGAGTTGATAGTATCAAGCAGGACAGTTGTAACAGCAGCTATGCGAAAGATGATAGCCGATCCTAATTTTTGCCCAATAGCGTTGACAAGTAGTCTTGCAAACAATACAGCTGCTACCGGGACAACACATGCTATGGCAATATGTTTTGATACAGGAAGTGCACAATCATGTAGCAACAATTGCTTGTCGACTTTGTCCCATTCCCAACCCGAAGAAAATGCCTTGATTGAAACTACAACTCGTGCAATTATTCCATCTTGTCCTTGCCAAATGAACCCTGGTGTCGACTCACCAGTATTGGCAGCATTAGCGCCCTGTACAATGTTGTTGTCTCCGCCACCGTTATTTCTACCTCCCTGGACAGCTCCAACATTTGGCTGATCTTCATCATCAGCATTTACTTGGCCTCGCCCGATAATGAGATCAGACCAAAACTTTATAGTTAACATTTGGAAGTAACACATGATTGCCCACAAGTTTAGTAGCAATGTACCTGTTCCCCAATCGACTAGTATCTCATTCAATTCAGATTTGATTATGAATTCATCACTTATCCCAACGAACAAAGAGCTGTAGAAATAGCCCAATAATATCGGGCAAACGAACAACCAAAGAGTAAAGAAGGTAGCAAGAGTCTTCACCTTCTGAGAGGGTTGGCGAGGCCTGAACGATCGGGCCCATTTCCATACCCCCTTCAATCCATTCGACGCCACAAAGAGCTTAACAATAATGCATATGGCAGGTACCATGAGAACAATACCCATAGCAAAAGCTAAAGGATCATGGATACAGTCTTCAGGAACTCTCAATAGATACAGAGCAAAGTGACCAGCATATAGAGGAATGTTCAAGGCTGCACACAACACCCCTGATATTGCAGCCCAGGATACGAACAAGAGTAATACCATTTTAGCCGTGAGTACGGCTAAAGTGAATGCCTTCACCAATCTGTTTGCAGTTGGATCCTTGAAGAAGGGAGTTCTAACAGCGACACTGTTTTCTATTTCAGATGTGTGCTCCTCACCCCATGCCCATCGACCGTGGCGTTCTGCTCCACCAACACCAAGGTCATCCCAGCCTTCTGGTGGACGAGGGATAGGCTTACCGACCATTTCTTTCCATATTTCAATGTGTGTTACCTTTTCGGTCTTCGACACACCCGCTACATTAGTAGTAGAAGTTGAAACTCCTTGCTTGAGACGGTAGGGGCCAATACTGGTGGGCAGGAGATTAGAAGAAGCGTCATCTGATGTCTTCACTACTAACCTATTCGTAGATGAAGCTGATGGCAGCCGAATGTATGAGTGTGTCGACAAAACTTTCTTGCCGTCTCGTACTATACCACTTGTATGTTGAAGAGAAGAAGTAACTGGCATCTCCATTCTAGAAATGTTTGATCTTATCCACTCTTCTCTTTTGGTCTGATCAGTTTCCGAAAGCATGTTATTCCATAGGGGATATATATCATCATTTCTCCCCTCAAAGGATGGTACTTCCTCAAGGCTATCTAATTGACTCGGTGTCGCATCGTCAGCAAAAACTGGCAGTGTACCCACTAGTGAAAACTGCTCTACTTCACGGGGGAGAATTTGGTTCGTCATTCCTAGATAACCCCCCATCAGAAGAAGCCAGTGATGTTGCATTCCTCCAATTTTATTCTTATATTTCTCAAGAACTCCCAACATACACAGGTGAAAGATGAACAACTCAGCAGGGACCTGTATTTGTGGCATGAGGATATGCCAAAACTTTGGCTGAAACAGAGGCAAGTATTGCCCTAGGTTGTACGTCAAGAGTAAGCGAGCTGGCAGCCAAATATGTACCGCTAGTAATGCCGCATAGATACCGAGGGATAAGAGCACACGTCTCGTATGAGTTACACCAGTCTCCTGAAGTAAATTACCGAGCAAGTCTGGCTGAGGCTCCTGCGGTCTTATCACTCTAGCGAGTATATCAGGATGAGCAACTTCACGGAGTTGGAGAACTGACACGGTCACAAGTAACATGAAAGTAATACCTGCTACCCAATGAAGGAAGATTGATCCAAACAGGTCTATCCCAGCGTATTCTATTCGATCACTCCATGTGTTGTTGAATAATGAAAGAGTGGCCAGGTCAAGCCATATACCAAGCATTAGCGGGAGGAGCAACATTTTGATAAAAAGGAGTATGACAACTTTGGCGATAGCCCCTGCACACTCAAGAATGCTCAGTATCTTCTTTCCAGCAGCTTCATTTTGTTCCGCATTTCTTTCAGCGGCATCTCGCTCTAATTGACGCAAATCATCAAGACGGTTCTCTCGGATGGCATCTATTCTCAAATTATTGTTTCGTATTCTTTCATTCTCTTGTGCTTCTGGAGTTGCTTGAGTAGTCTGTTCTCGCTTCTTCTTTTTCGCGTTTACGGTGATAGTTACGATTGTCTTTAGCATAAAAATTAGGATTGCAAATGAGACGTAGCCAATGCCCATTTTTGCTATTTGTCCTGGTTGATATATCAAATCAAGTTCCTTGCTTTTCTTCTCCAGTTCATGTATTGATACAACAGTGCCATTCCATACTTGTCCAACTATGCTCGTTGAATTGTTTGGTATTATATTCTGTATTGTAGGCAGGGACATAATCATTGATATTATTGTGTACATTGATCCACCAAACTTTGATGGCGCAAAGGCAAACACACCCAAGTAGGCAGTATTGAAGACTAATAGCCAAAGTAGGTTGCGAATGAGTGCTAACAATGGACCCCGAAAGCCAAGTAATTCATTTATTGCAATGTTGACTTCCATATCCTACAACAAATGTATTTGGGGGAAAGGTGAGAGTTCGTCATGATATATAACATAAAAAGAGTTGAATACATAGAAACTTACAATATCATCATCTGCAGCGGCGGCCGCACCATCAAGGTCAGCACCTTCAAAGGCCGGTTGCAATGGTTCAAATTGAGGCTCAAATCGTGCATCATCTCTAGGAGGGCGCTGTCTTCGTGGTGGAGGAGGCGGCACTTCCTCAAGTGGAGGCAAATCATCCTGGTCTGCTTGCTGTTGCTGTTCATTTTCCATATCTTGCTCCTCTTGAGCTCTCATAAAAGCCTCTAATTCCTCCTCATCATTATCAGCTGGATGTACTAGATCGTCATGATTACTATCACCATCTAATCTATCATCATCCTCATCGTTATCTTGGTTGGCATCTGCCGGTATTTGTACCTCATTTATACCCAGCTCATTGTTTGCATTATTTTGACCATCATTATTCTCCCTCAAAGAAGGTGGACTTTCGGTTCCATTGCTGCTGCTCTCACTATCAACACTACCTTCATCTTTGGTCAATAAATGATTAAGAAACGGTGCCAATGGATCAATCTCATTATCCGATTCATCTCCTTCATCTTCATAATGATGAACGACTATGATATCATCGATTTCACCCTCAATAGCACCACGTGCACCACCCTCACGATTGTTATTCCTATTATTCCTTCTCTGCTGTCCCTGCGCTACTGCTGCTCTTCGACGTTCTTGATCAGCCGCAGCACCACCCCATTGAAATCGCAAAAACTCTGCAAAGCTCATTAAACTCAAGAAACTAACAACAATTAGTAATGCTATAACCACACCCCCGACAATATCTCTCTTTACTAATTCCCAACTATTCCATCGTGAAACGATAGCCGATGGTCTATACATCCAACCATGATATATGTACGATGTTAATAGTGGTAATATAATTAACCATAGTATAGCCGCTAACAATGTACGTAAGCCACGGGGTAACCACTTGGCACCTAATCGACGTAATATCCGAAAACATACCTCCTGGGGTGATAATCGATCTGGTGTACCGTCTGCATATTGTGGTGCGAATTTAAACCTTGTTGAGCATAGTTCACATTTGCCATCACCACGGGTTACTTCTAACCAGGATGTTAAACAATCTTGATGAGTTAGGCCGATACTTCCTGAACATTTACATGGCTTGAATAGTGGACGGCTGCAGCGGTGGTATTTATTATCATTCGTCGAGAGCACAAAGCAGACGATTTAGAATAAAGGGAAGAATATTATGATTGGGTTAGATACTATATAAAAGTATAAACATACAAATACAGAGATCCTCCCCCATGCATAATGACTGTTGCAAAAAAAACATCATTGAACTGCCCAAAAGTATATCGAGATATTTTCTTTTACTCACCCTTCCTCTGCCGGACCTCTACATACACGGCATTCATCCTCGTCTTCATCGCTATCACTTATATCCTCGTAGGGCGCCGCCATTTTTTAATATGATACGTATAGTAATAGGTTGTCTGTGTTAACACTACATTAAAAAGTGTCTCAAGGTATAATAGACCACATTTCGTACTTGGTATTTCTATAGCACCAGTACAGACTCACAAAATACTCCTATATATCAATTGAATATTCTTTATCTTATTATGTATGTAACATCTTCTCCTTTAGTTGCGTCAACAATCTAAATACAATATCCGAGGTAGATCTTTGTAATCTCAAAAGCCGTACAGGGATCCACTTTGTCATGGCCGTCCATATGTCGCTTTTACGTGTAAGTCTGAGGAGAAGCTTCCCCTAATAATATTGCTAGTTCAAGCTCTCTCCTCGACATCGGCATCATTCTTCTGTTCCTCCTTTTTCTTTCTTTTCTCTTCCTTCCTCGGATCGATATAACTACGTTTCGTTGATTGTGTTGCCGTCGAGAGTACTATACGACCTCCTGTATCTACAAAGGGATCAAATGGCACCTTCCTCTTCCCTAGGTGCACCTTCCTCTTCTTACCTACTTTTTTGGTATTACTTTTAACATCACCACCAGTCTTCTTTGCCTTGGGATGCTCAAGATATGTCTTCGCCTTATCATTACATTCTTCCAACTGTTTCTGACATTGTAACTCTAAACTTGATAATGCAAAGAGGGGTGTTGCATATGATGTTGTACTATTGTATTCCTCAGCTTGCTCGACAAATCTCTTTGGCATACACGATTTGCTAACTTTCTTCAATAGGTTGTGGAAACTTGGATCTGACCTGACATCATCACAATCATTCTCAACTGCTACAACAGCTGTCTTACATGTGTTGGTGATTACTTGATGACGAACATTACGCTCTTCCTCCTTTCGCAGAATAGGCCCAATCTCCTTGCCACTGTCTTTAGAACAATGAAATTCAACAGGACCGACGTAGGTTTGGACAACGATTGGGTCTTTATTGATTCTATTTGGTGTTGTGGTGCATACATGTCCTATCTCATTGGTAAGGATGGCATCTAAGAGCTTGTTGTCATGATCTGAGACAATAGCAGACCTACTTCTGTCTCTACCGTAGAATATGTACTTGAGTTCGGCCTTCTTGGGAAGGAGGCCTTGTTCCTTACGTAATTCAATATAGGCAACAATTGAAGCAACACTTCCAATACATTCAACTGGCATGCCATCCATATCTACTTCTGCTGCCCTTCTTGATGTACGTATAAGGGCTGCAATATCATCACTAACTTGATGACCCTCGGTCTGTCGACCAAAGAAGTTAACATGCCCATTATGTACAATACTGCTGCCTTTTTCAGTGTTGGATTTATCATAATACAAAGGCGGTTCAGGGACATCCAATTGAAGTTGAGACTTGGTATCCTTTACCATCTGTCTGAACCCAGGACCATGATTCTTGGAAGGTGTATAAGCTTGTCCTGCCTTAAAGGCATTTTTAACCGGATCGGGATATCGATTGGCAGCTTTCCATTCGGCTCGACGCTCATTGGCGCGCTCATCAATATCTGCTTGTTTAGGATCCTCTAATTTGGTAACAGGAACATTCTTGGATGGAGATTTATGTGATATTTCCTTTCTAAGTGCCTTGAGGCCTAATTCACACGTGTTGACTAATTGGATGACTTCATCGTTCTTATCTGTTGACATAAGACCATTCCGACATAGCCTAATAACGATAACTTTATTAGGATTGAGTGCCTTGAGTACCTCTAGAAGAAAGCGGTGTTGTATAGACTCATAAAAATAACGAAGTGAGTCGTTAACAAAGAGATGAACTTCCTTGCTACTACTGTAGTGGGCGGCCTTGATGGCTTCGTGTAATGATGGGCACTCTTCCATGAGCCGACGATCATGAGCTCTTTCAAGGAAGAACTTTGGATGTAATAATACTTGATGATTGAAGTGATCCTTCTCCTCACGAAGCTTGGCATCTACCAGCATTCGAGCTCCTTGTGTCTTGCCGGTGTTGAGATGTTCTGTGCGAGGTGATACACGTCCAAGAAGTAATAGCTCGACAAAGTCACATAATTCACCAGTGTATCCAGGAAACTCATTCTTGATTAGCCGTGCCGTTTCCTCACAGATGGACTTGAACTCGGGCGTGTCGATAAACTCAGGGGAGTTTTCACTCTTCAATGCACTGTACTTCTTCAAAGCATCTTGAACTTTGGCATATTGAGATTGAAATATATCACCCAATCTCTCCGTGGCGGAAGGTGATGTATCAACAACACCCGTCATCGACTCAATTTGTAATAACGGCTGAAAAAAAAGCTTCTCCTTGGTACGGCCGCAACCATTCCATCCTCCGAGCGGGTCATCGGCAACTGAATCATCATCTCCAGTAACAGAATCGTCACAGCCATCAGATGAACAGTCACTCTCATCATCGTCTCCTTCCTCTTCATTACTACTATCGGCGTTAGTTAGAGGCGAGTCAATGTTGGTGTGTGTATCAACTAGCTGGGTGGAATCTTGGGGAGGCGTTGGTGCATCAATATCAATTTCCTTCGCAGTGCCATTATCTCGGGGTTCTTGTTCCTCCTTGTCTCTGCAATTGCTGACACTAACATCCGTGTTATTCAATACCACCATACTTTCTGATTCATTATCGGATTCCATGTCCATCGAGGTTTCAAATTCCGCATCTTGGGCGGTGTTTATACTACTATTATCAACTAAATCATCCTCTTCCTTTTCAGTTCTTTGTTTCTTCTCTTTTGTATTATCATTAACAGAAGGATGTCTCGGCTGTTCTACTTCATAAAATTCTAACTGCCGCTTCTTCGACTCCTGACGTAATAACATCTCGCGATTTGTTTCAAGCTGTTCCAAAAGTAGTTTAGCAGCAGCTATTGCTTCCTCATTTTGTTGTAGAGGAGTTCGATCTGCAATTGATAAATCCCCCATCATAAAATTTAGAGTACGGGCTGCTAATTCCTTACCCTCTTGGTCTACCTTTGGTGTTGGCGTTGATGATGATGTCAATGATGATATATGCTGTTGAATTAATCTTCTGCCCATCTCAGTCCCCAAGACATACTTTAAATATAATTCATTGCAACATTCTAAAGTCTCATCACTTTTGCGGTGGCCATAAGCATATGAGTTGATGTATGCCTCACCCTCAGCTAAATTCTCTAAATCATCAGAATTAGTACCATGCCTAACTAATACCGTGCCACCACTATCTTTCTTTACTAATTTCCATTCTTTATCAGCTTCTAAACAAGAAAATAGAATATCATACTTAGTTTCAATTTGTTTGTCTATTTTTTTATCAGGGTGGTATAATGTTGAAAAGTCGGATTGTATTGAAATAATATCGTTTGCGTACATATGTAGTGTTTGTTGTTGGTGTTGCTGTTGTGGTTGGTGCATCTCATTTTGTTGTGCAGTAACAACTCGGTGCGGTTGTTGCAATTGGCTCATAGTGTATTATATATATATATACACTTTCTATACATGAATATACATGGCCGTTCCTCAAATAGAACGACCACTTAACTGTGCATCTTCTTTAGTTTTTGGGTTATATTGTACTAATTGTATTATAATTATTATATTGTTGATGTTTTGGTGCATGAGAGTATATGCAAGATGAAGTGGTTGCTTCTTTAAATACTACTACTTAATCTTTACATCTTATCTCAAGAATTACAACACAACTATAACTAATTACTACCGTATATCTACCGCGCAGTGGGCGTCACTATATCACTATATTAATAGCAACACAACACAAGAGAGAATGCACATTGACCTTTGAGAATTGAGAGAATAATTTGAGATTTTGAGCTCATAACCTTCCAAACAAAGCTTTTGTTTGGTGTTGGTAGATACCTAGACAATACGTATGTAGACGGGAAGAGGGTTGCTTGAGACTTAGTGAAAGGTTTCCTTGCTTGCAGATACAAGTATTTGATAGAATGGACACATAACTGTTCCAACTTGGATCCTTGCTTGGCACTACCCTTGCTTGGGTAGCTTACAGCTTAATCACTAGAAGTAGACGTATCACAACCAAAATGAAGATTCCCCTAATGTATTATTAATCTATCTACAGAGCTAAACAACCTTTCAAGTTCAGATAATTCTTAGTTAAGAACATTCACACACTTAAGATCTTCAGCTGCCTTGACAAGACGGGCAGCCATGGCTTCCTCTCCTGCTCTAAGACTCATACGTGGGTCGTAGTATTTCTTGTTTGGCTTATCATCTCCCTCGGGGTTTCCGATTTGTCCTTGTAAATAGTCGTGGTACTTGGCCTCATAAGCACGAAGGCCATCCCAGAATGCCCATTGGGTATCAGTATCAATGTTCATCTTAATAACACCGTAGGAAATAGCTTCTTGGATGTCCTCAACTGATGATCCTGATCCACCGTGGAAGACAAATCTCATTGGCTTATCATCATCTGAACCAATCTTTTCCTTTACGTATGCCTGTGAGTTCTTCAAGATCTTGGGTTGTAGATCAACATTACCTGGGGCATAAACTCCGTGCACATTACCGAATGAGGCAGCACATGTGAAGGCACCACCCTTAACCTGGGAAAGTTGTTCGTATGAGTAGTATACTTCCTCTGGCTGTGTGTAAAGACGAGATGAATCAACATCTGTGTTATCAACACCATCCTCTTCTCCTCCAGTTACTCCAAGCTCAAACTCAAGAAGGATTCCAACCTTTGCGAATCTCTCAAGGTATGTCTTACAGATGGCAATGTTCTCCTCAAGTGGCTCCTCCGAAAGATCAAGCATGTGTGATGAGAAAAGAGGCTGTCCAGTCTCAGCGAAGTGTGCCTCAGAAGCAGTAACAAGACCATCAATCCATGGAAGCCAAGCCTTTTGGCAATGATCAGTGTGAAGAACAACAGGAACGCCGTATAAAGCAGCTACCTCATGTACGTGCTTGGCACCAGCAATTGTTCCAGCAATGGAGGCAACATCGTCGGTGTTGTCAACAGACTTACCAGCAATGAACTGTCCACCTCCCTTGGAGAATGTAACCATGATAGGTCCACCGTATGCGGCAGCGGCTTCCATACAACTGTTGATAGAGTTGGTACCAACAATGTTAACTCCGGGAATGGCATATCCCTGCTCCTTAGCAGCATCAAGAAGATCAGTAAGAGCAGTTCCAGTAACAACACCAGGCTTAACAGAAGCAGGTAACTTGGCAAATGCCTATATTATAGTAGGATATAGAATTTTGAGCATAAGATATGTATTGTTAGTTTTTATATGTTTTTGCAATTCTTATATCGATATCGTATCGAGTGCACTTGTTGATTGTATTGTATATATTATATCATATCGTCTTGACATATAATATCTTTGTATTTTCATTTGCATTTGCAATTGCATAGTAAGAATCTTCTTTTCAAAACAAATGACATAATACCTCACCTTGGTTTCAGTGGCAGTCTCGGCCATGTTCAAAGCAGTGTTGCGCACCGTAGTGGCGGTAGGGGCAAAGGCAGCGGCAGAGCCGACAAGTAGGGTGGCAATAGCAAGCTTCATCTTGACAATCTCTAATAGTGGTAGAATGTGATAACAAGATCGATGGTCTCTTTGAGTGTTTATATTAGTACGTCAGCGCCACCACACAAGCTCCTAAAGAAAAATTCTCTAATTAACACGTACTGTAACATTTGTAACAGTGTATCAGCATTCAAGGATACCACACACAAAATGAGTAACATATATTACACGACGCTACGCTACGCATCTGTTTGCCCTCAGAGAGGGAGACATTGCCAATATGTTGACACTGGCTATTCACTAGACCTACTTAGAGCCAGCAATTTGTGTGTATGCAGATAAATTGCTATTGTTATATTGTGTCTAGATCGCCGCTTAGCTACTTCGACACTTATATCATCTCTTCAAAACAAACCAGGTGGACGATGAGGCTTTTGTATTGGTTGTGGCGGGACAGGTGTTGGCGCGGCCGCTGGTCCTACATCTCCACTTAGTAAAGCAAGAGCATCATTGTGTATCTGAAATGGAAACCCCATTTCTAATGCCTCTCGTAATGCTAGACAAATACTGTTTCCATTTCCATTTGCTCCTGAAAAAGGAGCTTCAATTGGAACTAATGATACAGAGTGTGCAAAGTTTACAGCCAATCCCCCTAGTGCACCTGTCCTAGCAGTACCAGTAACAAGAATATGCACCCCATTTCCATCTGCAGTGTCTTGTGCAACCACTCCTCTCACTACAAATGCAGCACCGGCCAAGCTTTGAATTTGAGCTGCAATATCTTGTCTTCCAGTAACAACAGAATGAGCTCCTCCAATGCTTACTGACTTTTGAGCTTTGGTTGTGTAGTATCGTATTAGATCACCAATCTGAGCACCAGGTAATGTCCCGTCAAAGTGAGCATAATACTTGCTAATGAAATGTCGTGCGGCAGGGATTGAAATTGAAATATCTGGTTGTCCTGGAAGAGACTCTGGTCTTTCATTATTTGGTACTACTATAAAGAGTGCATCCGAAGGTGGCAGCGGTTTAGGCGGTTGGGTGGAAGATGTTTGAGAAGATAATGTAGCAGGTATCTCTTCAGTTGGCTGAGTTGCCGATGCTTCAGATGATTTTGATACATCTGCTTTTGCTTCTTCCAAACTAATGCATGATGGATCAGGGATATTACTACTACCTAAAGCCTCGGGATACATTTGAGAAAACTGAGCAGTTTGTTCTTCAAATTGATCCGCCGAAGATGATTCATGATTACTCCCATTTGATGAATGTGTAGATGTTGGCAAATCAAGCCCAGGTGGTGGTAATTGTTGTTGCGGAGAAGTAGTACTAGGTGATTGTGCTCCTCCATTGGTCTGTGATGGTTCCTTTTCTTTGCTAAAAGATCCTCCTCTATTAGCTCTCCATTGACTAGCAGCATTCTTCTTTTTCTTTTTCTGGACCTTGCTACCGTTCTCAGGACTACTATTATCTTGAGCTTTAGGTCTATCATTATCATCATCAGATATCTTTCCATTCTCTTTACTCTTCTTTGCTATATCCTCCTCATTAGTAGTTGTAGATTTTGTTTTGTTTTGTCTATCATATTTTCCACGCCTAGTAGGAGTGCCATTACTAACTCCACTTTTATCTGATGTTGTTTGTACAGGAGATGCAGTAGTAGTGCTATTGATAGTACTATTACTGTCAAGCCGATCGCTCTCTACACTTGCAGTGCTTCCCCTCTTCTTTTTCTCCTGTTTACGCTTCTTCTTACGTTCTTTGTGAATGTCTAAAATACGTCTTCTATCATCGGTACCAAATGCAGGCTGAGTAAATATTGCAAATATGAATGATAATCATTTAGCCAATGATAAATGTTGATACAAATAATTGCAATATAAACTAAAAGAAATATGTAAATACGACAATTCCAAACTACTTACGATTCGATCTAAACTGTCAGGCAAACGCCATAGAACTTTACCTCTCTTGTTTTTACGTGGGGGTAAAGTACCGTTGTTTAGTAGAATTGTATCAACAATGACGGAATTATCTCGTAAAATGTCAACTTCCCAAGATGGTGTATTATCGACGGGACGAGGATCAGATACAGTATGGCGGTCTTCCATTGTTAATTGTTTGACAAAAGACAAGGATAGGCTATGGTGGGCAAAGTCAACAATAGATTTTGGTGGCTAGAAAATTTGGCGATACACTGCAACTTATGGTCATTTAAGATTGTTTTGCCGTAGGGCAGGTGGAGATTATAATGATGAATGAAACATACTTGTATTGCAAGTGGTCAATAAGCCGTAATTAGAATCCTAACTAACCTGAACTACCACCAATGAAAAAGTCTTTACTAATACAAAACTCTTTATTGTCGGATGTTGTGATGGATATTCATATCAACCTCTAAAGAGATACTATCAGCCAAAGCCATTGCGAGCAAGTCATTGATGCAACAAAAAGTATGGTACAACATCTTATGAGCCAAAAATGGCCTGGGAGATAGTTGAGAAGATTGAGTACACATATTATGTGTATGTATAGAGTTTGGTGTGTAGTTTGGTATATGTCATATATGGCTGTATAGATGATTAGAATGAATAAGAGTTAAACTATCCATTATCAACATTAACTAATTAGGATGATCCTTCGCTTTATCCTGCAGTTTCTTCTTCTTTTCTATCAGTCTACGCTCATCATCTTTATGTCTCAACTGTCTCCAAGTTCCTTTTTGTCTTCTCATTTCACGCTGTGCCTCCTTTCCTTCTTTTGTAAACGGTGGAGGTTTACCTTTATCCTGAGCTGATCGAAGTATGGCTGCTCTTTGATGACCAAATAACCAAAGCAAATGCAGTAGGTTGTTTGTATCTGCCAATTGGTCATTAGTAGTGACAGTAGATTGTAATATTGTACTGTTCTTCTTTTGCAGCACTTCAAATGCCGCATAATAGATCGCCTCGATGGTAGATATCATACCTGGACCTTCATTATGCCATCTCCAGTAGAAACTTTGTTTAGGTGGATTAGATAAATGTAACTTTTGCAACAGAGAGAGATCATTATTCTTTCGACATATTGAGCTCTTTGTCCATTTACAATCTAACACTACCAATGTTTTCACTTTGGACGAAACTGATTCCAATGGTATAGATTCTCCCGGTGATGGAAAGAGTAGATATGTATCATTTTGTTGTGAATATCTGGGTATCTCATCATTATTTGCAACATCTATAAGTTGTACTGAATTACTACTTTTATCTATGGTACTGTTATTTGTATTGTTCAGTAATGCGACGGCATGTAATCCAGTTGCTGACGCTCTTCGATCATCCAAAATTATATCAAGATTGAAGGGTAGATTCAAAGAAATATTATGGAGAGAAGACGGGAGAGAATCATCTGGTACCAAAAGGTTGCAACAATTACTGCAATACAGAGAACTTGATGTCTCACAGCAAAACATACGGTCGAATGTTGTACTGTCGGCTATGAACGAGTCTAGATACTCTTGCACTGATCTCTCTACATCTATTACTTTAGTATCACATTGATCCACTGATATATCTGCTTTATCCGCATCCATTATATCACTAGACTACAACTCTTTATGTCATATAAATGACGCACGACAACTAAAAAGTTAGGATACCCATGCATTTTTTGATCAAATATAATAAACGATAACAAATAAATTATAGGTATGCAACCTTTCGCCACTACAAATATACTTACACCCTATTCCGCGCTAGCAACGAGTACCATCTATATTATCTCATAATGATGATGAACATATCCAACTGTAATATAAAGTTATCACATATTCTCCTTCTTTGTATAATACAAATACAAATACAACATGTAGTATCCCTCTCAATTACAGAATCATCAAAGGCACAAACTGCTCGTAGTCGTCTATCAGAGGCATTTAGAAGTCCATCAAAGAAGTTAACATATCATCCTGAAATTGTATTACCAGAACCATCTGACCCAACGGCATTACTATTACGAGCAAGTGAGGTAACAAAGTTAAGTTCCACATTACGTATGAAAGCAAAAGCTAATGCTATATTCGTGGAGGGGACTGTTGATGCATTAACACCAATGGGTAAAGAACAGGAGGATGCAAGAGGTAACTTTCCCGGACCTGTACCAATTATATATTCTTTAGCAGGAGGAGGAGAAGATGGTAGTTTGAGTGATACATTAAACCAATTGCAAAGTGTAGATGGAGTAGAAGGTGTGATGGTACCATTCTTTGATGGGAAAGAGATTAACAGTGTTGATAGCTACTTGGAAGAAAGTAGTGATGACATATCAGGTAAATGTGGTGCTATTTGGGATGCAGGATTACAACCAATACCTGAAATTACAATATCACCTAGTACAGAATGGAGTGAAGATGATGTAATCAAGTTGGTAGATGCAATAAAGGATACATGTGGAGGTATTGATCCTGTTTCAGTAGTATTCACAAATGCAGAAAAGGAAAAGAGTAAAGAAGATAATGAAGAGGAAGGAGAAGAGAACGATGAAGCATCAGTACCTGATATTACAATCCCGACATCTATTGCAAAGCGACTAACATTCATAGGCTCTGTAAGAGCCAAAGCAGGTGAGGGTAGAATGAATATAGCAGCGTCGAAACTATCGGGTTGTAACTTCAATGGAGCTTTCTTACGTGCAGACTGTGTGCCAGGATATCGATTGAATCCCGATCTTGAAGTTGTAGGTGGATTCTGGAGTGCTGCCATGGGTGATATTAAGTCTTTGAAGAGTAAGAACTTTAGCTTTAGGTCAAAGGTCAAGCTGGCAAAGGATGTACCAATGGAATGGTATAATTATCAAAAGGATATCATGGAAAGTGGTGCATTAGGTGGATCAGCTCATAGCGGCGTCGGCGATTTGGATCCTGATTCAGGAGATTACAAGGGCTTCTAATCTAGTCTAGACGACTTTGAGTTAGGGAAGATAAATATATAGACATTCTCGAAGAAATAGTAGACACTGTGTACTTTGACTTTCTATTTTCTACAGTTTTAAATCCACTGAACTTCTCTCCTTGGGCCGGGTAAGCCCGTGGGTCTATTGGCAGTTAGCTTGACTCTTTCTTTTGTCTTATCAACATCTAGCACCCACACCCTAACACGATCACCTATTTGCATAAACTCCTTCGGATGTGATCCCTTCACTTCTCCAAACATAGGGTGGTCCATAAAGTGTAAGAATCCACGAACTACCGCGCCCAGCTCAACATATGCACCATAGTCTGTTACACGACGAATCTCTCCCCAAAGCTCATCGTCAACCTCAACCTCGTCCAACTGTATCCTATCATCATCATTAATATCATTCTCTTCAAATTTCTTCAATACATTCTCCTCTTCTAATATCTCCTCGGGTAACATTGTTAGCTGTAATTTCTTCATATCAGCATCACGCCGGACAACACGTACATCAACCTCATCACCGGGAGATAGATATTGTCGTGGATGTGTAACAAACTCCTCACGTGTAATTTGACTAACATGTAATAAACCATCAGCTTCGGAACCAATATCAACATATGCACCAAAATTTGTTAATGATATAACTTTACCCGGTAATGTAGTACCAATTTCAATATCCGATAATGAGATACGTTCTTTCGAATTGGGTGGTAAGTTCCGTTTCACATACTTATCTTTCTTAGATTGTTGTTGCATTTGTTTATATTGGGAATATAATCGTCGTTTCTTGGCCTCTGCTGGTTCTCTACGTTTCTTGTTACGGATTGCACGTTCCTGTGCTTCTTTTACGATACGTTCTTTAATCTTTGGATTAAGTGAACTCCATCTTGATATATTATTTGTACGCTTTTCTAGAGTTGACGATGATGATGATGATGGTGCTCCCCAGTTTCTACCATCGCTATTATTGTCAGTATTAGATTCATCCATATCATCTGAATATAGTACTACATCACCTTCATTAACATCAACCGCCATTTGCAAGTTGCAATTATTTTTGTGCATATTATGTGTACAAAAAGTTATTGATTGGAAAGCATCGAGCCGCCCAGATATCAGCAAGATTATACAAATCACCGTATATAGAGACGTAGTAGACATACTAACCGATATCATTTGGCCTGTATAATTTACCCTCCTATCACAACTTTTTTGTATCGTACAATACTCTAGTTGTAACACCAATCAAAGTTGATGGGGTTATGAGCTCAAATTACGCACAAACTCTGTGAAAAATGACAAGTGGAGCAGAAGTGGAGGGTCATATTATTGACCTTTGATGATCGCGGCCTATCTCACCTATTCAATATGCAACATCATATTATATATAGCCTCGTAGTTAGGCTTTTCCCGCTGATAGCGATATTTTCTCATTTCCCAACATTAGTCATCGGAGCAAGATCAACAACAATCGTCACTCCTTCTCTTTTGCAAAGACCGAGCTTTCATAGTATAAAAAGAAGAAGAGTACACAATAATATCAATGATAATATTATATCTTCTTCATCATCGGATATAAACGATATACTACCATTGCAATCACGCATTTCTATAATTAGAGGTGGAGCATTTGATGATGATACAGATGACGACGATTACTCAGATGATGAATTTTCAGATTCAGACTTTGACTTTGATGAAGAAGATGGTATGTTCGACTTTGATATAGCAGATGGGGATGATTTCGGTGACGACAATACATTAAATTCAATAATAGAAGCATATCATAAAACACCACCATTAACAAAGGCATACTTAACAGCATCATTTGGGGCAGCGATATTGGGGTACATGACAGATAAGAATAATGGTGGATTTCCTTCTATACTGCAGTTGGAATGGAATCCTATATTAACAAAGTTACAAATTTGGAGACCACTGACTGCTTTTCTAAACTTTGGTCAATTAGGTTTAGGTTACTTGATGACTGTACAATTTGTATGGACGTACATGTCAACATTAGAAAGACTCAATCATAGTACTCCATATGACTTTTGGTTAATGATATTCTTTGGAGCTGGGTGTATGGTTGCAGGATATTCCATGATGGGTCTAAGTCCACGATTTCTTGGGCATAATCTGAGTACATTCCTTGTATATGTTTGGAGTCGATATCATGAAGGGTTGGAAGTGAATATGTTTGAGTTGTTTAATACACGAGCTGAGTTATTGCCTTGGTTCTTCTTAGCTCAGGTGAGTTGATTTTGTATTCATTTCATTTACTTTGATTACATGAAAAGATTTTGCCATTGCTCGTTTGCTAATGACAACAAATCACTAACATTCATATTGATTATATCGCACAGACATTCTTACTTGAGGGGGAAGTACCAGTACTAGACTTTTTGGGAATTGTCTTTGGCCATATTTATCATCATTATAAAACAACTAATGTACTACGGACACCAAATTTCGTCATCAATTGGTACAATGGAGATAACAAATATGCAGTAATGCTGAGAGAGAAGTACAAAACTATTTCATCAGACTTCGAGATGTAAGAGGAAATAGAAGCAGAGTTATAATATCTCTGTTGGGTGATCAGGTGTCTACTTCATCTTGATCTATGTCAGAAATAGGATCTATGACAGAAATAGATTGAATCATCAAAGAAGTATTATAAAGCTAGCATTGAAGTTGTAAACTAATGTCTTAGAGACGGGTTCATTGATAGTTTTCGCTCTACACACAATCTTCTACTACTAATCTATGAAGAAGGACCTTCAAATGACGCCCATGCTTTGTGACTCTCCCACAGTGATACCTTCATCCAACCTTCAAATTCAG
>Ga0214477_100377_pt1 | contig 30991 bp, 24 predicted proteins | sample M1_20Mar14CPVII9_FD_165058 | JGI IMG/M metagenome (GOLD analysis project Ga0214477, IMG submission 165058) | Marine eukaryotic communities from Monterey Bay, California, United States - M1_20Mar14CPVII9sort6BwellC16 | ecosystem: Environmental > Aquatic > Marine > Unclassified | place: USA... | reverse complement strand
CTTTCTTGGTTTCGGTATCCTCTCGCCTAAAATTCAGAATGTCTTCGAAATGTCCAATACCACTCTGCAATGAGCGACCCCCTTGACCTCACATCGATCGTGTAGGAGTTACCTAGGGTAAACTGAATATAGCCTTCAAACCACTCACAGGGAGATTTCGGTCCTTCAAGTGTGTTTTGAGCTCCGCAACAGTCATTTCATTCCACGGAGACGAGGCGGAGGCTAAAGATTCTTTATTTGATGACTTCTTCTGCCGCTTCGGTGGCCTGGAGGCTTGAACATCGGATGAAGATACTGTTGTATCTACACTGCGCTTCTTCTCAGTAAGTTTACGATCCCTCTCTTCTCGTTGAGCTTGAAGTTTACGATCCCTCGCCTCACGTTGGATACGAGCCCACTGCTGTCGTGAAAGGCATGCTGCGTCTTCCCTACTCATCCCATAAGACTCAAAAAACTCAGCCTCTTCCTTTCGACGTTGCCACTCAAGTGCTTTTGCTCGCTTCTCCTTCTCCGAAAGAGCACTCTTGACTTTTGCCAGCTTCTCTGCTTGCTTCTCCCTCGACGCTTTCTCCCATCGTTGAGCTAGAAGTTTACGATCCCTCTCTTCTCGTTGAGCTTGAACTTCAAGAGGCCGAGGAGGATTCTTAACTGTCTTCTGGCGTGGATACTTTTGATTTGCCTCTTCCCTACTCATCCCATATTGCTCGAAAAACTCAGCCTCATCCTTTTGACGTAATGACTCTAATGCTTTCACTCGTGCCTTCTTCTCCAGAGATTTAATTCCTGCCTTAAAGAAGGTTACAGCATCCGCCCGATTGAAAGGAAGTGCACCGTGACGTTTAGCCAGTGCCTCCTTTTGAGTTTCAGCCACCAGCCACCAATCAGCAGGCATTACTGGTCCACCGAGACTTCTCCATTGTTTCCGAGCCAATTTTGTACATGGATACATGATATCATGGATTGTAAGACTACCTCTGAATCGATCAATTGCATTCTTACCATCAGGCATAAGCATATCACGATAAATAGCCGAGGTAAGTAGACGGTTTCCATGTCCTCCTCGAATGATATTCTCAGCGTAAAGTGATCCAAGAATGTTGGAGGTAGTGATGTTGTTGACATTATCCAGCTCTCCAGTAATCAGATCCATACTTCCCTTCATTCCATCCAAGGCAATAGCTCGTAATTGCTTCCTATCCATTGAGATCTTCTTTCGTGAATCACTAGCAAGCGATGGGTGGCCATGCAGGTATAGGACAACATTGCCAGCACGGTATACAATAATTTCACCGCCAAGTTCCTCACCACAGTATACAAAGCCAATATTAACAATGAGCCGCTGTGGTTCAAATAAGTTGCCAAACATAAAGTCTTGTACATCAACCAGGACAAGACGAATAACACCATCATTGCGGTTCCAAAACAAGTCATCAAGTTGGATAACAAAGCTGTTGAGACCGTGCATGTACCAATCGATTGGGAAGTTGGTGGCAAATATCTTCTCAGCTGTCTTTGCATTTGGGTAGAGAGCCTTGTCAATCACGTCTTGGTAAGTTCCCGAATCTCCAATGATGTGCCGAATGGTTGCCCCAAAGCTTGTGAGGACGCCGTCTTTTGCACCAGTTTTCCAAGTACCAATGGCAGATCATTCATATCGAGTGGGTAAGGTCTTTCTAGTCTCAATACAAGTGGTAGCCTCAAAGTCTCCAATCATACTAACAAGACTTTCTGCTACTTCCATTGCCTTATCGCAATGATCCTTGCATTTTTGTTGATCCCACATGAAAGCCTCTCCCATGATTGTTCGACGAGGTAGCTTGTAGTATAGTTGAAATCCGACCTCACAGAGTTGGATGATCCAATGAACCTTCTCTCCACCCCTATGCCATCCCCGCTCACGCAAGTTAATAACAAACAGACGCAACCCGGTGGGTGTTGTCTTATTCTCAATAACACTGTCCATAAATTCACAGAACAATTTACTCAACTCTTGTTCCACATCCAAAGGAATGCTGTCGAAGGCAACTAACTCAATCATTTTGTAGTTTTCGTCATAATCTTCAAACTCTTTCCTATACTCTTCATTTCTCTCATCTACATTGAAAGTAATTCCAATCTTGATAAGTATGCCGTCTTTGTAAAGAGCATAGATAATACCAAATTTAACGCAACGGCTTGCGACTGGAGTACTATCTAAATCTATGTTGTTGAGATCTATTGCTAAACCAGCCTCAATTATAACTTGTGCTGATTTACGAGAAAACTCAAAGAGGATTTGTTCAATGTGGCGGTTGTGCCTTAGTGACGCTTCTCTGATGGGGAAAGATGTTTTATCACGGCCAAATTGCCTTAGGATATCATACTCATTACGATTACAGTTTAGCAACTTAAAGTATAACAAATAAGTAAATGTTAGTGTATCATAAATATAAGAATCAAAACATAAAATAATGATACATATCATATACACAAAAACTTACACGTGTGCGTCGTGGGCCATATTGCATATCCTCTTGGTGAGGATGCAATTCTATCCCCTCGGGATATAAACTCACAATTTGATCGGTATTAGATGTAGTATCATCTTTATGTCTCCCCAAAAGGACATCTTCTAACTTAGAGTCTACTTTTGCCGCAGATGTTGAATTAAATACCGCAGTATCAGCAACCGAGGTGGGTGATGGATTCGTATTAGCCCGCTGTGTTGCAAATTTATCATCAGCTAATTCTGTATTAATGCGGGATAAATCATCAAGATATTAGATATTTAATGCATTTTAAAATGGTTGTTTGAATTACATACTACTCACCTTTGAAAGTATTACAATCTTCTTCTCTTCCAAGTTTGGGTGCATTCAATGCGTTCCCAACCGTAGATTGATGTATACCTTCCTTGAGATTAGATGTATTCAGTACATCCTTTTCTCCAACAAACGATGTTGATGATAATTCAGGTATATTACTTTCTTGTGAATCCGTATCAAACCCTCCATCACCACACGAATCAAATGTAGTAGAATCCACCCCATTATCCTCATTGGTCGACTCGTCAAAAGCAATCGATTGTTTTTGATTTAAATCAAGTTTTTCAATTGGTTTGAATTGTACAATAGAGGATAGACCATCCACATCTTCTACTAATGCATCATCTTTGGGTGCATACTTCTCTAACTCATCATCAAACTCATCATCTTCTACCTCAACCTCTGCCTCAACCTCCTCATCACCATCAATATAATATGGAGATAGTTGATTAATACCATCCTCTTGCTCCGCAAAATACTTTGCTACTTTTCTTTGTAATTCGGGGTATTCTCCAAACTTCCATTGGAAGAGATATTTTTGACTATTATCTTCATCGAGAGGGTTGTAAGAAATACCATGTTCTTTTGCTGCATGTTTAACAGCAGGCTCTGATAAATTCGTAGTAACAATATCAAAGACTGGTTTATATAATGGATATAATACAGCATATTCTTCATCCTCTACAGGAATACCATTAACATTCACATCACCGCAATAACATTGCTCTTCATCACCATGCTCCAACATGATTCAATTGATACAGTATTCTAAGTGTCAAATATAGGCAGGGTTGGAAAGCATAAATGTTTCGAATTACGTGATTACGAGTGGTGTGGTTAATAGATATACTATTTAGATGTTATTAGTCGACGGCTCATTTGACAAAGGATGTTTGAGGATTGAGGTGCTACCTTTTTTTAGTAACAACGAATGAAAGTAAAAATAATACCCAGAGGAGTATTACGTACCTCTGGACACCCAAATGCATATTCTCCCTTGGTATCCTTTGAGGTATCCTACTCCTTTGGGGCCCGGGGTGCCTTATGTTAACTTTTTAAACGACCAATCGTAATGAACTCATACGACGCAATTATATACTAATAAAAAGTTTAAACCAACTGGGAGATCAAATCAATTAGACTCATCAGAGTACTTATCGTATTTTTATCAGGTTGGTTATACGATAGTGGCGGCGGCGAAAACACAAAGTATAAGTAAACAAACAACAAAAACAAATCTGCAAACAAACAATTGTTTGTGCTTATTGTTATTGGTAACATACGTTATTGCAATTCATATATCATATACTACTACCTTATAAAACATGGCAGAATCAACAAATACAAATACTAATAATACTGCAAATGATAAAATGAAGGAAGAAATACTTTTATCAAAACGAATGTTCATAGCAGGATGCTTCGGTTTACCCTGGTTATGGATGTGTAATGTATTATACTTTCGATTACGTGTCTTTAATCCAATAGTATTAATTGATTATTGGCCTGGTAAATCACCACCGAATACTACAATTGCAAATAATGAAAGTAGAAGAGAGGATAATGAACAATTGAGTATGGAACAGCAACAAATGCATTTAGAAGAATTGAAAACTTGGGTCAAGAGAAGTACAAGAGGAGCATTCCTTGTTGTTTCATTATTCATTACATGGGTAATTGTATTTCAAGTTAATAAAGACTCTTTTAGTCAAAAGTGGTTTGTGATGGATCAGACTGCTTATGAAATTACAGGTTGGTAAAGTTATCTCAGAGCTACATGTACATAATAATATCTGATGCTAACATCATATGGTCGGTAGTGGACTGGTATGATCAAGGGGCGTCAATAAGGATATAAGTCTATTTATTCAGCTGTCCAATACCAATTTGTACTTAAAATGTTAATATGCACCTATTGCATCCTATCCAAACACTGATCCTCGCTTAACACTTTTCACTTCACACATAAAACAAATACACAAAGATATCTCATAAAGATCTTCTTGACCAACTCTTAAAGTGTGTTGGTCTCCTTCTTATAGTAAACGCTCCTTCTTATAGTAAACGCTCCTTCTTATCAAACCTCTGCTGCTGTAAGAAGGCGTAAGTAACTCTACTCAAAGCCTTCCATGGCGGTACCAAGGAAGGTAGCTCGCCTGTTAATTGACCTGCATCTTCACAGAACAACTCTCCAATAACATTGGCATTACCCTCAATCAAGTTGTACGTTAACCTTGATATCACAGCTCGTAGTCCCTTGACAACATAGTCTCGTGCATCAGCTGTTGGTGCCTCAAAGACATACACCGCACCATTGGCAGCAGTTACTGAAAAGAATCCCGTGGATACTGCACCCTCATCAATCAATATAGAATGCACATCCAATACACCCAATCTGCTCCATGATTCACTACTCTTTCCAGTATCTTGATCATCATTATTAGCTCCACCGTTCTCCATTCGAGAAACAACTGGTAGTACCGCCCACGACAATGTAGGTTGCTTCAGTGAGTTTGCAAAGTCGCCTGGTCGGAGGAATAACTTCACAGTTGATTGGATCCAGTCAGGGTTTGGTGAAGAACGGGATGGAGACTCGTGATAGATTAGTTTGACTCCATTCTTAATCATATCCTGTACAAAAAGAGATGATTAAATGAAGAGTAAAATGAGATAAATGTAAGAATAAGGATACCATGAACACATATATTCAGCAAACTTGAGAATAGACTTACATTCTGAAAGTTCAAGGTAAATCTCTCTTCCATTTCCAATTCCATATCAACTTCATCACTTAATACATTCCCCCCACCACATACCGCACCAGATTGACATTGTATAGCATTGGCAACATTGGTCACTGCTGCACCAATCGTCGTATCCTCATTACAGTTAAACATACCCAATAACTTTTCAATACCACCAGCCTGTGAGGCAGATGACATCATCGTATGTGTTGTAAAGCCTGCACTTGTTAGGGCGGTTGTGAAACCTGCATTTGATTGCGTCTCGTGTCCGCCCATTGTTGACATACTAACACTTGGTGTGGTAGCTCGGGTAGCGCTAAACTTGTTATTACCATAATCCTTTTGAATTGCATCATCTACCGAGAATGCTTGACCCGTCTTGCGTAAACGCTTGATACTCTCAGGCTCTGTCAACATGCTCGGCATTGATGCCTCATCATCTTCATGTATGATGGGTGGAACGGGCGTGCCTGGTGTTGTAGCGGCTCTACTGCCTTCTTCTTTGTTGGGACTCTCGGTGACAAATTTCCTATCACTATATCCATTTTTTTCTTTTTTACTGAATAACATTTTAAGTCCACTACTGCCGGTACGTTTATTCAATCCACTACTAGTTCTAGCGACTGCTTGTTTTTCATCTTGGGCCTTTGCTCGTGCCGCTGCCGATGCGGCTGCTACCATGTCAACGTTCTCTACTTCATCATCACTAACACTGTTGAATAGACTTTCTAAATTCTGTCTTGATTTATCCTCTTCTTCAGCTCCGTCATTAGCAGTAGCACCCTCAATGTCCAAATTGGCACCACTTTTATTGACACTACTGATATCAGCACCCTTATCAGGAGATGGAGTAACATTGGCAACCTGTCGTGTCTGAGCTGAAGTACTCTGAGTAGACTGTCTCATGGGCGCAATAACATCATCTCCGGCACCAAATGACAATCCCAATTCGATACCTCCCTCTTCATAACTGTATCCTGTATCTGCTTCTTCTTCCAATATGGCAGTCTTATATCGACTCTCCTCGGGAGATACCACCTCATCTTCTTCTTCTTCTTTAGCAGCACTAGGTGAGATTGATGCAGTATCCTTCTTAGATGGGGCAATCTTACCAAAGAATCGTTTCTTCTTCTTCTTAACACCTAATGAATCAACACCAAGCTGAGCTGCCTCATTCTTCTTGGCTAACTTTGCCTCCTTCTTTAGCTTCTTCTTTTCTTTTTTACTCAATTTCTTACTTTTGGTATCATCGTCATTATTATCTAATGGTTGTGGACCATCGCCCTCATCGGAAATTAGTTTGTCAACACCCTGTGCATCTAATATCTGACGTAACCGTTCTCTACTGCTCAATCCTCCTTCTTTCGCTGAATTGTTTGGTGGTGAGTTTTCAAGTGTAGGCTGAGATAAAGCAGATTGATTAATTGTATCATCTGTTATATTCATTGTTGTATCTGGAGTACTCCCTCCCATCACCCCTCTGCTGTTATTATCACCACTACGTACACGTTTTACCCAATCGGGTGTGCCATGTATTGATGAGGAGGTTATCAACTTTGCCTCGGGCGTAGGTGGTACCATATAGCTATCATTATTAACTGTACTTTGTGGTGACGTAGGCGGAAGACCGTCTCCTCCTCTTTTACTCTGTTGTTTATTAGATATTACAGACTTGCTAGCTTTTGATAACTCGTCTTCTTGAGATGCTGGCTGCAACACTGCCAGTTTCCCTACATCATCATTCTCTTGCCGTATTGGTGTAGGCGGGGGTGAATAATCTATTAGGGTATGACCCTTCTTTGACTTCTTTTTATTGAATATTGATATACCCATGATTCTTTAGACTATGTTATATTGTTGTTAGCGGTGTCGGTACCGTTGTTGGAAGCACTATAGGTGCTGTTATTATTTGGCACGTGAATTAATATTATATTATACTTGTCTAACATACGCCATATGAATGTTACAGGAGCAATCTCGTCGTCAATTTTATTATCAGGTGATATATTCTGTTCAACTAATAATTGACGTCTAATTATTGATCTATCAAACTCTTCCCGAATAATATGTATTGCTAAACAGATAATGAAAATTAGAACTATACTAACATCGAACCAACTCATAAGCTATTGGTTTAATTGCAATTAAGGTTGCCGCCAGAGTTGTCAAACTTCTACATAACATAAAACGGGGCTCAACATCGAATATTATCTCATGGTAAGATAGAAATTGGCGAACAACGAGAATGTCTCATTAAAATCCGTTATCGATCCGATAAAGACACAAAGAGACACCGATGGTCGGTTGCATTGACGTCAGAACAATAGGCAGCACTCTTTCTACTGGCTTAATAATATTATATAGTCGGTGGTTGTAGTACACAGCGGCGCTGGTTCGAGCAGAGTGATTGCTCACATCATATGCACAAAACAAAATATGAGTCGCACAACAAAAGAAAGCATTGCAAAAGAAACCTCTTCAATAACCTCCCCTTCCTCAATAAACAACGACGAACAACGATCCTCTAATAATAATAGACTAGCACCATACAATCCAACACATACCACAGCTCAAACCAATGCCCTCTCCTTACTACAATTAACATCCACTGATATATTTTTTGATTTAGGGTGTGGCGACGGACGATTAATACTATCAGCATTGGAATATTATTATAATGATGATTATTTATTAAAGGTGCATCAAGAACGATTTAATAAGTTACAGTTAGGAAATAGTACTAGCATTGATGAATATGATAATAATAATTTGAATACTACACCACAAAAGCAATATGCTAAGCAGCAGCAGGGTAGTGCTAACAACAATATATCACCAAAAAGACGAGATATATACCGCTCTAATCAAAATAACGAAAGCACACCCACTACTGCTACACAATCTACCACAGCTACTCATGTACGATCACCATCTGATTATTCAGTACCACATTTAATGCGTACTGCTAGTCAAGAGTCTGATTCATGCAGTAGTGGATTTGTAAGTAGTGTGAAATCTCCACCGCGAAATACTAATAATGCAAACTTTGACACACAAGCAGCAGCGGATGATACAATTAGTGCACACAACATTAACCGTATAGAAGTTACAACTAATGGAAGTATTGATGTACTTTCTGTCTTATCTCCTGATTCGCCAATGAAGAGTAAAAATAAGTATACGCCGAGTAGTCCAATTACACCCATTGCTAATAACAAAATGAAGGTTAATAGTATATCTTTAAATAGTGGAGGTAAGAAACATTTGCCACCCTTTCCAAAAGAAGACGATGATAATAAGAAGAATAGTCCAGCACAAAGGCTCGATAAAGAATTGTTCAAACTATCAACACCAAATGAAGATTTACATTCTCAGATACCAACAACTATTGAAACACCCTCACCAGAAAATAGTATTAACAAACCTGGACATCATAGTCAGATTAGTGAATTGCCTACTGGTATATCATTTGATCATGATGATGCCGCTGGTATTGTAGCTCCTTCAAAGGATACGCCTGTCAAGTCGGAGGAAGAAGAGAAGGGAAGTCAATTTGACATATTGAATAATTTATCTGGTGGCTTGTTAATGACTATACCGAGTAATGATCCGATTGATAATACCAGTCCTGGTAGTAATATTGATGTACTTAACGATATTGGCGAGGTTACTAAAAAGAATTGTACACCGTGCACCACCACTACTACTCCCCAAGCAAATGAAACTAACAATAACAACTCACATAATAAAACCGCCAAAACAGATAGTTCATCAACAACATATGGATTACAATGTGTAGGTATAGAATATAATCAAGCCTTAGCAGAAACGGCACAATCCAATATTAAAGAATCATATATATATCCACATATATACAACAAAGTTTGCATTAGATGGGGTGATGTGTTGGATGAGTGGAATCGTGATAATAATAATGATGTTAGTAAGGGAGAAGGAGGGATTGGATGCGAGGTACAACTGAAGGAGAAGAAGGGAGGTAATAATGAGAATCAATTATCATGGCATGAGAGTAGTGAAAGTGACAAGGATGGGGATGCGAGTAGGTTGACACTGCTGAATGATGCAACGGCAGTCTTTGTGTATCTGTTACCACAGGGATTAAAGAAGGTAAAACCACTGTTATACGAGGCAGCAGTACGGAGAAAACGGCAACAAGATGACCAACTTCAAGTCCAACAACAACGACAAACGAAGAATGCACATCCATTACAACAAGCTTCATTCGATAAACAAAGTAGTTCTTGTACGATATCACAAGAATACAATTCAAGTAGTGAAGGATGTCCGCCAAAGCAACTTGTTCATCGCAAGGGATACTCACATGTGTCAGACATTACCGATTATGACTTTCGTATGAATTCGAAAACACCTGACTTTAGTAGAGATGTGAGTGGTGGTGGTGGTGGTGGTGAAGACGAGTCAAGTAGGAAGGAGAGACTTGTTCCAAACTTTCGTGTTGTTAGTTATATGTTTAGTATTCCAGGTTGGGAGCCAACCAAAATTGATCGGAGTAGTAAAGGAAATTGTCCTTTATATTTGTATGAGAATATACATGGGGAGAAGTAAGGAAGAGAGGTAGTTCTAGAGCTGTTTAGAGAAAGATATCGGATAACCATAAATATTTTCTCTGACACAACAACTCTTATTCTACAAATATACCCCCATACAAAGTCCTCTTCTCATACAAGTCACCTATTATATCTCAACTAACCCCCGCTTAAACACTCTACTTTGCAAGATAGTTCTTCTTGCTCAAACCGTAGATGGCCATAATCTTGGCAACAATAATAGCACCGAGGCAGTAGATGATATCATACGGGATGTGTTCTGGGATCCATTTGCCACCGAAACTAATGTAAATCCAGTCTTCTGCTGTTCCTGTATAACATAACTCAGACATTTCCGATGGTGCCAGATTTACATTGGCCTGGCATTCCACATACTCCGCTTCGTCCGAACGTAAATCGTAACAAGGACAAAACTGCCACTTTTGACCATTATCATAAAGAACATGATCATAAAAAGGAGTACCGAATGACGCCTCGATTGGTGTACTATCATTTTGAAACTGGGACGTCAACAATCCCTCTAGGACATAGTGTAAAGGGAATGTCCAGTACGCCCATAGCCAGAAATTATTGATGTTCTGTGGTCGAATTAAGATACCTCCAAAGATACTACTAAATCCAATCAACAACGAACCAAATCCCTGTGCAGTCTGTGCATCACGAAAGACTGACATAAACCCTTGACCGAAGAAGGTAAAGATTGCTAAGCCAAAGACTGTGAACAAGTAGTACAGAAAGAACTTTCCAGCTTCAACTGCAAATCCTACCGTAAAGTACCAAAGTAGCACGAAAACCATTGCGGCAAGCAGAATGAATGGAACTTCGACAAGTGTAAAGGCGAGTGCTGTGGCTTTATGATCATACATCAATGATGCCTTATGACGATAGAACATGTTCCTCTCCATTTCGAAGACAGGTAAGACTGTGTTCATGGCATTAACACCCAAGAAGAGAGCAGTGATGTATATACTTGTTACACGAGAATTCATGTCGGCTTCATTCTGAGGTACACGTTGAGAGGCAAAGACTGACCCAAAGAGAAGGGCAACGATACCAGAAACGAGAAGACGAACACGATTGTATGCCGGAGATCTCCAGTAGATAGTCCATAACCTCTTCGCTACCTCATTTGACTGTGTACGCCTGCAAGTAGCATACTTTGAAGGGAATGAGATGATATCACCTGGGGTCTTATTGAGTGAATCAATCTTCTTGGTACAATCAATGGACAGGGGACTTGATTTGTAGGCATGGGCATAATCAAACTGATCAGCTGTTCCGGCAGATCCGGCACCAATTGCAGTCAACATCCAAGTCGCCGGATTCTCACCCTTCTTAATAGGGGTAGTGCTTTGGTAGCTTTCAAGGTACTCGATAAGATTGTAGCTTTCATCTCCCAATTCACCAAAGAAGACTGTCTCACCTCCACGCTTGAGTAGCAATAGACTATCAAATGAGTTGAAGATTGCCACAGAAGGTTGATGGATTGTGGCCACTACCGCAATACCTGAATCGGCAATCCTTCTCAAACTTCTCATTACTATACTTGCAGCTCTGGCATCCAAGCCCTAGAGTATGATGAAAGTTGAAAATTAGTTGCAATTGAGAAAGTTTGCATAATCAAGATGTGCACATACGGCCACAATACACAAAACAAAACTCACAGAAGTGGGTTCATCCAAAAAGATACATGAGGGATTGGCGGCCAACTCCACTGCAATAGAAAGACGTTTCTTCTGCTCGAAAGATAAGCCACCAGTATCATTACCGACGATAAACCCAGCAATAGAGTCGAGTTCCAACATTGCCAATACCTTATCAACAAACTTGAGTTTGGTCTCTATTGGAATTGACTCTTCCAATCTCATCTTGGCACTAAACTCTACAGTTTCACGGACTGTAAGCTGAGGACTTTGGACGTCAAATTGCTCTACATATCCGGTCATTCTCCTGAATGAGTTTGGTTCTTGAGGATGACCGTTGATGAATATTTCTCCACTAACCTCTCCAGAAGCTTTTCGTAGCGACAAGACGTCCATCAGGGTAGTCTTCCTATAAGATTATGAAAGTCAAGTCAGATATAGAAGAAAAAGAGACAGTTCTACACACACGTATGAATCATACATCAACTTACCCAGCACCCGAGCTGCCCATCAAGGCAGTCATTTTACCCGCAGCAAAGTAGCCAGAGATTCCCTTTAACAGCTGAAGTTTGTCGTTTGATGTCGAGGCCGTTACAGTATAACAGACATCTTTGAATGTCAATGTAGCCCCTTTCTGTTCTAAACCTACTAATTGAGCACTAGCAGTGGGGCTATCTCTCTCCTTATCGTCGCCGTCATCCTCAACTCCACCCAAAGATCCACCGGTAGCAAACCGAACATGATTGAGGCACCAAACAGAGGTGGCTATTGACACTAGGCATAGCCCAATACAGAATAGAACTGTATACCATACCCAGACATACTCAAATGCCTCTCCTTTAAAGGTGAAGCCAAACCTCATCAATGTAGCTTCACCCTGTGTAGTACCCATATCATCAACGACAGTATCGTAGTGTCCAGACTGATATTCGTTGATCACAACAGCCCTAATAATCCAAGCATACAGATTCATCCAATATATCCAAATGTAATAGGGAGGAATAACATCTGGCTGGACAGTGAATCCAGAGAATAAAATCAACACAACTAGTGTGATACTCATACAAGCTTGTGCAAGGGGCCTATCTTTGACTGTAGCAGAGAAGATACTGAACATCAAGCCACTTTGTATGTTGTGTGATGAGAAAGAAGATGAGTCATTTGATACAGAAACTTGAAACAGACTGAACTAACGACGACATACTTACCAAGTAAAAGCACAGAGTAATGTAAGGAGAAGGAACACAAAGTAGTTGGCGGCGGAGGGAACAAATCCAGCGAACCAGTAAATGAAACTTCCATAAATGAGTGCATCTTGAATCGAAGTAGGAATTCCAGCAAGCGATCGAGCTAAGACAAACGTCCATGTTGGATAAAAGTTGGCATCTTGTTCTTTGTAGAAGATACCACGAGTATCAATCTGAGGAGCAACTTTCAACATAGCTCCCATGGAGATGAAGAAGACACACTGAAATACGACACCCATAAATGTCTGAGCATCTTCAGTCTGCCAGAACACCGTGCCCACAATAATACCCATAATCAAATCTTGAATGAGCCTTGCCATTCTTGCGTACTTATCACGCCACCAAAGTAAGAACTCACGGGCAAATACCACCTTGATGGAACGCCATGTTGAGTTGGCATATCTCTTCTTGAACGAATCATGTGCTAAATGCTCTCTCAACTCCGAGTGTGTTGTACCATCAATTGCATGTGGTAAGTTCAATTTGGCCAACATGTCTTGGCCAAATTCACTTTCATTATAAGCTTGAACAAACTGTTCATTGGTGAGATGTGCATTTCCTTTTTCAACTCCGTCGTTTGACTTCTTGAGAAATTTAGCTCCATCCACGGTAGGTAGACTTTGCAGCCAATCAGCTGGATCCATTCTTAGGGGCTGTTCATATCCTAACGACTTAAAGTGTTGAGTAACTGCGTCGACTGGGCCTGCAAACAATACCCTACCCTTATCGAGAAGAATAATCTCATCAAAGAGTGCGACAGTCTCGGGAGGTGGTTGCAATAATGATACTAGACGAATAGACGAACGCATGCGAGTGACTTCCCCCAGCAGCTTGCAAATGTCAAACGTAGTGGCAGCATCAAGTCCAGTACTGATTTCATCGAAACACTCGACATATGATCTTGTGCACATCATTTCAGCAACAGTGACACGCTTCTTCTCTCCTCCGGATACACCACGTACTTTATCATTCCCAACAAATGTATCCTCGACACGTTTAAGACCTACACCTCTCATGATTACATCCACAAGCCAACCATCATCATCAAGTTGTTTCCTAAGCTTATCAACATCTGGATCACCGACGGGCGTGAATGGTCCGCTATGTGTTCCCCCATAGCAACAATCAAAAGCAAATGTTAAAGTCTCCTTAACTGTGAGATAGCCATGTAGACGATCAATTTGATCAACATAAGAGACAATGTTTGACCAGACAATCTCTTTATCTTGTGAATTGATGCTGTTAACTTCCACACTCCCACCAAGTTTATGCTTTGAGTCAGTTGGGAGAAGATTTGCAATCATTTTAAGTACTGTGGTATATATAAGATATATGAAAGATGACACATGTGAGAAATCATACACACACATATGATATGCACAAAAGATAAACTTATATCAAAAAGATATAACTCACAAGTTGATTTGCCACACCCAGGTGCTCCCAATATCAAATACATCTTTCCCTCTTCCAATACTAGATTAACCCCCTCCATAATTGTCTTACTTTCGGTCTCTTGTTTCATTTTGCCAGTAGTTGTCAACCTTTTCATAGCCTGAGTAAGTTTATAACACGCACCAGAATTAGTTACAGTCTCGATGTGTTGCTCCCCCGGCTTATCCCCCGACGGTAGTTTCGGGGCATCAACTGTATATGATCCATCTTTAATACGCAACTCAAACTTCTTCTCCAAGCCCTTCCCCTTGTCTAACATTTCACGTATCTCTTTGGCAATAGCAGTTTCGGTCGCCGAGGATGATACCTCATCAGTATGTGACCGTACCAATGCGCCTAATACTGATTCACGCTTACTAAAGGTTTGACGACGTATTGCTTTACATTCAGCCTCATTGTAAAGTTCTTCCCCTAGGATGGCACGGCGTAAATTCTCATTGATGGATATATTATTCTGTGCTACAATTTCGAGTAAGTTTGCAATTGCTTTATCTTTCGATATTGCAATCTCTTCATCAGTGGCAAACAGTGGTTTTTTCTTACTCTTGAGAGGAGCTACAACATCACCAATATTCTCTTCTGCTTCTTCTTCTTTACTCATGTTATTAGCAGTAGTAAGTGTATTGATTGTTTCTTGGATGTGTGAGACAGATGATTGAACAGTCGAGCTGGTAGGTATACCTAGCTCGTTGTTATTTGCTGCTTCATTCATTTATGATCAGTGCAGTACTTTCCGGACTACGCCTATAGTTTGTTGTCAACAATCCACCAGGCAATTGATGATAATATAGTTGTGTGGTCGTAAATTGCATGCAATAGTAAGGTTCTCATTTATTGTCAAACTCTCATATCTTTTTGAGTTGTACCATAGTTGATGTCGTACCATGATACTTTAGTTCATTCTCTAGATCAAATTGCACTAGCTCACATAACACATGATGATCATACTTAGGTAGATAGAGAGCTCATGGGAAGATGAGACTGCTTCAGGTTGTAGTTTAACATATTACATGTACTTAGTATATCACGGACAATAAGTACTAGTAAACTTAGGTTAGAGAAGTATGATAATTTCTACCTTTTCTCTCTTTCTCTATCCATACGCCATTTTACCATTCTAAATCTTCGGGCAGTACAGGTTTATCCAATGGTATCATACTCTTTTTAACAGGATCACGGGGTAATGCCTTCCTCATATCTAGGGCGTCTTCCGGACTGTCTCCGTTATAATATCCCAACACTCTCCGATATGTAACATAACCAAACTTCTCATACATTGATATTGCCAAGCTGATATAGACATACGGGTGTTATATACAATTAAATATCGTCGTGTCGTTGTTAGATAAAAGGAAATACTCCTCAAATAATAAAGACAGCACATATGAAACAAGCTCACCTATTCGATGCCCGAACAAACAAATCAACAAAGTATGCATTATACACATTCGCACTTGTATCTTCAAGGTCTTTCATCAATGTATTAGCCAATCCCAATCTTCGATATAACGGTGCTACCGTCACTGCGCTAACATGACCATGCCATAGATTGTCGCTACCCTCACTTTTACCCAACATGTATCCCATGATAGAATTGTCTGGAGCTTCGGCAACTGTAAATAGTTCTGGCCATTTCGACATGTATTGTAGGTAGAATGGCATATTGAATGTCTCAGTTAATATGTCAAGATTAACATTATTAAAACGAAATAGATCGTTCATTTCAAATTGTCGTGTTGATGTCATTTTTTGATGTTGTATTGTCAATTTATTTCTTTTAGATGTGTTCGTATCTTCTCTTTAGATGTCACTTTATTGATGTAATGGTATCTTCTTTTGCAATATTGGGGGTATAACAGTTAATACTATACTGCAACTACCTGATCTTCCTCCCAATTAATAGTGCTATGATATACTAACTAACTAACAGTTCTTTACTAAATCTTCACCTACTTCAACACAACACAAATAAAGTTTGGTATCCTTGTCTCAAGTATCTTTATTTATCTATGCGCGCTTACACCACAACACCACAAGTACTACCTAATCCTTCTTCCGGCGTGATAGTTTCAATCGATATCTCTCCGGCGGCCGTAAGTATGGTAATCTCTGCAACTACCGTCTTTGGCTTAGAATATGTCCGTACCTCTAGAATATGTCCGCACGAAATTGAACCCCAAGGTATTATGTCTGCACGAACTTAGAACCTTAAATGTCTGCCCAACGGCAGCATTTATACGTGGGAACTAGTATATATGTGCGCATCGCGCGGAAATTTTTGACATATTATGTCTGAACCCCTTCATTTTTGGTGGTAATTTGAGCCCCAAGGTATATGTCTGCATGAGTCCGAGACCGCTTAGAATATGTCCGTACGAAATAGACCTAAATGTCTGTACGGACATATTCTAAGCCAAAGACGGTACTGCCTAACTTCTCTGTGAGATTGATGAAACTTCTTAGTTTTTGAAACTTTCAAAAAATAGAGTTGTTATTTGTTCTCTGGTTTGTTATTTTATGTGGTCTGGTCTCTGGTACCTAATTATCAATAGTTATTGTGAGTATATAATTAGAGAAACACCGTTTATCATAAATAAACAATTGCAATCATGACGGATATGTACGATGAGAAGAAAATACCTGACTTCAATTTGCCGCCATATCAACACGAAGATCATGGAGCAGAGGTAAGTTTTGCATGCGTTTGTGTGGTTGATTGGCGGCTTCTTTGCATGTACATTCGTATTGCAATATGCTTGTTATATAGATTTGGGGTATGCCTGTATTAAATTTTGTTATATTATATGCTCACCATTGTATCTCTACCGCCCAACTAACTCTAATACATCAACACATACCTTACCAATAAAACCACACATCAAATTTACACAATCAAATATATAATAAATAGGATGGTCTCGGCCGTGCTAAAAATCCAGTAAAATACTTACAATCAATTGAACAACGTGCACGTGAACGTCAGGTGGCATATGAAACAGTCCGTTTATTACGTAAGGATGTTATAGAATGTTATCGTAAAGAAGGTGTGAATCATTATGAAAATTGTAAAGAACAAGTTGAAAAATATTCAAAGGTGGTATTGAAGAGAGATGTTGGACAGGTTAATCCAACGTATAAGGATGAGAAGAAGAATTATGGTTATTAGTTATTATTTGGTGTAGTAGTTGGGGATTAAACATGAGTGGATTACGGGTTAAAAAATGGGGAAGAGTTAAATGGATTTAGTAAGGAAAGGCGTACTCTTTATTAGGTTGGCCAATATATCATTCCGGAATTAAAATAGTTGGTTAATTGTGAAGAAAAGGGGAATCATAAGAGGACATGGAATCACCGATATCTAGTGATGCTTTGGGCGGTTGGTGAAGGGTTAAACATGTAAATTACAAGTATTTCTATTATTATCAAACTTTGCTTACTTGAAACTTATCAATATAAGTCAGACTCTCTTTTAACACATAAGAGGAGTACTAAAGAATATCAGGGGATTGATGGAGGTCTTTATCGAGAGGATAGTGGATATAAGTAAAGGATACACCCTACCTCACCCTACGACTCTCTGTGGTATCTTTTCTCTAATGGATCTCTTACAATGATACTTAGCAGATCTTAGCAGTTGGACAACTTTGACTGTTCATTTACAATTCATTTATAGTTTAACTCTGCCTGTCCCCCTTAAGCTGTTGCATTATCACACAATCATACACCATCTACCCAACACTACACTTCTACTTGTCCTTTTTACTGGCGTCCTGCACGACGAGCCTGACGACGTTCTCTGCCGGCACCAAGGATAGCTCGTCCTCCACCTGCAGCAGCTCCTACAGCTGCGCCTGCCTTGGCACCATCGGCAGCAGATTTGCCGGCAGCTTTTGCGGCTGTCGTTGTGTTTGATCATACAATGAATATGTGAGTTTATAAGAAGTTTAATATCCAACAGATATGATTCATTCTCTAATCAGACTCACCGATTGCCCCTAATGCTGCTCCTCCCGCTGCTCCCGTAGCGCCACCTTTAATAGCGCCTCTCACTGAAATGCAAATGATATGTTAGAAGATATTGGTATTACTATCTATGATATGTTTACACTATAAACTTACATGGTCGACTTCTACCACCAGACTTTGTCTGCTCTGGAGCTGCCTCAGGTACTGGTGCTTGCTCAGGAACAGGCTCGGGTTCTGTATTGTGGCAGAAAAGAGTGAGATTTAAAGTATAGAATGATATACATAAGTTATACATATGAACACATACCTTCGTAGACTTCCTCTTCTACTGGCTCGGGCTCAGGCTCAGGTTCTATATTGTAATAAAATATAGCGGGATAAAGTGTGAGATATGAAGTAGAGAATGGATATAAGGCAAATGATCACTCTCCATATTGAACTGAATTCACATGACAAAACAACACAAGCTTGGACTTACCAGGTTCTTCGATAACCTCTTCTTCCTCTACAGCTTCGGGTTCCACAATCTCTTCTTCAACTGCACGTTCTTCGATAATCTCTTCTTCTGCAATAATTTCTTCTTCGACAATAGCAGGTTCTTCATCAGCTGTAGTCTCGGGTGCGTCAGCAGCTGCGCCATTGAGACTTTGGGAATACTCAATATTCTTGATAACCTTCTTTGCCTGTAAACCACTCAATCCTAGATCAGACTTCATATCTTCTGCACTAAGATCCAAAAGTAACTTCCCGTCTCCCGTCGACACCTTCTGCTACAATGACAGATGGATCTAATCCTCCAGATGCCATCCACATACCCACCTCCTCGGCTGAAAAGTTTGCAATATCTTCACCACCTGGTTGAGTAAGACACTTTTATATGATGTGTGTGTGATATTCAAGATATGAAAATAAGATATGACGAGTACAAAAGATATGAACACATGATATGAATCGATATGATTATGAACATGAGCATACAACGATATGATCATAAACAACACATCTCTTACCTTTGAGAACTCAATGTTCTTCATAATCTTCTTCGATTGCAATCCACTCAATCCTAGATCGGACTTGAAGTCTTCAGCAGTAAGGGAGAGGAGGAGATCGCCATCGACTCCTTCTTCAATGGCTTTACTTGAGTCAATCCCTTGTGCAGTTAACCACAATCCTACCTCATCAACGGTGAAATCCTTGATATCCTTGAGACCCATGATAGTATGCGTTAGTGTGTGTTGAGAATAGAGTTGCCTATTGCCAAAGATTTGCAATGCAAATGATAGAGATCTTTTCATTTGTCTCTCCAAAAGGGGATAAACTCTTAAACGGGGTTATGAGCTCTAAATATTGTTGTTCGATCGCCAAATTTCATTTCAGTGCAAGAGGAGGTGATTGAGTCGAGATTATGTAGGGTATGCTTCATGTTAGTTGTTAGTTGTTTGTAGTTGTTTGTTGATGCGAGCAAATAGAGGGGAAGAATGATATGTTGATGTATCTCTAACGGGACTTTGACCTTGTAAACTACCAAGATTCGTGTAACCTTCATCTCTTGGGCTTTTTGGTGCTGGCTTTCTCTTTCCTCCTGTTTCAGTATCCACCCATGGCTGACGACATGCGGGACAAGATGGATCAACACGTTGTTTCGGTTGACTTGTCCACATTTGAATACATCCCTTGTGAAAATTTGATCCACATGCGGCTTTGCAATATGTTAGGACGGATAAGTTGGCACCTAAAGGATCAAAGCAAATAGGACAGTCTCCCTCCACTTCCTTTTGTGATGCCATCTTACTATCTTCACTCTCTTCTTTAGTATCTGCTTTTGTTTCCCCTTTCTTAATGGCCTCACGGACAGCTTCATTCGCAACTACATCTCTGCCCAATAAACGTGTACGTGCTTGTAGTAAGTTTATAATTTCTTCTAATTCGTTCGATAAATATGCCGACTGATACACTAAATTATTACTACTTTGCAACCCGATAACTTTTAACATGACAAATAGTATATGTTTGCATAAGTTCCGACGCTTGGTATACAATGTTACATTGAAATGGTATTGATGATTAGTCATTACTATAAAAATAATACCACTACTCATTGCCATTCTCGTTCTCCTCTTCTGATTCTAGGTCTGCTAAATCTAGATCATCTAAAGGCTTGGCCGTCAAGGTTGAAAAAGCTTCGGGGCAATAACCCTTTCGAGCCGTTTCATCACCCGGAGGTGCAACTGTAATGCCTTTCTTCTTGTACCATTCATTCGACATTGCCTTCAACTTTTCAATCCAAAATTTACCCTTATTACTCTTCCACTCTCTTCCATTACCTTTTCCTACCTCGATGTTTTTGAAGTTATTGTCTTTTGTACCACGGCCTCCTCGGGTTCCGATGCATCCGCTGATAATAGCACAATCTGCTGTTTTGATTACCCCACGAAGACTGCACCCCTTCGTATCCTTTTCTGTCAATGTATATACCCAATAATGATAAGCAGCTTGCTGACTACCCTGACGAGGTAGCCGTGACTTCAAATCCTTGTAAATTGTATTATTCTTGCCTGCCTCTGATACCAGCTTATCCAAAAATTGACCCGTCGAATAACTGGCAGTACCATCCAATACACTTTGGCAAAGTGTTAACAGACTTCCCTCTTCAACACGCACGGTAATTAGCTGAGCTATTTCCTTTGCACTGTATATATTATGAGAACAAATATTAAGATAAGCAGATGTGCACAGATAGGGTATCTTCTTTGTTTAAAAATCAACACAACAAATGATAAACATACCTTCATTGCATCGGGACAAGAACACTTCGGTACCTTGGAAATAGTCACCTCATAAACATTACCAGTTGAACCTAATACATTTAATTTAATTGATGGGCCACCATATTCCTCATGTATTGTTTGAGGGGATACATCTACCATATAAAGACGCTGATGTACTGCACGATTAATTCGTTCCCTAATCTTAACTGCAATATAAGAGGATAAAAAACAGTAAGAATATTGCGTGTATGATCATGCCACAGTATTTAAATGTAAGAGATTATTCTGTTCTTCACCCATCACAATTTGATCACATCATTGATAATAAATGACCCATACACAACGATCTCAAACAATGATAACACTCACTAGTGGAAGACGATCTGAAGCGCTTCAGACGCTTCTCCTTCGGCGTCTTGGCCATGGCGTAGGGGCGTTTAGAATACCTAGTAGTTTAGAGGTAGCGTAGGTATGGTAAATACTAGTCAAATTTTACTTTGAAGTGAATTAGCGAACAAACGGTTAATTAACTTGGTTTATTTAAGTATTTGGTGTAACTTCAACTACTGACTATTGCAACTATTGTGGCCTCTTTGAACTGAGGATAGAGATTAGTAGTATAATACATTGGTAAACAAGCTAATTAGCTGTAATATACCGCGGTGGTGTCGGCGGTTGGCGGTCGGCGGTACCGGCGGTTCAACATTACTATCAAAAACTTGGTCTTGCAAAAAGTGTTTTGGTGCACCGACATAGGAAGGAATACGGAATACTGATTTGATATAGCTGTGTATATCTCTTGCAGCAAGAGACAGTACAACAAATACAACCATTTAGTATGCCATCAACAGGTAGTACCTCCAGTTCAACAAGTACATTGGAACAACTAAACTCAATCAGTAGAAGATCAAAAGCACTTACACCTGATGAGGAATTAGCAAGAAAAGTAGTACCAAAGTTGGCATCTAGATCCTACCATCTACCAGGATATAATCTTAGACAAGATTACTTTCAATACATGTTTAATAACCACCCACTCTTTGGTATATGTTTTCATCACAAGTTACACCCATTAAAGATTAGACAAAGATTAATTATACTTCTTGGTTCATTTGCATTTGGAGTTGCAATAACAAATGCAATCTATCTCTGGTTCTTTTATAATCCAAATGCATCACATGATGAACAGGTGTTTGCTATTAACTTATCAACTGGTAGTGATGAACAATCTAAATCACAAGATTATTATCTAACTTCTGGATTATTAGTGTTAGTAACTATTGGTAGTGGTTCTCACGCTGTGTTTGATAGATTTGTATGGAGTATAACTGCATGTAGTTGTTGTCAACCTGGTGGAAGATTCGAGAGTTCTCGGATTGGAACTTGTGTCACAAAACTTGGCTTTTATGTTACAATATTGATTACCACTATAATTGTTGCCATGGCTACCTGTATTGTATTAACGCGGGCATCAATAGATGATGAAGAAAGCTCCACGCCTTTTATTGGAATATGGAATTCTACTTCAAACAGCACGATAAAGGAAGATGTTGCGCAGATATTAGACTTCAATGATTTTACTTTGAACGACTACAGCTTCCTGAAAGGGTATGCAGTCGAATTTGCAGTCTCACTATTTATATACTATCCACTGATGGAGACTGGTGAGTAATCTCTAGAAGATAATTGTGGTAAAATTTATCTTATTTCTCAAACATGCTCACATCTTTTGTTCGTTGCATGATGACAACACTAGTCTTCTTTAGTGGAATCTTGGGTTGCTTTCAACCTATACCTTTCATCGGAGGCCGACCAGGATCGATGAAGGCAGAAGCTAGACGACAATCTAATGCAGGTGATAGGGACATAGAGATACAACAGTTGACATAGCTTAAGTTTGTACAATAAGTTAGATATAATAATTTGTAGAAGATATTATAGACATATGAAACATCTAAGATTACACTATCTCAACTTTGGTTACAACCTCCCTCTTTGGGAGGCTCAAGGGGCTCATCTTTGTCTTTTTGTTCTTCATTGGCATCCTCTTGTTTATCTTGTGGATCGCCAGTATGCGCCTCTTTGGCCTCAAAAAACTCGTCCTCATCCTCTTCTCCTTCTGTGGCAGCTGGAGTTGCCGCTCGTTTATTCAACATGGCCATGAGAGCTTCTCTTGGATCTATTTCAGGCTCTTCCGATTTCATATCTTCATTTGGACTTTCCTCTTTAGCATCTTCTTCGAGAGGATTTTCTTGGTCCGGTGCATCTACATTTTGAGAAGCTCGATTGTTCAACATTGCCATAAGAGCTTGTCTGGGGTCGAGATTAGGTTCAGTGATTTCCTCTTTCTGATCTTCAGGGGCGGCCTCATCCTTTTTATCTGACTCGTCTGATGATGGAATACTTTCCTCATTATCCTGTTGTTCTTCTTTTACTAATGTTGGTACAAGAATGTTCGAAGCCTCCGATGCTGTATCACTGACAAGATATATAATGATCTTATCATGCATACCCTGCATTAAAACTTGAGAATCATAAGCCACGATATTTCGTTTCTTTGCAGACCATAGCGTTGCTGCGATTCCTTCGTAAAATTGTTCCGCTTGTTCGTCGACAAACAAGTCTCCAAATATACAGAATGGCTGTTTGGGATCACCAATTCTCCATATATCCATGACAAGCTGGTTAAGTTCATTTTGCAGTCTTTCTTCAACCTCTGTAACTCTACTGTCTGATCCATCTGTGGAGGGTTTCTTTTGATATTCAGCTTTGGCCTTTGGCTCATCTTCTGTAGAAGTTTTGGGGGGAGGTGCCCGTTTACTAAGCATAGACATTAAATCACGTGGATTGGGAGCAGCTGTCTCTTCCTCTTTCTTTGGTTCGTCAGCTACAGCGGATGGTGTAGCTCGTTTGTTGAGCATTGACATCAAAGCTTGCCGGGGATTAGGCTCGGCTTCTTCTTCTAGTACTTTCTTGTCATCAGTCTTTGACTCTTTCATTCCTTCGGTCTTTGACTCTGTTAGATTTGCAGAAGAAGCTTTATCGGTAATTGCTGCCATAAGAGCTTGTCGAGGATTGGCTTTAGGTGCTTCTATTTCAGCCTTCTTCCCTGTTGTTACTCCATCCTCGCGAAGTTTTCTCTTCTCCTCAATTCTCTTCTTTCTTGCCTTTGCCTCCTCCTTTCTTACAAGTTCTTTATGGGTTTGATCAAACATGGACACAAATGTATTGATAGTACAGAAGAATGCTTCTGGTGTCATCGACGTATTCTCACCAAAGAATTCTAATAAGCCAGCAAAGTTTGTCTTGCCTTTCGCAAACTCATTGGAAAGTGATTTGATCTTTGCCGAAGCACTGAGAGAGAATTTACCCATGGGTGTGGCAAGTAATTGATCCACATTCGACCCTTCAAAGTTATTAGCCCGTCGTAACTCGTACTCTTCGGGGGTGTCCTCTGATGGGGCTGGTAGATCTTCTGGCAAGTGTTTCAATACAACATTCTTCAATGAATCAATACCCTTTTCCATGTTTTTCAATTCCGAAGCAAGCATATCCATGGCAACATATTCGGCTGCTTTCACTGGACCGAAATCTTCCGACAGTTTCAGTACATCTTCATCATTCTTTTGCACAATAGACACAAGATAATGAAGGACGCTTGTTTGCCTATCAAATGCCTTGGCCTCTGCAAGCTTTAAAAGTGAGTCAAGAGTAATGGCTGATACAGCCTCGTTATTACCTCCTGTGTTCATGGCATTACCAAGTTTCAATGCATAAAGAAGTAACTTCTTAAATCTTTCAGAGTTCTTCACGGCATCACAAGCTTGAAGTAGCACCTTCGTACCATCACGAATACTATCAGTATGGCTCTCGAACTCTGCGCGGAAAATCATTGATTCAAACTTCTCCTTGGCATCGGGCACGTCAAGCATTACAGCCATGTACTGCTCGCATTCACCAAGCTTGGCTATAGACTCTTCAATTTCGGATTGTGGGGCGTCTTGTGGTGGTAAGTAGCTGCGAAGTGCTAATGATTCGTCCTTAGTAGGAAGTAGTTGCATCATTCCTCGAAGCTCGTTACCCTCTGCCTTGATGTATTCCATATTATCAACTTGCCTGGCCAGTACCTTGTAATCAACTTTAAACTTTGATAACAGGATACTACCATTCATACGACGTCTACCATCAATGAGCTGTACCTTTTGCTTTGATGAAGTCTTCTTAGTTTCTTCTTTCTTCGGTGTGGCAGGCTTTTTCCCAACCTCGGATGTAAATAGTGACGCAAACTCTTCATTGTCGAAATCCAAACCAACAAGTTGAAGTGATTCATCTTTTGCTTGGTTCCAAAATGAGTTCTCTGATAGCTTGGACTCGTCAATCTTATTCCAGTGTAGACGCTTCCTTGCAACCTTTGGTCCTTTGGGTTTGGCTGGCTGTTTCTTGGCTTCTTTTTGTTTTGGTGATTGTTGGCTTGAGAGTGACTTCTCAGGATCTAATGTAATGATACTTGTATCCTTTCCGTCCTTCTGCATAGCATTTTGTACTGCACCCATTGGAAGTCCCATTTTAAGCATCTACACAACAAACATATGATACAGTTAGTTGTGAGTGATGATAGTTCATGAATTGAAAAACATATACTAAAAGAACTCACCTTGAAATACTTGCTATAATCAGGATCGTCTTTAAGAGGAGGTCCCGTATCCTGTCCTTTAAGCTGACTTGATAGTGACTTGTCAGGGTCTAAGGTCATGATAGTCGGGTCCTTGCCATCCTTTGTCATTGAATTTTGTACAGCACCAAGTGGAAGACCCATTTTGAGCATCTACAAGACATTTCAAGTTAGTTGTGAGTGATGAAGTTCATGAATTAGAAAACATTACTAAAAGAACTCACCTTGAAGTATTTGCTAAATTGTGGATCCTCTCGTAGCGGAGGATCAGAATCCTCTTTAACATCATCCTTTCCTTTAACCTGACTTGCATAAGACTTCTCAGGATCCATATCAATGATACTTGTATCTTTCCCTTCTTTCTTTAGAGCATTCTGAACTGCGCCAGCCGGTATACCCATCTGCAGTAGTTCAAGGTAGTAAAAGGTAAGTGCATGATGTGTATTAGAATGAATGACAAGAAGATGATAATGCTTACCTTGAGCATCTTGAAGAACTTTGTATACTCGGGATCGTCCTTAAGAGCAGGTCCTTCGGCAGAATCTGCTTTTTTCTCCTCCTTGACTTCATCCTCCTTCTTAACTTGGCTAGCATATGATTTCTCAGGATCCATATCAACAATGTTGGGGTCTTTACCTTCCTTTTGTAACGCCTGCCGCACTGCACCTGATGATATGCCCATCTAGAATAAAGAACAAGAGTTAGTATGTGATATATAATACGGAATGATATGAAACAGAGATCGTGATAAACGTACCTTGAGCATCTTGAAGAACTTGACATATTCGGGATCATCCTTTAGCAACGACTCGGAATCATTCTTTTCTACCTCCTCCTTCTTCTCTTCGTCCTTCTTGATTTGACTTGCATAGGATTTCTCAGGATCCATATCAACCACTGATGTATCCTTTCCATCTCGTTCCAAAGCTTGCATCACAGTCTCTCGTGGCATGCCAACCTTTAACATCTTGAAGTATTTGCTATAATTTGGATCAGTTCTAAGAGGAGGTGCAGTCTGACCCTCAGGTTGTATCTCCGCAGATCGTTTGGCAAAGAGTGCTTCAAGAGCCTTGGTTTTGTTTGGCTTGTCATTCTCCTTCAACTTTGCTGCTCGCTTTGAAAATAGATCCTTGAGGGCTGCATTCTTATCGGATACAACAGGCTCGTCCAACTTCTTTCGTTGTGCTTCGAGTGGGGTACTTGGATCAAGGTCAAGTATAGATGCATCTTTCCCATCCCGTTCTAGGGCTTGTACAACAGCTGAACGTGGTAACCCAAGTTTGAGCATCTTGAAGTACTTTTCATACTCTGGATCTTCGGAGAGAGCCTTTGGTTGTGCTTCCATTTCTGCCTTGACAAGCTCACGTCGGGCCTCTAAGTCCACTTTATTTGGTTCGATGAAAGGTTGCTCGTCCGGCTTATCCATCTTTTCAAGTACCTGAGTGAGAAGTTTTGGAAGGGCTTCGATATTTGATTGCTCAGTATCTGGTACCACCTGTTCTTCTGTACTTGGTTGATCGACTTTCTTGGCCAACAGATTAGATAGCCTGTTGATATCAGCTTGGCTCTTCTCAGCTAATTGCTCCTGTTCACTTGGCATACTATCCTGGCGTGCTTTGTTCGCCTCCTTTTGTTTGCCAAAGTTGTCAATAAGCTCGGCCAATTTATTCTCCACCTCTTCCGTGGTAGTAAAACGAGGCAGTTTCGCCGTATCGAATGCCACGGCTGCTCCATCATCATCTCGATCATTAATTTGTGCCTCCATTTTATCCAAAAAGGCTGAGATTCGATTGAGATCAATACTAGGCTTTTCTTCTTGGGGTTCTTTGGCAAAGTTTGCGGTAATACTTGATGCCTCACTCTTATTTTCATCATTCTCATCAACCTGTGTGACTGGCAATTCACTTTCTTGTGTCTCGCCTCCGCTCTCATCAGATTGCTTGCCCTCTTCACCTTTATCTACAACTGACACTGATGGGGTGAGAGTTTCGGAATAGGTTGAACCTAGTGTATCACTCTCCTCGTCCTTTCCTCCGACCATTTCATCAACATGATCTTCACCTATTTGACTGGCAAGAGACTTGTTTGGATCGAGGTCTAATATGGCTGGATCTCTATCATCAACTTCTATAACTCGTTCCACCCACGATCTTGGGACACGTGATCGTATCATTTGAAAGTATTTCGAGAAACGAGGATCATCTTTGAGTGGAAGATCAGTCTCTTCGGTTTTATCACTGCTGCCAGCTGGATCAGTGGAAGTATTAGCTGTTGGTGATTTAGGACCAGTGGCAGCAGTGCTGCTTCTAGTTGAAGGCTTCGTTGTTGCAGACGGCTTGGTAAATCCACCCCGTCGACGAATCTCGTCAGTAGTTTGCCGTCTTCTACCAACCTCGGATTTCTTCTTAGATGATGCACTAAGACGTTTCAACCGATCCATCCGTTCATTTGATGCAGCAATTGCCGCAGAAGTTAGATCAGAGCCCGACGGTTGTGATGTATTGAAAGTCGCCCTGGCTTCTTCATCACTCGGTACACTTCTCAATAATGATTCTCCCGCTGCCTTGGCAGACATTGCTGCCAACTCTGCCTTGACAGATGCAAACGTATCAGAGGGTATATTGCCAACAGTGTTATCATCTGTGGAAGACTTTATTCCATCTTCAACAGATGCCTCGGAATCTGTCCTCTGTTTCTTTACATTCACATTATCCCAATCGACATTACCAAGTTCATCCACGGCACCATGTGGTACTTGCATCCCTAATGGTTCATCGGGATTTAAATCTAATACTCGTGCATCTTTCCCATCTACTTCCAATACACGCCGGACCCATGATAGTGGAACTTTAGCCTTGAGCATTTTAAAGTATTTACTGTAGTTTGGATCTTCACATAGGGGTAATTGTTGTCGATCATCACTTTCATTACCTGTATTTGATGGTAATGCATCTTCAGTTCTCCTACTTCTACTGCTGCTAGTACTATCTCTACTATTCGTTCTTCTATGAATATCTTGTATATCAGAAGACTTTGTAGATGATGCATTATGACTTTCCTTTAACCTAATCAATATCTCTTGTGAGTTTGATATACCATCACGTTCCATTGATCGTAATACTGCTACATCGGGTATACCCAATCTTACCATATTTGAATATCGTGATAATTGTTGTGGTGTTGGTTGTCCATCTCCCCAAGCGGATGAGTCTATTACTGATGACGATTCCCCTTTTCTGCTGCTACCGCTTCTATGTGATGTCGATGATGATGCACCTTGAAAATGAAGAGGCCGATTACTTTCTCTATTACTCGTTGATGCAGTTGATGATCCATAACTACTACCATCTTCATACTCTTCATCTTCTTCTTCTATATCATCTAATTCAATTTCATTCTCATCTATGAATGAATCCATAAAGTTAGCATTCTTCATAATGTCATCATCTGCCACACTTTGCTGCTGTTGCTGCTGCTGCTGCTGCTGCTGTTGCTGAATTGGTACCACACGTCTACTACTCTTCTCTTCCCCAACAATAGTATTATAACTCTCATCATTCATCAACCGTTCTTTCTCTTCAGTGAATGAACTTTCATAATTCATAAATTCAATAGCCTCTTTTTTAATACGTTCGGATAATTCATTCATACGTGCATGATGTTCACCCATTCGTTTTCTAGATGCCTTCTTATTTGTCTTTTGTTTTGGTTGAGTAGTATTGGAGGAGGAAGAGTACATTGGACTATTCGAAGAGGATAACTCATCTTGTATTATATTCACAAATCGATCTTTTTCTTCTTCATCAAATGGTGATCTATTGTATTCTTCTCTAATTGTTTCTCTATCATTTTCCATTCTACTTTGTTGTCGTACTGATGATGATACAGAAATAGGTACATCATAACTAGAAGATGATGGATGTCTCATGGATGTACTTGTATGATACCGTTCTCTTGCCAACTCTGTCTTCTTTCCCCTACTACTACTACTCTTTGGTGACTTCTTATCTTTTGATCGTATACGAGTATGTATCTCACCATAACGCATTTCATCACTTGGATGTCTATTATGTACTCCTCTCAAACTACTACTTTCAACTCTTCTTTGATATATTGGTGATGATTGTGGACTGCTATTCAAACTACCACCATCTGAACTTCCAGAATCTCTTCTATTATGCTTTCGTGGACTATCATATTCTCTACTATTTCTGCTACCCCTACTACCAACACTACCAGTATCACTTACATCACGTTCCAACTCAGCCTTGGCAGCCTCCATTGCCACAATACGATTATGTAATACTGTACGACGTTCAATGGCTCGTTGTAATAAGTCTGCTTCTTCAAAGTTTGGCATGTTACCTGGTGAGATTGATCCAGGTGATAAATTTGTTGAGTTGGTATCAGAGGTTAATATAAGGTTGGTATTGTATCTCGATGGTGAGTATTGTGTAGTAGAGTTATAGTTGTTGGAGTTGGCAGAAGGAGAGGCAACTGTTATATCATTTGCAATATTATATCCACCTCTATTATTACTTTTTGTAGTTGAGTAATGTGTTGTGTGTAAATCTTCTTCATCATCATCACTGGGCATAAATGGTGGTAGATTTGAAGTATAATCTACCGAATTGGATTTAGTATGCCTACTTCTTCCCCTCTGTGAATTCTGTTGTTGTTGTTGATCATCTGAGTATGTTCTGCGAATATTAGAAACTTCACCCCCAGCCGCAACTCCTGACTCACTGTCAAAACTAGTATCAACACCACCCTCTAATGAATTATCATAACTAGCATCTAATAACTGCTGCTGTTGATCAGCATCAAAATGGCGTCTATTATACTCAATCCTTTGTTGTTCATTATTTCTTAGTTCTATACCATTGATATCATACCCTCTAGCATTGCTATTAGTACCACCGCTATAACCGTAGTTTGGAGCACTGCCAATACCAGAATTATACTCTTCATGATGATATTGGTCATAATAATCATCATCATCTGAATGTTGTTCGACTACAGGAGATAAATTGAGTGATGAGTTGGATAGTTGATGATTATTGATATTGCGTTTGGAAGATTTTTTAGACTTCTTTTACTAAT
>Ga0214477_100376_pt1 | contig 31061 bp, 27 predicted proteins | sample M1_20Mar14CPVII9_FD_165058 | JGI IMG/M metagenome (GOLD analysis project Ga0214477, IMG submission 165058) | Marine eukaryotic communities from Monterey Bay, California, United States - M1_20Mar14CPVII9sort6BwellC16 | ecosystem: Environmental > Aquatic > Marine > Unclassified | place: USA... | reverse complement strand
AAAGATTTCAAAGGCGGAAATGTTGTTGGATTAGGAATGAACGAGTATGAATTGTCCGAAAACAAACAGTTGACTTCATTTGATGTCAGAGATTTAAACAAAGACCCTACATTCCCATATGATGATAATTCATTTGATAAGGTTACATGTGTTGTGAGTGTTGATTATCTAAATCAACCTAAAGAGATATTTAATGAGATTGGAAGGGTACTAAGACCCGGTGGGGAGGCGATTATATCAATGAGTAATAGATGTTTCCCTACAAAAGCATTCAGGAGTGAGTATTGATTGAGAGTTGACATCTTCTTATTCTTCATGTACACCATATACTAACCTCTTTTCGCTACTTCGAAATCATTCAGTTTGGTTGCAGACTAATGATCTTGAACACATCTTTATCGTGGGAAGCTTCTTTCATTATTCAGGTCTCTTTGAAGCTGCTACATGCGAGGATAGGTCTCCTAATCCTGGTAGAAGTGACCCTCTGTTCATTGTGAAGGCAGCCAAGAAAAGCGATTAGATTGAGAGGTGTATGCTAGATCTGACAAGAAGGAGATACTACAACTAGAGGAAGCGCATCACAGATCAGCACAAACTTAACAACTAAGGATGGGTCTACTATCAATGACTACTCAACAACTTCATTATTTAGAACAAAACACAATCCATTATAAGCTATATCATGCCAACAATCAACAACATATATTTAAGTGAGCAGATATCTTTTATAGCATACTTGCATTTGACGGTGGCTCAAGCTCAAGAGATGGGAAAGCACCAGTATCAATGTTACGATGTGTGTACTGATAGTAAGATGATCCGACAAGCCCTAGTATGGCAGCGGCAATACCCAATGCTAGTGGTAGTATAGTACTGCTCATTCCATCACCAAGAAGAACCTGTTCGGGAGGGAGATATTGCCCATCTTGTGCATCATCGGGAGAACTACAGCCAAGCAATTCCATACATGTATGACATACGCTACAGTTGTCAGGACACACTGGATCTTCTGTTGAAGGACAGTATAGTTCTCCATATTGCATGAGAATCTCAGCACTTGTACATTTGCAATCTGTTTGATTCATTGAAGAGTCACTACATGTCATGGCGAGGTCCCACACCCACATATTAGCATATGTTTCACAATCAGAGATGTTGAAGTACATGAGGGGACTTGGTATATCATCATTGTCGTTGGTTGAATCATCAGTAACATTACTTGAAGTTCCACTGGCACTGACATAACTTCCTGAGCTGCTGTTAGTTTCAATATAGTCATGTCCATCGCTTCCCGAGCCGCTGCTACTGTTATCAGAATCTCCAACTCCATTACTTTCATCTACTTCATATGAATAGTAACCGCCACTACTTCCATTAAGACCATCCTCATTATTGTTTCCACTGTCTTCTTCCACGCCACCTGAAGTTGAGCTACCATTGCTTCCACTACTACTGCTATTTGACTCACTACTGCCATCAGATTCACTTCCTGACGTATTACTTCCACTGGGTGTAGATGATCCAATTTCTGTTGTACTGCTACTATCATGTCCAGCTACCACAATACCATTTACCGAAATTGTGCAAGGCGGAGCTTCTTCACTATCTTGCCATATAGAAGCTAATTCTTCATTAGACAAGCCAAGACATCCTGTATATTTTGAATCTTCATTATTATTATGACTTGGAGGATGTGGAGGATTAGGATGAGCTGGATTATGATCATGTTCTTCATGTGGTGGGTGTGGAAGAAGCTGACGACCCGTGTTATATGTGCTTGTTAGTGTATCATGATGATCTTGCTCCACGCTAGATTTATGTACCACACCGCTTTTTGATAAGGAAGCTCCCTGAACAACACATATTAATAAAGCTGACAGTAACATCGTTGTTAATAGAACCATTATTATTGAGAGAAGTACCTTATAGAGGTATAATAGTTTATCGACCACGATGCGCACTCAACTGATTTGTAGACTTGAAAAATGGCGTGGGTCGTGGAGGAAAATTCTCTCTTTGCCTTCTTAACAAATCCATTAGAAAACCTATCTTTCATACTTATCACTACCTTCAGTTTGTATATGAATATAACCTTTGATATTTGCAGGCAGTCATATCAAGACCCCTTTTATATTGGTAATTGGGTCGGTAGAGCTAGACACTACAGTATGCATATACGTGCCTTCTGAAAAAAGAAGACACATCATGTGAGCAAAATCAGCAAGTAGTATATTAGTAAGTAAGAGTGTACTTGCAAATCAGACACAACTATACACATAGACACCAATCATTACTAGCTTCATTTAGACTAAATGTTTCTACATGGCCAGTTCTTCTAGTCTTTTAGGGTAAAACAAAATACCCCTCTCTACAACATACATATACTCCGAGGATACCACTAAACAATATCTTTAACCTTGATGTTTGTCTGTCTCCATACCCCGCTTCCACATACCTTTTACAATATTCTATTCAACTGTTCTTGATTCAACCAACTCTTTACTTCTGAACCTTCTTTGGTGACAAATCCCTTCTCTCAAACTTGAATGCATCTCCCTTCTCTCGTACAACAACCTTCATTGGTCCCTCTCTACCCCGTGCCTCTAACTGTACAGCCTTGAGATTCTCAGCCTCCTTGTAAGGAATATATTCTTCAAAGCTACCCTCCGAATTGGCATGCAAGTACAAGACGGGCTTTTCGAGATCAGCAATCTGACCCCTTAATGGCCAAAAGTACTCGCCTTGCTTTTCACTTGGTGGAGCATGTCCCAATATCACAACGGCGTGGAACTTATCCTTGAATTGCTCTAACTTGTCCTTGGTCCAGATAACATTCTGCTCTAGACGGAGTGTAACCTCGGTGGGCTCGGTTTCGGCCTCCACCATATTCACACTAATAAACAGCACTCCCTTGTGCAAGAATGCAAAGTTACCCACAACGTCTTCACTATGCTCAACATCAAGTGGAGACGTATTCCATCGTTTTTCCAACTTTCCTAAATTAATATCCCACCAATACAATGCATCCTCGGCAGCATTCTTACTACCGCATGCAGCCCAATCTAAATCACCCGGAATAACAAGCACGGGGGCTCGACTTTCCTTAAGTACCGCCGCGGCTCTTTCAAATCCATACTCCTTGCAACGACTTTGTTCATCGGCATTAACATTACCCAAATGAACAACAAACTCAGCATCCTTGGGTAATGCCTCCAATTCACGTGTTAACAATTCGGCATTACTAAAATCATACGGTTCATCTGCCAAGACATAAAAGTTCACATCCCCACCATTACTCCTTGGTCCCTTGGGATTACCCAAATGTGTTAAAACACCCACCAATACACTCAACGTTACCAAAAATCCCAATCCCCAACGTATACGTCTCCTTCGTTGCATTGCCTTCTCCCTCCTAACCAATGATTGTGTCGTACCATCATAATTTAATTCAGCATCATCACTCCATAATGTACCCCTAAGCCATAACCAAACGCCACCAAAAGCAAATCCACTACCGGTTGTTTTAGTATAATCATTATAATCCTCGCCACTACCATCCATGGCATATCCGCTTGCTCTATATAATCCACGTGCTGATTTAGTCTTTTGACGTGAGGAATGTAACATGTCCATTTTGGCTAACATGTGTTGTGAATCTAATCCACCGGTAATTGCCATTAGTTGACGTTCTACTGAATATCGTGATGACCATAAACTAGGTGTATCATCATTGGGAGAGGTGGGTGCACCGTTGGAATTGGATTTATCATCTTCATCATTTGAACCAATTGTAAAGGTACCGTCAAACCTTGAACTCCCCTTAGAAGTTGACCTTTCAGACTTGAAGGAATCAATACCACTAATACTAGATTGGGGTTGTCCCTTCTTAAATGATATCCTAGATGTTTCCTTCGAATCTAATTCACGCATGGCAAGTCCACCACCTAGTGTTTGGAATAATCCCGTGGTGCCATTTCCTGTACCAGCACCACCACTTGATGACCTTGGAGAGTTGGGTACACTGGACCCATTACCATTAATTGGTGAATCTTGTAAACATGAGTCTGCAATTTGCAACATTTTCAAAGCCTCGTTCCGAACTTTATCATGTTCAGCATTTTGAGGAGAAGAACTACCGTAATCAACGGTATACTCATTCCTATCAGGCTTGGTCATTAATGATGATAAACGACTCTTGACATAATCGGTAGTAGATCTTGATGAAGTGCGTTTACCACCCGACAATCCTTCCATTTCATCAATATCATCAGTATTGCCATATCCCGTTCCAGCCACACCACCCATTGGTACCTCCATACCCTCACTTTCCTGCAAATCATTCATAATATCATTAATATTATGTACGTCATTATTTGGCTCGTCATACCCGCCTCGCTGGCGCATACCGTCTGATAATCGTGTAGCCATATCAACTACAGCATTGGTTGTGGCTAATTTACTTTCCTCTTCGTAATTTTCAGGCTGTGCCCATCTTGAATTATTAGGTTCGCCATATTCAGCAGAAGTATTATCCTGTGCAGTAGCGTATGAACTAGTAGTGGAACTTGCAGAAGATCCAGTACGCCATGGTTTATCAGCTCGTGAACTAGCAGTTGACCTTGCAGAGCTTTGTCGTGCTAATTCGGTTGGTTGATCAACTTTACTTGATGCTCTTTGGGATGCATTCCGTGCTGCTCTAGATGAACTTAATGAACCACTCATTTCTGAATTTAAATCATCATCTTCTTCATAAGTACGTCCATTAATACCGCCCTTGGAACTTTTTAAGGAGTTGGTACGTGTTATATCATTGCCTAAAGCGAATGCAGCGGATGGGGGTTGGGAGTATCGTGACCGAGCTGACATACGCTTGGCTGTTGTATCGACTGTTGAATCATTGTAACTTTTGGAAGAATTCATTGTAATAGTATTGTTTTATTGTTTGTTTGTTTATTGCTGCTGTTTTATTGCAATGTTGCAATAATGAGGTGAAGGTGAAGGTGAACTGAGTTGGTGTAAAGACTTATGTTATAAGATACACTATGTTCACTTGTATTGAGTGCACAAGATATGCTCAAATGCTCAATAATGAATCTACTGCAATTGGCAATGCTGTTGCTCTATGTGGTCAAACTCTTATCAACTCCGTTCGACCAATGCACCTCATTCTAACAGCTTTATTTAGAGAAGCCGCTTTCTCGCGGCATGCCAGAAATGTGATGAAAAGACTGAGTTGTTGTTTGGCGATTGAACAGAGAGATGTAAGACGGAATGTGAGAAGGTGCATTACATATGTAGCGTAGGCACGGCGCGGCATAAATCAGAACATATAGGCAGAGAGACTAACAATACAACAAACTAACCATTGGACATCCCATTAAATATCTCTTCGTCGAATATTAGCTGAAATCCAGTTTCTAGAACTCCTACGCATTAATTAAATACTCTCATAATAAGGTGCACCTTAAATTACAATAAAATACATACCTGACAACAACTAATAACCATGACATCAACAAGTAGTACACCATCAACAAGTAATACACCAACAATATCCTTCTTTGGTAATACCGAATTATCAACCTCACGATCATTAGCAGCATCAACTTTTTTAGCCAATGATGAACATATTACAATAGTCCCATCATTTAACTTACCCCAACCTATTGAATTAATATCAGGCAAAGTTGGTCCATTCCGTGCTGGTATGGATGTTTCTGTTCCGTTATGGCTCGGTACTATGTTACGACGACGTAAATTAGCAAAGATCATTCCACCTACATGGTTAGATCAAGATGTATTAAAGAATGTATTACGATTTGAACGTGACCCTAATGAGGCAAGTTTTAGTCCAGACTTGCCATTCCGACATGCTGAGATTGCTAATTCAATACTTAAATCATGTCGTGCTGGTAGTGGTACAGGTTCAGCTGCCGGTGATGCCAGTGGTGATAATGAAATACCCAATGCTGATCAAATTAAGGTATTATTGGAAGACATACAATCCGTACGTATGGATAAGATCCGTCGTAATGTACATCAATTAAGTTCATCGACCTTAAAAACACGTTCAAAAATTGAAAATATTATTGACGTAACCAATATTGGTAGTAATGAGATGCATTCTATTAAACCATTTGTTACCGAGGCTTTCAAGATGCATAGGGAATTAAGTGGGAAGGGATCATCGTATAATCAGGATGTTGAACCTGATAATACTACATCGGGAGGTGGTGGTGGAAGTGGTGGTAGGAGAAGTGGTGGATTGGCAAGTGCTGGTCGGGGTAGGTTGCAACAATCTAGATTGGTGAGGGAAAGTGAGAATAATAATGCTGCAATTCAGGAAGAAGAAGTTGAAGATGAGGTTGATGAGGAAGAGTTGGAAGAACCTCGTCCTTTGGATGAAATGGAAGAAGAAGAGGACGTGGATGAACCAGCAGAGGACGAAAATGCTGGTCGATCAAATTTAAGACGTCATAGGTAGATTTGGAATAATATTGGGTAGGATGTTTCGCATCTTTATGGGTGTATGAAATAACATCTCTAAATATTGATCGAGTTATAAAACTGTGTGTAAATTATATATTTCACTCTATCTATAGTAAATGGAAGGATCAAAATTTGATTCGCCGCCGTACATCTTGCCTTCTTCCTTCTCCTCACAAGATGGTTGTTGTTGTTTTCTTTTTCGCTTTGGGTTCATCTCGTGGGGCAGGTGAGCTTCGTTTCTTACTATCAGAAGATATACTTGTACCACAACTTGCAGTAAGTTGGTCCTCTTTCACAGAAGGTTGCTTTCCATTTTCTTTTGCGACATTGGATGCTTTCTTCTTGGCAGTTGTTGTACTCGGTCTGCCCCAGTCAACAAGCTCTTTTGCATTCACCTTTTCTCCACCACATTGCAGCTCAACACCCTTATTCTCTATCCTCGATCGGTGCACATGAGTCAAAAACTCTGACCGTGGTATCAACTCAGCACCTAATCTTCTCTTGTAATCTAAATCCATACCTAAGTCCCAATAATCAAATCCACATTTGGTTAATAGTTGACCTAATGCAAGTAACTGAACAGACCCGGCTGCATCTTCTTCTGAAAATCCAGTCAAACTAGAATATATACCACCAACACTATAACCAAGTTCTCCACCGGCAAGTGCACCGGTGTCTGCATTCCATACTTCTACAGAGTATAATTTAACTGGAGTAACATCCTGCGGTTGTTGTTGATGCTGCTGTTGTATACTATTGTTATTGTTATTAGTAGCCATGATGAAGGCATTTATACCTCCGGCATTTGCATCTTTTGTCTTTTCGTTTATGAGTTTAAAGGCCGCAACAATTTGTGGATATAACCAGTTTGTCCCGCTATACATTGAAAATGATGTTATATATAAAGCAAGCAATGAGTTAGAAGTCAACACAAGATGTGCACACAATTACAATCACATACAGTAACATATAACAACTCACTGCTGTCTATGACACCCAGCAACAACCTCATCAAAGCAGGTATTAACACTGAATAGAAATCTTTTTGACTTCTTCCTTGTTGATTTTGATATATGTAATTTACTTTCTGGATTTAATTGTAACACACATCGCTCTACATGTAATTTAGGCAAAAGATAGCCCCTCGTCGCGATGGGGAGAAACCCTTCTGCCATTAACTGTACTATTAACCGTGGTTCGAATGATCTTGAGACATAGAAATCATCATGATAATGTCGTACTAATGGTAAGAGATATTGCGGTAATAGAGAGTTTGGATCTATAGTCTCTTCTTGTTGTGGTCTATTGCTGGTATTTCTACTGCAACTGCTGCTGTTACTACTTCGTGCCATTTCTTCTTTTCCTCTATTCTTACAGTGTTAATAATAAAGTCATAACAACTTCAATGTATACACCACCTCACACCTCACACCTCCAATAAAGTCTAAGAAAATAATTAGTAAATTATACCAATAACCATATCAATACTTTCTCCATAAGCACTGCTCTAGCTTGTGTATATTACAGAAACAAATGTTTTATATAGACGTTCTAATGTATTAATCCGCCGTTGATATGTGTTATAATGTCGTGGTTATAATAAATGATGAAAATTATGAGAGTGTGTGCGAAGAAAAAAAGTTCAAGAGTGACACTGGCGGCGGAAGAGTTAATGTAAGTAGAATAGCATAGACGGCAGTGCATAGATCAGTCGGTCTGTTTGCTTTCGAGGGGCGATAGTAGAGAGTTTGGGCGCATATCATATCATTTAAACAACATACCTACACTTCAACACAAAACAAATTACCAAGAGATATATATCAATCATGACAGACAATATCGAGAAGAAGCCATATCCAAAACCGGCAAACAATTTAGTAACGCCATTACTAACCGATTTATATCAAATTACAATGGCATATGCCTATTGGAAGACAAATCAGTATCAACGTTCGGCACATTTTGAATTATTCTTTCGTAAAAATGTAAGTATATCTGTATATTATCTTTTGTAGTATTAGTGTTCTTATTGTTATTGTGCATATGATATGTTCTTATATGTACTAACTCTCATGTATACATCTCATATCGACACTCAGCCATTCGGTGGATCATACACACTATTCGCTGGATTAGATGAGGTACTTAAATTCTTATCCAACTTTCATTTCAGTGCCGAGGATATAACATTTCTCCGGAATACACCAGCATTAAGTCACTGCGAGGATGCATTCTTTGATGATTATCTTGCCAATTTAGATTGTTCTGAAGTGGTAGTACATTCCATGAAGGAAGGGTCAATGGCATTCCCACGCGTACCGCTGTTAACTGTTACTGCACCTTTGGGGATTGGAAACTTAATTGAAACAACATTATTAACATTGATTAATTATCCAAGTTTAGTTGCCACGAATGGAAGTCGGATGGTGGTTGCGGCTAGAGGTCAGTTTTGGGAGGAGACTGCCGGGGGTATGCCACCACGGTCTGCTAGTCCTGATAGTCCTCCTCGGTCACCACAACCAAGTAAGAGACGAAGTATGCAATTAACAGAGGGTGGACCTGCAGACTTTACTCGACGCAAGCCAAAGTGTGTAGAGTTTGGATTACGACGTGCACAGGGTCCTGATGGTGGATTCTCAGCGTCCAAATATTCACATATTGGTGGATTTCATGCTACTTCCAATGTGTTAGCTGGCAAACTATTAGATATGCCCATTGCTGGTACACATGCACATAGCTTTGTTCAGAGTTATACTTCATTGGATTTAGTTGAGGGACTCAAAGTGAAACGGATCAAGGATGCTGATGGTGGAGAAGATAATATGGTTGAACTACTACCATTAGTATTGAAGTATCGAAATGAGTTGGGATGGAATGAAACGAATGATGGAGAATTGGCTGCCTTTGTTGGTTATGCATCGAGCTTTCCCAATACTTTCCTTTGTCTCATTGATACTTATGATACATTGCAAAGCGGAGTACGGAACTTTGTGATTGTTTCATTAGTCTTGGATGACTTGGGATATACTCCAAGAGGTATTCGTTTGGATAGTGGAGATTTATCATACCTTTCACTAGAGTGTGAATATGTATTCCATGAAATGGGTGACAAGTTTGACCGATCTTTCTTTTATGAACTGGATATTGTTGCTTCGAATGATATCAATGAAGGTGTCTTGCATTCCTTAAATAAGCAAGGACACGCTATAACAATGTTTGGGATTGGTACGAATCTGGTAACTTGTCAATCGCAACCAGCATTAGGTTGTGTATACAAACTAGTAGAGATTGATGGAGAACCACGTATCAAGCTATCAAATGATATGGAAAAAGTTCTAATCCCTGGAAAGAAGGTTGCATACCGTCTATTTGGAGAAGCAGGTTGGCCTCTATTGGATCTACTTGTGGGTAGTAATGAAACTGATCAACCAAGTCCAGGAGAACGAACACTCTGTCTACACCCCTTTATGGAACAAAAGAGGGTGGCAGTTATTCCCAAGAGAGTTGTAAAGTTACACAATTTAGTCTTTGATGGCAAGAATGGTGGTGTAGTAGAAACACAGGGATCATCTCTGGCCGAAACAAGGCAGTTTGTAAACGATCAAATCAATAGGACACGTCCTGATTTGTTGAGATACGTGAACCCGGGAGTATACAAAGTTTCAGTATCACAGAAGACATTCCGCTTCTTACATCAACTGTGGCATACTGAAACACCAGTCCAAGAGTTGCGCTAAGCTATATTCAATAAAAAGGGTCGTCCTAGTTAAGGAGGTTGTTGGTAAATCTATTCTCGTGTTCCTCGTATTAAAGTGAATGAGAGATGTATAATTGTACAATAGACTAAAGTAAACAAGGATCAGTTTAGCTACAATGATATATGTATAGTATATATTTATACCTCACATTCTCTAGAGTATGTATTGCAAGAGGACCCCCTCACTACTTACCCCTTCCAAAACAGAGTTTTCAATGACATGAAAACTGACTTCAATAATTAACACAATATAAAAGACAACAATGAAGTTGACCTTACTACTGTTCGTACTACCATTATCGAGAGCGTTTGCTCCGGTGGCAAGGCACTCTATATCCTCTGATACTGCATCTTGCAATTTGCAGACGCTCAGACCTGCCGTTGCAATAGTTATTAATAGCCGATCATTATCTGAACTCAATGCAAAAAAGAGACGAAGGAGAAAGGCTGCGCCTACTCCTGCCAATTCAGATGAATTACCAGACTTTGATGATGGAGAAGATGAAGATATTATTGCAATGGATCTTAGTGTTGCTTCTTCTACAGTAGATTCGCCTATGCAACAAGTTAAAGCTAGTTCAAGTATTGGTAGTGGAAGAAGTACGTCATCAACTCCAGTTAAGCGTGGTTCTGGATTAAACAAACAATTAGCAGAAGAAGTTGGTGGTAATGTTGATGGATTAGATGAAGATACTATATTAGAAGCAATGCGAGGTAAAGCTGGTACTAGTTGGCAGCCACCACGATCGATTGATGACACATTAGGTGATCGTCGATTAGAAAAGTTTATGGACTTTGATAAAATGATTGAACAAGATGGTGGTGGGGATGGTTCTGCTGTTGATTTACCAGATTTCGATGAAGTAATTGCTCGAAGAAGAGGACCTGAAGCTGTACAAGAAGGCCGCGTGGTGAGTGCTTCAAATACATATATTTTTTTGTGCATATCATGTGTTTGCATTTCATATCTAATATATGCTACTTTTTGTATATACTAGGAGATTGATACTTCTGGGATGGGGAAGAAGGCTGCAAGGAATGCTCAACGAAAGGCCGTAGCTGTACAGCGTGCTAGTGAGATTGAAGAAGAGAACGCTAATCCATTTGAGGATCTTAACATTCTAAAGTTATTAGAAAATGGTGCATGGGTTGGCATCGGCTTGTTGGTTGTATGGGAGATATATATTAACTCTCCATTCTTTGATAGAGCAGCACCATTGATTCCTGTTGTGTATGACACGCCTGGAGATACACCTATACCACCCGGCATGGAAGTGCCTACTACCCCTCCGAATCCGTAAAGTGTAATAGTTGATTGTTAATATTTGGGTGTAAGGGAATCGATGAGAAAAAAACGGCCTACTTAAAATCTACTTAAATGATGAGAACGTACAAGATCAAAGAAAATCATGTAGTGATATTGCTAGCTAAATGATGAAGATATATTATAAAGACATCACTACGTAAAGTAAACTGACACATGTGAATCCAAGTATTTACCACCCACTGTCATGCTTTACCCCATGCTCCCATGGACTTCTTTTGCTTTGATTGCTCTTTTGTTTTATTAGCCCCATGTGGCGGTGGAAAGTCACCTAGAGATGGGAAATCAGTAGCCAAAGGAGGGGGCTGGATATGGTTGTAACTAGTACTCGTACCTTTTGTTGGACGTGTCTTGGAACGAGGCGATCTATGTTGTCTCCAATCACTGTTTGGGCTAGCTGGAACTGGTCTAGTATTTGATTGAACAGTTGTCCAGCTGTTTGTTGAGACTGGAGGAGCAGGTCGGCTCGATTGTTTAGTCGACCAATTGTTTGCTGTGGCGATTGGTGGCGACTGAGCGGCTGCACGCTGAGTATTGTTGTTGCTTCTTTTCACTGCCATTGATGCCCAAGTACCAGGCTTTGGTGCTGACACTACAGGTTTGGGCTGTGATGGTTTGATTTGGGGTGCCGATGGTAGCACTCTTGTATTACTCGTCTGCTGTGGAATTCCCCATGATCTCGCGTTTGGGTTGAGAGACTTGGTAAGTGGAGCAGCATTACTAGCGATGCTCTCTGGCTTCACATCAGCTGGAACTTGGATTTGCTTGTTGTCATTCTCTGGTATTATTGTGTCTACTGCTTGAGATGGTTGAGCCTTTGTTGCATCAGGAGGAGTATCCGTCTCGCCTTCATCTGTGGATGGTATACTTTTCTTCTTCTGCACTACCTTTTCGGTCCCATTGAGCTTATCATCTGAGCTTTCTTTTGATTTATCTTCCTTTGGCTCTTTGCCTTCCAGCGTAATCTCAAGTGGAGGTTGCTCTTGCTTCTTCTTTTTCTTCTTTCTTGGTGGTCGTTTCTTCTTCTCTAGTACTGCAGGTATAGGTTGAGCATCACCAATATCATTATCATCAAAGACAGAAGAGGCACATTCAGATAAACTCTGCCCGTCATCTTCTGGATTGTTCCAGTAGTGTTCATTCTCTGATGTTGACCTTTCTGGTAGATGCATTTGATCTCCAATAAAGCTAAATCCTCTGAAATTCTCAGATTCACAGTGCTTAGGAAGAAAGTCAAGCTTACTCATTTCTTTTACTGATCGAGGTAGAGCCATGTTCACAAACTCATCATGGAAATGTCTCAAATCTTCGTCATTATCCACACTGAAATCTTCGGGTGGTTGTATTTCTTTCAATTCCAACTTTCCCCAATCAAGTCCGGAGAAAAATGGCTGTTGCTTTAAGGCTCCAACACCTCCAACAACTAGCATGGTACCTTTTGCAGCACCTAAACGCTTTTCGGGTGCTCTATTTAATAGACCTTTCAATAGCTTACATGCTCCAGCTGACGCCCCATCGGGCATACGAATACGTTCACTCATAATCTTTCGAAACAATTCCTTTGACCCTTTCTTTCCAGCATTAAATGGTGGTTCTCCAGATAACATCTCATATGCAATACATCCCAAGCTCCAAAAGTCAGCTCCTTTTCCATACCATTTCCTAGCAACCATCTCTGGAGCCATATATTCCATTGTACCACAGAGAGTCCTAGCTCTTTGACCTTCCTCAGTCGATAAAGATGTGAAATCCTTAGCCAGTCCAAAATCTGTCAAACAACAATGTCCATCACTACCCAAGAGTATATTCTCGGGCTTTAAATCTCTATGCAATACATTAACACTATGCAAATGTTCTAATGCCAATGTAATCTCAGCTAGATAAAAAGCAGCAGTCTTTTCTAAGAAGTGTCCCTCCTTCCCTAACTTCAGAAATAGTTCACCTCCAGCACAAAAGTCCATAATGATAAATAACTTCTCCCTAGTCTGAAATGATGCATGCATGGTAACAATAAAGGGATGATTCTCAATCTTCTTTAATATATTCCTTTCTGCTAATATATTTTCAACATATGATAACTTTCTTTTGATTAACCTTTTTGATATAATTTTCATCGCCAATACTTTGTTCGAGTGACGATTACGAACTTGTAATACTTTACCAAAGGCACCCATGCCAATAACTTTTAGTAATTCAAAGTCTTTGGGTGCTATAAAGTTTTTGTTTGGTTTGCTTTCATTTGTATTTGACGGTGCATCTGAATGTAGATCTTTGTTAGAGTCGATACCTTTATCATCAGCTGCCGACACATCTTCTGTATTGTTGGTACCATTCGATATATCTTGCAATACATCATTATTATCAGGTATAGATAATGATGCATTGAACTCCTTGGTCACTTCATTCATCATCTCTGATTTATCATTAGGAGTTTGCAATTTATCAACACTCATATCTAGTGTGTCCATGTTATCTCCGCTTTGCAAATCTTCTCCACTTTTTGCAGACTGCTTCATAATCCCTTTATCTACCGCTGCCGCCTCGGTAACTTCAGTGGCCATGGTGAATTGTATTGATTGGTTGGTTGTTGTTATTGATCTGGCGATCTTGTTTTCACACGTAGGTACTTTTTGAGAGTATAAGGATACCAAAGGATACCAAAAATTGGGTGATTTTGTTCACTTGAAAGTCAACTGATGCTTGTGAAGTAGTTCTCTCTTTGCATAGCAACAATGGTATCATTCACTAAATGGTCGATCAATATAGGTTGGAGAATAGTAAGCCAAGTAATAGTGAGGCAGTCACCTGTTCGTCTTGCTTTGTCGCTCGGAAGCAACATACTACAGAGGCGCGTTAAGTTCAAGGTTGATACTTGGCTAGGAAGGAGACAGACTAAGCTTTTGAAAGGCGTGAAGTTATCGTTTAGGAAATCAATTTATCCATTTAGAAAGTCTATACGATGGGTAAGAAAGAAGAGTAGATCTAGAGATAGACGTACTATGTCAGAGGAAGCTGGCATACATGATGTTATGCTTTTAGATGCAGGGATGAAATATAAAGACTTGGCCGAAATAAGATTATCCACTGCAAAAGCTGCCTTTAAAGCTGCATCAATTGAACTAAAAGATGCCGAACGTGGACTAAAGGATGCCAATAACTATGTTGATGGCCTCAAAAAGCATTGTAATAAGATTCATCAACATGAGACTGATATTGTATTCGTTGAGCATGCAAGAGATGAAAATGTGCATCAAAATAGCAACGCGGTATTATCTTCATCAACAACTATTGTTCCAGTTCATTCTTTGGTACCATTAGAGTAGTTTCATGTACCATTTATAATGTCTTTAATGTTGCATAAGTTGTGTTATAATATCCGATTGGTAATACATGCATCTACTATAGCCTGTCCCTAAGTCTTCGAAGTCAAGTTTTTGTCATCTTGTATGCACAAATTCTTGTGCCGAGTAATTCAAAGTCAAATACGATCAGATCATTGTCTAAATATGATACTGGGAAGACTGCAAATGCTTCAATGAACAGTGCTTTTCCCATATTCCGTATTAGAGTCTTTGATATTGAATCTGGTACACTGTCAATGTTCTCATATGGTTGTACTTTGAAACTATCATCACATGTTCTTATCCAGGCCTCATCAAAGTCTACTCTGCATACATTGTCATTTACACTTTGTTGTTTAGTTGTTTTGTAGGTATTAAACATGATGATATGTATTGTAGGTATATTGATATGTTTAGAGACGACGATAGAACATAACATAAATGATACACAATCTTACCTTCCATATGTGCCACTCACAGATAGATACCCATATAAGTTAAAGAGTGGAAAGTTATATCTTGCATGACCTGTTCGTGATTTCGTATGTATTGAAGTTGAGAGGTAATGATGCAGAAGGGGAAAAAAGATTTATATCATATATACTCACTTATTATAGTACCTTCCGGTGATAGATCATACTGAGGATTTGTGGCACAAGTTAGTTAGTATTATATTTAGAAAACAATGATATTCATAGCATTACAAACTTACCTTTACAGAGAATTCCCCACCAGCAAGTCCAGACATAAACGTCATGTGAGGTGCATAGCAAACACGCCAAGATCCTGGTGCTACCGATTTAAACGACTGTTGACTTCCCGGGTTTGATAATCCACCTCCTGTATCTATAACATCATTCAACAGTTTAGTGCGCTCTTTGCTGCCTTTATTAAGATCATAGGGTATATCGAGTGACTGTAGAAATTTTGACTTTGTGTCCACTGAATAAGGGAAGAGGTAAACAACGTAAGAGTAAAGAGGAGAAGAGTTATCTACAAATGGCGATACAACGGTATTAGGTCTATCTAGAGTAGAAGTATTTATGCTGATGATTAACTTATCCGTGTGTGCATGATCACCTGTGAAACTCATATCTTATCTAAACTCATACACCCCCATTATTCTGGCGCGCTTCAAACTCGGCTATTCGTTTTGCTTGCTCTCCCATACTCAGTTTATCTAATTTGAAAGCTGCACATGATATCCCATCAAATGCTACATCTTGATTATTTCCCTCTCCTCCTCCATCTGATGTTATATCTGGATCTCTCAAGTACATGTCCAAAGATGTAAGTTCCTCATCAAGTGACGTGAGCTCTTTGTCTAGAGATATTAGTTCTCTATTGAGAGTAGCTTCTGGTGACGATGACGTATTTAGTGAGTCGAGATAAGATCCACCATTCATCCCTCCCTGATATGTTTGTTGCGGTATTAAATCACTCTCGTTGCTGCATTCATCTGATTCGGTATCGATCTCATTTAACTTTTGATAAGTCATGATAGCAACTGTACCTACTCCAAGTCCCAATGAAAACAGTTTAATGTTGTTGAACACTTCTGATATGGATGATGACTTGGATTTAGTACCAATTGTTTTCTTTGCATCATCATTTGATACTGATTTGACTGTGACTTCCTGTTTTTTGTCGTTCTTCTGCTCTTTTGCTTTCTTATCTTTTGCTTTATAAGATTTGATATATTCCATTGTTTGAGGTTGAATTGTAACAACTTCAGCTTTCTTGGGGTCCGATAATTCTATCATATTCAAAGGCCTTTCGTTGTTTTGCTGTGGAGTACTTTGTTCAGCTGGAGATTGTACTTTCAATTCGGTTAGTGCTGCCGTAGAAGATGTACTGCCCTTTAAAGATGATGGACTATCATCATCCAATATAACTTTGAGCTCAGGAGATTCTTTAGGCTTGTAAGAAGAACTTCTCCTATCTTTTTGATTTGTTAGTATAACAGTAGGTTCAGGTTGTTGCTGTTGAGTAGATTGTACTATTTTTCGTATAGTTCGTTCTTCTTCAGATAGTATAACCTTTGGTCCAAGTTGTACATATAAATCTTGGCCATCATTCTCTACAACGAGTGTGGATGAAGAAGTTGAATCAAATGTAGACAATTTGATGTCGTCATTAGTTTCTATATCATTGTCCAAAGCATATGATACTCCCACTCCCAAACTAATTGCAGTTACAAATGATACTAATATTGAGAGTAATGTGTTACATACCCGATTTGTTATTGAGTGATGGTCTGATATATAATATTGATGATAAGTATTGGAAGATGATATGTTAATATCTGTATTTTGTCGGATATGATGTACTGGTGAGATATTGTCGTGTTGTGACGAAGACTGATCTGCCAATATATTATCAGGATCGTTCTTACATTTAACATATTGATTGCAATTGTGATTCAACATACGTAAACAATGGTGGTTGTCATGATATCGAGACATCAATGATGTTGATGGCATATATTGTGGTGTCGAGACTTGTGTTGAAAATGCTGCACATGATGTGCACAATAAAGCCAGCGCTATAAACAACAAGAACTGAGTAGTATTTATCATGAGTATTTTTTAGATGATATATCACCGCATACCTCTTCTAGCGATATCTCTCCCCTCAATCCCCTTCTCAGTGATGTTGGTTTGAGATGTAGTGAAAGTACATACACTGAACTCAAAAATAAAAAGGATACCGACCATATCTTTTTGGGGGAGAGAAAGATATGAGGAGGGTTGTGGTTTTGGTGATAGTGCATACTAACCATATGCAATACCATGTCTTTAATGACAGAGAATCTTCTCCTACAGGCGCAGACTTTACGCCTTGACGGAGATATTGATACATCTATAGATTTACTTCGAGTTGTGGTAAAACAATGCAATGCAGATTTGCAAATAGATGAGAAGAAAAGCACTGCTGATGATGTTGATGGCGAAGAGGATGAGAAGAAAAGCACTGCTGATGATGTTGCTTCTACTAATGAATGTAGGTTGGAATCGGATAGTATAGTCGTTTTGCAGTTACGCGAGATGGCGGCATATCAATTAGCTGTACTTTTATTGCAGAGAAGTGGTAGGAGATGCAATTTAATAAATATCAATGACAGTGATGTAGATGAAACTGAAGCTAACAATATACTATCGAAGCTGGGGTATAAATTGCGATTATCGAAACTTTCATTTGGTTATCCAATCTGTAATTGTAATCGGCAACAGAAAAGATACAACAATACGCAACCAACAGCATCATCACCTATATCAGCAGTAGTTATTGATGATATCTTGCCTTTATCGATATTCAATGCTTTACAACATGCATATAGACCTGAATCAAAGTATTGGTCAGAACTATACAGCAAAGTAAACTCAGCTACAACAACAGAGAACGTAAAAAAGAATCAATTTACAAGTCATAACATAACTCTACCTCCAAGCAATATCAATACTTCGTCACAATCTCTTCCTTCTTCAATATTAGAACAAGTAGCCATTCTAGTACAGCAACAACTGAAAGACGAATTTCCTGAAATTAGACATGCAACAAGTGTGGAAGTTTGGACTCACAAAAGACCACCAGATGGAGAACACCAACTCCATTATGATATGGATGAGATACGTCTTTGGAAGCATAGAAAAGGAAGTGTTAATCAAGGAGAAGACCGTGCAAAGAGACAAAAGACAAATCCCAAATCAAATGATGGCATCTCATGCCCAATTGTAAGCTGCGTCTTGACAGTAAACATACCTACTAAGCAACTTGGATGTAGTATCTGTGGAAAGACTGGAAATAGTAATCCAACAATCGTTTGTAACCAATCAATCTTAGATCGGGGTAGCACAGATAGTTTTAATGTTGGTTGTCTTTGCTATCCATATCCCAATAGACTATTGGCGTTCGAAGGGTCTCTACTACATGGAGTTATTCCCGGTATACCACAAGAATCCTCTGCTACTTCAGATAACGATGAAAGTAGTAGTGATGAAGACTCATATTATATGCACACATCGAAGACAAGTCCTGTTAATGATGATGTCAACCAAAGGGTAACGTTAATGCTAGGATTCTGGAAAGATGTTTGCTTGACTGATAATTCAGCAGTCATCGGTCCTAATGTACCATTTGATAGCGTATCTTGTAGTTGGAAGGAAGAATTTAATCCGGTTGATATGAAGGAAAGTGATTTCAACCACAGTGGAACAAAGAATAGTCAACTTCTTAACAATATCATTGATCCTCTTTGGGTAAGTATTGACGAGGAAGATTTCGGCAAGTACAATGCAGCTGATAGTGCAAAACAATGTGGTCGCTTCTTCTTGGAGTCAACAGACTCTAGAGAAATCGATACCAAAGTCCTGTCTGGAATATAACATAAGTCTAAAGATGCTCATATCTACTTTATCTTTTGTACATATATCATTAATTGTAATGTCGTTTCATCAAGTGCATCCGAGCTCTTGTGCAGCCATGTAGTCATGTGCATGGATCCATGCACTAAGTAGATGATGAGATAAGATTGGGTGAGATTGCATAAGAAGTCATCAAGTGTCGATAGATTGGAACAAAAAGAATAAACTTACTTTGCTCCATATTTCAAGCCTTTGATAACATCTTGGGCTTCATGTTCGGTTCGATCTTCTTTGTCAAGTGGACTGGAAGATGCGCGTTTTACAATGTTGTGAAGATGAAAGAGAGATGATATAACTTAGTTAGGCAACATGTGAGTAGAGGAGGAATGAAGGATACCTCCGGGAGAGAAGATGTCCCACCTCAACGAGACTTCAATACACATTCACACATAAAACATACTAACGCGGACTTTCCTGCTATTTAGCACGGATGGCCATAGTAGAGCCCTTCCGACTTTCGGTTTTACAGCAATCCCCAAGTCTGGAAAGTTTGTAGCTCCGCCTGTTGAAATCAGAGAGTGTAGTAAAGATGGTTTGAAGTGTTAGTTAAGTGCAGAATCATACATATGCTCAAAAAATATATACTTCTACTAACCTTCCTCGACATCACTTAGATAAAGGAAGAAGGTTAGCATTCTAGGTCCACTTCTGCGGTCACGTTGATGTCCTATGTAGTCGTGATGTTGTCTATAGAATTGTCCTGGTTCATATTTCAATACCTGAAAATCCTCGGAATGATTTGCAGGAATACCAGTGACCATTTCTATTCTTTTATGCACTGAATGAACAACACTGTCAGTTCTGCATTTATTACGATGTGAACACCATGCACTAACATAAGACAAAATAAAGAGTGTAGTCAGTTACATATCTTGCACATGCATTACATGGAAAAAAGTATAAGCAAGCATCTACTTACTTTTCACTAGTTCGTGTAGTGCTCTGATGTGAATCATAAGATCCGTCAGCCAATAGCTTACCCACATCCTCACTTCTCTTGTATTCTGATTTCCTTCCCATATCAATCAGATATTGGCACTCTTCTTCGGTTAAAAAGTTTTCAAAGGTAATGATCCATGGCGGCTGGCTAGTATCCCTTGCTCTACTTATTGCTTCTTCTCCCTCTTCTAATGGTGCGGGTTGCGAATGAATATGCACCGTGTAGTTTGTCAATCCATCTTCAATAACGAAATTCTCATCTGTTTGATTACCCGGTGCAGTTTTCACAATTCGTTCAAACATTGCATTAAGTTCACCTGGCAGTAATCCTGGTCTAACATCATCTCCCAATGGTTGACATCGATTCTTTATATCAATCATTTCACAAGTACGACAGGAAGGAGCACACTTTGTTTTCATATATGATTTATTTGCTTCACATTCTCCAATGGCAACCCAAAATGCACATAGCTCTTCTCGATTAGTACACTCTGCCAATATTGCTTCTGACAAGTCATGCTTTGGGTTTTCTCCATATATATCATTCTCCATGTAGTCGACAGTTTGGCGGATAACCTCCAGTGTCTTCTTATAGTCATCTCCCTAATTACAATATGAATGTTAGATTTTGCAATAGTACAAAAATAAATCAGCCCTGCAATATTATGAACTCACATCTACTGTCTGTGGTTTGCCATACTTTGCAACTTTATCCAATAAAGCATGTTCCTCATCAGTTAAATCTATAGGATCGGGGCAGCTATTACAAGATATTGCACAATTCCCTATACGAATGATTGCAAACTATATATGAGCAAATACACAAACTTTATGGTACACATAATGTATTGGTATACTCACTCAACATATAATTAGGATTGGCATCACACTCCCCAACTTTAGCCCAGCCGCCACATCGTTCTTCCTTATCTTCACATGCAGGTTGAGTAGATCGTTTAGTATCAGGTACCGATGCAGTATCAGTACCAAACTCAAATGAATTTTCATCTTTCGTTTTTAAGTTGGTGCATGTATCGGGATCGTCGGCGGTACACTCTCCTTCAATTTCCACCGCTGATGATACTAATGATGAAGATAGGATGATATAGATGACTAATAGCCATACGACGCTAATGGTTCTTATTAGTGTCATCATAAGCATACCTAAACACAAACAGCAACAACAAAACACAAACACAAAAATAAGAAATCTCAATCGGGTTATGAGCTTAGTACACTCTCATAAATTTCTCATCTGCTTGCTGAATGCAGGGTATATATCTGCAGTATTATATATATTGTATATGCATAGAGCCTTGAATGGTAATTGGATAGTATATTAGCGAAAGGAAAGGGTTGTATCATCGGTGTCATATCTATAGCTGGGGGGAAATAATTACAGATTGAGCACATCATTACAGAAGCAATACATCAAGTGCACATCAAATTATTACAGTGTTGTTATTAACTCATATCAAAGTAAACGCATATTATCATGAGAAATATAAAGATGCACTCCATTGTACTATTACTATCAATATCACTGATGATATCGCCAACTACTTGCTTCTCGTCAATTCGAGATAGCATTAGTAGATCAATATCATTGCAGACTAGATTGCCACTATTACATACACATCAACATCAACTAACTACAAGACAAAAGTTCGTGCACAATAATAGTATACATATGTCATCTGATAGTAGTCAATATAGAGATAGTATATCATTTGCAGAAGTCTCGAAAAGGTTTTGTGCATTATCTCCTCTATGGACGATACTAGCAGCCGTATTTGCAATGCAAAATCCATCTTTTATCGGATCAACCATATCTCTATCAGTAATGCAATCTGCACTTGGTATACTAATGCTATCAATGGGTTTATCAATTACACCATCAGATATACTACGGGCTATACAAAAACCATACATTATATTGCTCAATATACTTCTCTGCTTTGGTATGATGCCGATGCTTTCTACTTTCATTGCATCGTTACTACATTTGACTCCAGATCATATGATTGGTCTCACTCTTCTAGGATGTGTGTCAGGAGGCCAAGCATCCAATCTATTTGCATTGCTCGCTGGAGGTGATGTGGCACTTTCAGTTGCATGCACACTATCAACTACACTACTTGGCATCGTTGCTATTCCAATATTAGTTGAGAGAATGTTAAGCACAGTGGTTGTGGTTGACTCAATCGAGGTATTACAATCAGTAGCACAACTAGTACTCGGTCCTTTATTGCTAGGACTGATTATAGGGACTATTAAACCATCACTGACAGAGAAGCTGCAATCCTTGTTTCCTGTTGTTGGTGTCCTGGCAACGTTAGTATTGGTTAGTGGCGGTGCATCTAGTTGTACTAATATCATATCGAGTGGGACCAATATACTTCTTGCATCATACTTATTGCCATTACTTGGAGGGTTCATGGCGTGGATTGTATCTTTTCTAAAGCCGAGTATGGCAGAGTCGTCAAGAAGAACATTAGTTGTTGAAACATTGAGCAAAAGTCCTACTTTAGCTTATGTTTTGAGTCAAAAGCACTTTGCAGAAGCATCAGCTGCAATTCCAGCAGCTAGCATGGTCAGCTTGGCAATAATAGGCGCTGCAGTATCGACATTCTGGCAAGCTTTGGATCCAATAGAAACGTATCCAGTTTGTAGAATCTAAATAGTTGATATGCTTTTCTCTCGTGTCAAGCTGTGTATGTGAACTTCCACCAAGATATTGTGTTGTATTGTTTTCTCCTACTTTGTTTTCTCCTACTTGATTCTCAATTGTTCAACCGCGATTCCCTTCATTGCAGCTTTGAGCTTACTTCCAAGAACTTTTGCCGACTCGTCGACAGTTGTAGCATCATCACTCTCAGATCCATTCTTTGAAACTACATCGTTCTTAATGCCTTCCAATACTTGATCAAATAATTCATTTTCAACACCCAACTCTCCTAATACACTACGCAATCGTTCGATAACTGGTGCCCCCTCACTACCTCCAGCGGCCTCGCTGGCATTGAAGTCATCAATACTCTTCAAAGCTGGGCCATTCATCTTCTCCCTAATATCACAACCACCCAAGAATTGTTTTTGACCAGCCATGTCCTCATCTGCAACATCTGTGCATGTACCAGTTTGGCAGCATGGTAGAGATTGAAACTCCTCCCAATCAAATGCCTTCTTATTAGGACAACAGGACCAAAATTTAGCAGTCTCATGAAATACCGGTGGTCCACTGTGATATTTACATTCTGGATATGGACCTCCCTTTGGGAAACGATTTTGACATCCAAAGTGAACACACCTATTAGAAAGTAAATTGGTTAGCACTGCTGAAATAGATATCATATGTATGATATACACATAATAATTTATGCATACATATACTTACTTCGATAATGATTTAGCAGCCTCCTTTTCTGCCTTTATTTTATCAAGTTGTGCCTGCTTTTCGGCATTAACTTCTGCTAATGTAAGAGATGGCCCGTGGCATATGTATACATCCTCACGATCGGATATAGTTTCTAAAACAATACCATCAGAGGGGAGATCTTTGAGTTCGGTATCTTTATCACTACTACTACTACCTCCGCTCTTGGGCCTTCTAACCGAAAGATGTAATGAACTAACTTCAAGAGTATTCAACTCTCCCTCCTTTCCGCCATTATATGATTCAACAAATTGTTCTAAAAGGCGAGATGTAGGACCGCTCTTCCAACTTTTGGGTAATGTAATTTTTAGAGTTTTATGTGTAGACTCATCGGTATTGTCTTCGTACTTCAAAAATACTTTCATGATGATATAATTATACTGCAGAAGTAAATAATAACAATAATAAGGCTGCAATGTATGGCGCTTATTCAATCGATTATGTGTGGTAGGGAGAGCAATGCTTACCAAATGCTAAAAAAAATTAAAGAAAGATTTGTCGACTGAAGTGCAATAAGTGCAAGCTACTCATATTATAAGTGATCGCCGATTTGATGCTGTCCGTTTGGTCTAGAGGTATGATACCTGCTTCGGGTGCAGGTGGTCCCGAGTTCGAATCTCGGAACGGACCTGGCGATTCTTTTGCTTTGGATGCATTGCAATCTACTTTTAACAATCTTGAAGGAATACAATACATACACATATATTGCTAACGCCATTTGCATTATTTAACTTTAACCCAAAACCACAGCGAGATACAACACCGAAATTTGTATTGCAACTCGAGAAATTAAGCTATGTATTTATCTTTTGCGATATTCAGTTTACCCTAGGTAACTCCAATAAAGGGATTGATGACTAATGTCGTTCGTGTCCGTCACACTTTACGAATAAAATTTGGCGATACACTGGAAACATTTTCGGCGAAGAGATAGGAAAAGGAATCAATTTCAGAAAGGATACCACAAAACTTGACACCATAGAGCTTTATCCGGTACTCAGTTCAATGCTCACTCACGAGATTGTTAGTGCTCAATTGCTTGATCCAGCCCTTACTTGTTGTATTATATACTCTTCAGCTCCGCCCTAATAGTGGCCATATATCGTCCAGCCCCCATTATCGTCCAGCCCTATCGTTCATCTAGTCTCCTCCTTGTTTCTAACGCACGGGGCTGGATCAATCATTATAACAATGCTCTCTCTTCATAACATAATTTGCTATAGTGGCTCCGCCATCAAAGATCCCACTATTAACCACCATTGCAATCCTCTAGTAATGTGATGAACAAATCTAACAGATGAGATATTATTGTCGGAGCTGACGTCGCCGAGCTATCCTTTCCTACCATTGTTGCAATACCAAACAAAGACCAACTTTCAATACTCTATATATAATATATTAAAAAGTATCCTTCGATAGATTTACTTTACACCTCTACAACGCCTCTACTGCAAACAATAATATCTAAAGTATGGTATCCGGTAATTGTTAAAAGGATAAACATAACACAAATAAAAGGATAAACATAACACAAATACTTGTCATGCCAACAGACAAACAAAGAGCAGCTACAATGCAAACTAAAACTAAAGTGGCCAAAGATTCAGAAGAGGCGGCCAATAGCAAGAAGGAAGAAGAAGCAAATGTAGACGATATTTGTATTATTGGTCTCGACATCGGAAAATGTAAATTGGATGCCAACGAGGTAAGGTATTTGTATTTGTTGTGTTTGTGCATAAAGTATCCTTATAAAAAGTTATACTAACAAGATACATCTCTCTCAAAGCCGTATCTCTCAAAGCCAAGTAATCTGAAATCTCCTCCAGAGGCGTTAACAGTATCATCCGCTCTTAGTCTATCAGCACAGCAACAGGCTGATGAACGTTTAGCAATAAAGAGACAGAAGGCCAAGGAAAGAAAGAGAAGAAGCAGAGCAAAGAACAAGAGCGAGGAGAAGACTGCTCTAGAGAGTGCACAGAGAAAGGAAAGAAGAGATCGTCGACCCCCCGAGAAGAAGGCAGAGGACGATGCAAAGAGAAGGCTAGATTGGGCAATCAAGAGGGAGGGTATGAGTCAAGAACAGATTGACAAGGACAATGCGAATAGGAGACAGAAATATCAAAGCTCCAATCTACGGGCAGTTAATGAAAAAAGAAGATTAAAGTACTTGCAAATGACTTCCGAGGAGAAGTCTATTGTGAGGAAGAAGGGTGCTGAACGGTCTAGAATTCATCGAGCTAAGATGATTGGTCCATCAGTTGAATGTGCAGAGTACGGATGCAAATCACTAGTGCCTCTAATTCGAGATGAGAGGTATTGTTATTGGCATCGAGGATATCAGCGTATCAAGAGAGGCTGGGATAGAGAACCTGTTGAGGTGGTATACAAGAACCGAAGTGGATTAGATGCCAAGATATCTCTTCAGGCACTTATTGAAAAGTTTGGAGACTTACACCAGTGTGAAGGTCCAAATTGCAAGTTGAAAACCAACCTTGGGCCTTGTTTGAAATCTACATACATCAATTCGTGTTCTTTTTGTGTGATCATATGACGTCAGACCAATCCTGCCATTCTATCATCTATCCTTGGCAAAGATAGAATGTTAGTACTGCCCACTTTTCATAAATGGCCCTACTCCTAAAACCTATATCATAATAATCTCTTTATTGCCGTGCGCAGCTCAGGTGTCCCCGAAGGGCTCGCCGAGAGGCAATGATGTACAAGAGTACTCAACTCAACGTCAGTTTACCCTTGGTAACTCCTACACGATTTAAGTGAGTTCAGAGGGTCGCTCATTCCAGGCGGTATTGGACATTTCGAAGACATTCTGAATTTTAGGCGAGAGGATACCGAAACCAAGAAAGGTGCGAGGATACCTGAGGATACCCTTAACAGCGTTTATCGCCAAATCCCCCCTAGCTTGCCGAGAGCTATTTCCACTTGCTCCGGTGGCAAGTAGAATTATCGGCGACTATTTGTTTCTTCGACTATCTTACAATTGTTGAACGGAAATGACACGATATGATATGTAAAATCAAACAGGTGCACCGTCGTGATGGATGATCTATTGCAATAATTAACCATCAACTACTACCAGCCTCCGATCATGAACAAAAAATGATTCAACTAAATACATATCGTAATTATACGCACTCCGAGAACAATAGATAAGTTGATACGATTGCACACGTGATGTATATCATCATTACTAAATACACAGTTGATACTTGGGATTGCAATTTGCAATAATACATGGGTGGTTATAAATGGGTAGAAGATATACATCATTCAACAATCAACTGGCGGAGATAATTCTTTTCAATCAAGAGAAGATTGTTGTACAATGTTGGGAAGATATCTATCAACATTAGATATATGAGCAGCAGAATTACTGGTTTGATTTGGCCGTCGTGTGGAGGTAGATTGAAACCCAATATTGATAGATGATATAAAAATGCACATATGATATGCACAACACATGCAATTCACTATCAACTGCTAAATGAATGGATTAAATACGAGTGAAAGATATGGAAAGGGGAGATTAGATCGACCTAAATGTATGTATTGAACATCATATGACAATGGCGGATATGAAGATTATTGCAATGACTATGTATTGTTAAAAACAACACAACGCATGCAATTCCTATTATTGAAATGAACTATTGCTGATGGAGACTATCACAAATGCATAACAATTATGTATAGCGAATATTAATATTAAGAGGATAAACATTGGCTGACAACAACACGAATACATCAACAAATGAAAGATAGTAGAAAAAGAGAGTAGTTATATCAAAGAGCTAACCATAGATTGACTAGTTTACCCAATAATTGAGTATTTATACATATACATCTATTACATCCTATAGAACATCATAACACTTTTGTTATTATTGTTTCTAATCTAACTAATACCAATACCTTTATGATTCAACAACTAACTTGAACATAATGTGGTGTGTTTGCTACAGTAATCTCTATAGAAGCAGATGTCTGTACATCCTTCAACCTTGCACTTTTTTCCTCCGTGACGTCTACACAATCCTTTAAATTGGGCCTTCTTATTGCAACCGTCATGCCTACATGTAACGAATTTATTTCTTGTTGATCCATGCTTTAAACATAATCCATCTCCTCTACTTCTTGTTGTACATCCTTCATGAGTGCATAGCTTTCTTCCGATATTTTTGTCCTTCTTTACATTAAAATATTTTGCCGTGTTGTTTACATTATTATTATTGCATTCAGTGAATGGGGTACAATAATTTGTGGTTTTGTCTAACGATTCTAATTCTAATTCTGCCGCAATACATAGTATGTCTAATCCTTTTGTACTAATGTGGTGGCACTGATTCGAAAATGTTGATTGTTTAGTTATCATGTATAGTTATGTGGCTGATCATATGATTCGTTACTCGTGGTGGATACGCCAATCATCTCAAATACCACATAAGAATAGAGATAATATTCATATAGCTAATGTACAATAAGGCTGGCGTATCACTGTGGGTTGTTCGTATGCGATTGCAGGTGTTGCAAAGGCATGTTGTGTGGAAATTGATGATGTGTGTGATATTAAAATTGATATTGATGAGTGTATTACTCAGAGCCAGTCGTCTATCCAAGAATTATGCGTGTATATATGCGTTGGTGGTGTGGTAGGTCGATTGGTCAATTAAAACACGGTTATAGAGGTTGGTTAGTAGTTTGATAGTGCGTATATTATATAGTGTAGACAAATTATGAATAGCTCGAATTCGGTCCATACCTAAACAGTCAGGGTAAACTCCACCCGCCAAAGCGGGCTTGACGTTATTATTATTATATCAAAAGTAGTAATAATTCAATACATTCTCAACAACATAAACTATCTTCCGACTTCTATGAAAGATACTCGGCAGTTATGTACCTACTTACTATATGATACAATACACACTATACAGAACAAATGATTTACTACTACACAACATCAACATCTATATCGTTATGTATATCATGCATACATATCTACATATCTATACTCTACGGAGACATGTCTCCTGAAGATACTTATATGCATATCATATTATGTCTGAGATCATCTACTCCTCAGACTTGAAAACTAAGACGGTAGGATTGGCCTTCATTGCATCCCTCAACTTCTGCCTCAACTTTGGAACAGTAAACTTATCATCAAGTTCCCTTGGTCCAAAGAACTTCTGCTTCTCACGATAGAATATCTCGAACTTATTCCACAACAAAACAACAACATGCTTTGCTTGGATCATAATCTTTACTACGGAAGTACTTAACGTCTCCGGTAGCTTTTGCACATACTCGGCTTGCTTCTCTGCTTTAGTTGCAGTCTTATCACTTCCAGTTGATGTTTTAGCTTTCGATTTGGGAACAAAGTAAGCTTCTACTACCATATGGGAGTTGAGGTATGTCATATTCTTCCCAGGATACTCCATGGTACCCTGTGTAAACTGAAGTGCATGATTGGGGAATCGTTCGACATGATATGCATTAGTCAACCCGTCGCCATTTGTACCCTTTTCACATCTGGTCTTCCAAGCTACCATAGGTCCTACCTTTACGACGGAAGCAAGCAACAGGTATAACCTACTAGTAATAACGGCAATCCTTGTAAGTTGCAGCAGCTTCATCCCTCTGTTTACTCTTAATCTCATCCAAGTATACTTGATAAGCTTGTAATGCTGTTGTATAATCTTCTTTTGTTGCTCGTCCATATGAGTATAACCCCTTGATTGTGTTTAGAGAATCACTATTTCCACATCCCACAGCAATCATATAGTGCTTCAATGCTCTATCTATGTTTCCTTCACGCTCCTCGTCGACACCAAGGTTATTCCTTGCCACTTCATCCCCTCCCATAGCTGCTAGTTCGAAGTAATGCACAGCCTTCTTTCTATCAACGTCCACGCCCTCACCATATTGATATGCATTACCAATGTTGCAAAAAGCTTCAGCATTACCGAGTTCTGCTGCTTGATGCCATAATTCTAATGCTTTGGTATAATCTTGCGGATATCCGTCTGTAACATCAGCATAAAAGTAGCAATCTCCTTGCATGTAGATTGCAATAGGATCCCCAGCCTTCACTCGTTTCTTTATTCTTTCTATTGATTCCTCTGAAGTTGGTTTTGGACTTCTACAGAACGGACACTTTTGATTATCAACTTCATTGCCTTGGTGATCATATAAAGGTGCATGAATACATCCACTACATATAACTTTCCCACAACATGACTTGTATCTATACCCCGTTTTTAGTGATGGTAAGCGTAAGAAACAAATTGGACACTCTCCAAATTGTGATGGTGGTTGTTTGAATAACTTTTCATCATGTAATTCCTTCGCCCTCTTTTTACACTCCTTCTTATGCTGGGATCGATGAGCAATCTGACAGTCTCTATTGCAATATTTAACCAACTTACATGCCGTACATGCTTTGAGATCATTACTGGCCTCTTCTCCTTTGCCACAATTTGCACATATATTATTCTTATTGCTCATATTTGATAATCTTCACTTAATACGCGTCTTTATTATGGTGCATATAAATTTATACATATGTGCATGAGTATGCGCGTTTATATTGTGTAAGGTATGTGATCGTTAGATTCAGGTGTGATATAGTATACATTTAACACATATCGCAAAAGATAAATACATAGCTTAATTTCTCGAGTTGCAATACAAATTTCGGTGTTGTATCTCGCTGTGGTTTTGGGTTAAAGTTAAATAATGCAAATGGCGTTAGCAATATATGTGTATGTATTGTATTCCTTCAAGATTGTTAAAAGTAGATTGCAATGCATCCAAACAAAGCAAAAGAATCGCCAGGTCCGTTTCGAGATGCGAACTCAGGGACCAACTGCACTCGAAGCAGGAATCTACCTCTCTTCTCAACATGAGATACAACAGACTTAATATAGATATTACTCACAATATATGAACAGAATACTATCATATTCTTTCAAGATTGTTATAGCCTGCAAAAGTAGATTGCAATCTATTGCAATGCATCCAAACAAAGCAAAAGAATCGCCGAATCCTGCCCGAGATTCGAACTCGGAATCTCCTGATCCGTAGTCAGGCGCCTTACCGTTGGGCCAACAGGACGATGTATTCTCATAGTAAAATGATACATAACTAAAATTAATAAAAAAGAAACCAAAATAAGATACCGTATCCTATGATGTGGTTTTGAGAAAAAGTGGGCAGTACTAACATTCTATCTTTGCCAAGGATAGATGATAGAATGGCAGGATTGGTCTGACGTCATATGATCACACAAAAAGAACACGAATTGATGTATGTAGATTTCAAACAAGGCCCA
>Ga0214477_100375_pt1 | contig 31136 bp, 20 predicted proteins | sample M1_20Mar14CPVII9_FD_165058 | JGI IMG/M metagenome (GOLD analysis project Ga0214477, IMG submission 165058) | Marine eukaryotic communities from Monterey Bay, California, United States - M1_20Mar14CPVII9sort6BwellC16 | ecosystem: Environmental > Aquatic > Marine > Unclassified | place: USA... | reverse complement strand
AGAAGATATCAAAGCGTTTCCTTGAAGCCCCGTTTGTTAAATTGCAAAAGAGTAGATTCAACTATTATCAATGTCAGTACAGTAAACATGGCAAGGGTCAGAATTACCTACATTGTCCAGATGAAGACGATGAAGATTCAGAAGATGAGTGAATTCGGTATATAGAAACTCTAATAATACTTATATTAGACGATCATCTTTTTCAACCATTGTTAGGTGCTATTATTGCTTCTAGACAAACGTATCCTCAATACGAGATAAGACGGGCCCAAAATTGGTACATCTGTATTCTTATGTGAATCTGATGGATTGCCCTATTCCTATCTTGCTCGTATAATTTCAGTGTGCAATCACTGATCATGAAAAACTAGATTCCAAATCATTAATCAGCTCCGGCACTCCGTCGTCCCTATTATTTACATTCTTATCATTCTTTATCAAAAATTCATCAATCTTGTTGATTTCCTTGGCTAACTTTTCGTCTTGAGCTTCTTGCCATGATTCTAGTCTACCTGTGATTTCATCAGGCATCCTATTGACAGTTTGTTCTAAAGCATTCATCCTATCCTGCACACCCGAAAGACTTGCTAGATAATCGGCAACTAGCTGAGGTGAGGCTGGCGCATTAACTTCGCCATTGGACAGAACATTAAGATAGTTTGAAAATGCCATCGCTCTCTTAGACTGAGCACTATCCAAATTATTATGATATTGGATAGGGTTGTAAGCTCTGGAAGAGGATAGACTATCCAAATATGAAAGCACGGCGTTAGCTGTCTCCTGTTGTGTCATACTTGGGACACCCTCTGGTTGTTGAGAGTTACTCTGTACTTCTCCTAAAAATCCAGCAATGGTTTCTGCACAATCTTCATTCACCTTGCCAGGCTCACAGTATTCTCTTACATCACTAGCTGGTATAGGTTCATTACTAGTAATATCAACACCATTATAAAATCGTCTTCCGGTATCCAATCCATATGGTTCGTTTGTTATCATGACAACCTTTGCCTTGGATGTTAGTGGATCTGTATTACCCCTAACTCGTCCAGTAATTGCAAATAGTGTCGAACCAAAGAATCCGGCAGTCATTGCAAGTTCAACAGGCAAGGAGTTTTTCTTCCTCTTTGCTTCGCTTGGTGACAACCCAATTATGTCGGATTCAGACTTTATCACTGGACTAGGTTTAGAATTTTCATTATATATCTCCGCTGACCATACCGCTGGAATTTCCTTTGCAGTTGGGATTGTAACAACTTGAGAGTTTTCAAGAGTAACTTCGTTTGATACTATTGTTCCTCCTTCTTGTTGTTGTTGTTGTTGCTGTTGTTGTTGCAAAACTTGTGAACCATCAGCAGTCTCATCCGATAATTGTGATGATGATCCTGCATCACTTGATATTGTTGGATTTGTATCCTCTGGCTCTTGCATACCATCTGAAAACTCTGATGCATATGAAACCTCTTGTTGTCTATCCCATGTAAAAGCAGCTGTCGTAAAAACTGATGCACATCTTGTGAGCATTCCTCGTCTTGATATTATTGATCTTTCTGAGGTATCTATAGAGTCGATATTATCTGAATTATGGATAGCTTGCAAACTCGTACATCGTCTTGACTTGTTAGACAATCCATTAGTTGATATATTATTATTGGTAGTAGTGTTAGTTGACGTCGACTTCTTCTCTTTTATCGATGAAGATATGTTTATATCTCTTGTGTTCAAATTAAAGGCTGCGCATCTACAGCCCACCACAATTGCAAATGCTATACTACGAGATATATTCATGGTCTATATTATGGCATAATAGTATATTAGCAGAGCACAACGCCCTTCATGCTTCAAGCAGATTGTTTTCCTCCCGACCTAATTATGCCTCAAAGTTATAAAATGTGACGTGAGTAATATCGCCAAACCAAAAACGGTCGTTTGGGGGTGTAGAAGGTGGTGTGGGCACATGGGCAACTATTAAATGTTTGAGAGAGAGCTGTTGTCAATCTAATATTCGACCTACAATACTATTTTACATCATGTCTTTTTTATGTTCAAGCCTAGCAAACCGCTATACTGCCTACAACTCACCTCCATTGTAGAACCAATCAAATGCTTTTTCATCTTTCAAGATAACTTTCCCTTGTTCACGCAAATCAGCTGCCATTTCTTCATTCATTCCCTCCTTTCTAGCTAATCCAGAACTACCCTGCCGCAGCATACCTCCACTCATTATAGCAGGAGGGTTCCATATTGTTGATCCTTCGAACTTTGATTCATGTCTTTTCATCCAATCAAAGGATGTATATTCAAGTATATTATTCCACTCTTCATCTGTATAAGGTCCAAAGCCTAAAAAGTCTGATATCTTTTTGATAGAACCTTCATGATCTTTTGTCATATCAGAGTAATGCAGCATTAGAACATTGTCTTTATCTCTTAGTTTCCACCATTCTTTTATAAACTGAAATAGACCCTGTCCAAAGCCTCCCCCTTTGACGAATGCATTATAGAATGATTCAACGTCTGGAAAGTTCATCGGTGGACTACCCCAATGCTCTAAAAACTCGGGAGAGTGCTTCGATAGAAAGACTCTCATGGATATTATTGCTTCTTCTGGATTTCGTGCAACTACAACATATTTAATATTATCATGAAATGGAAGTGTTGGTGGTGACTTGTGACTTTTGAACGTACGGGGTTTCGTTGTATCCATATCATTAATGTTCTTGACCATATCATCCACTGTGCTTTCTGGTGTGTCCATTGCTTCAATCCACTTGACTTCATGATATATATCATCAAAGTTGCAATCACCTTTAGTTCGTAATTGATGCACTATATTCATTGTCCATGTCGTGCCTGACTTTGAGGGCACACTAACTACTATATCATCATCTCTCCAGTCTATTTTTGATTGTATTGTTGGATTTAACCAAGGTGGCCCAGAAGGTTTCTTATTTGGTTCTGCCATATAATGATATACTATAATATGTATGTCTCTCAATCTTTATTTGGTATGTGGATATAATATGTTAGATATTCTTCTGTAATTGCAATGGGAGATGAATGGTATATTGATATCTTTTATTACTCAGATATCCTTCTGTAATTGCAATGGATGAGTAGGTATGTATTTTGTTATGTATTAGATATCCTTCTGTTATTGCATGATGGATGATATCTTTTCTTCGTATATTTTCAACAATATTCGACCTCTTCTCTCAAAGAAACGTCTCTCCCCTGCTAGACTAAATGCTTACCGTCACTATATATCGTTGCTGATATCCTGTTCTGTAATTGATCCAGACCAGAGTAGAGAAGCTCTTGAGATTGATCGCCGCAGAGTATCTCTACAATACGCGTGATTTTTCAAAGATACGGTATCTTTGAATGACGACTCTCATAGTACTTAGTACTCTAACTTCCTCAACTCGTTGCTGTTGATACAGCTGTCGGCATACCATTGTATATTTAATAATATATTATACGATGAAGATCTCTATACCATCCTCTGTATTGTTAAGCATTCTATGCTGTTCAAATGACAGCGTAACTGCCTTTAATTTAGTATCTCATAAAATTGCTAAAACTCGAAGAGCTTCCTCTCAACAACAACAGCAAGTTACAGTACTATCAATGGCAAACAATGATAATGATATTATAGATGAAGTTAGTAGTCGTCGTAATGTATTATCTAAATTTGCAGCTGCGGCATCAATACTTGGAACTAGTAGTCTATTAAACCAGCCAGCATTCGCGGCAGAGTTTTCGGAATCACCAACGTCAGAGGCGAGTATTGTTGGGAGTACTAGGTATGATAAATCTCCTGCAGCTACTTCTAAGCCTGAACCTGAGGGAAAGAAATCCACTCTTGCAGATGAGTTTAGAGCTGATGAGACCAACAAGTCATCTGGTGATTATGATGGTAATGAAGCGGGGTCAGTAGGCTCCACAGATGAGGGATCACAACCAACAACAAAAATTGATGCTATAGTGGATAGGACGAGGCTAAATCCAAATATATCCCTACCACCAATAGGTGAAGTTGATCCAAAGATATATGTCGGAACAACAGTTGCTGTCCTTGCAGTAGCATCAATTGCCAAAGTTGGTGAAGATGCAGATGACGGAGAATCATTAGCAATGAGTATGACAGGATCAGCACCACCGGCACCATCATATGGATTTAGTGGTGGACGGAATTATTGGGATGGTGTTGATATGGCTGCAGCGAAGAAGGCCGGGTTAATTGTTGAGAAACCTCCCCCACCACCGCCTGCACCACCGGCGCCACCAGTTGAGAAGAAACCACCATCAAAGTGGAAACTAAGTCAACCTACTCCTTATGGTATTGCTAATCCCGAGGGGACGAATCCGTTCATCAAACAAGTATTGGATTACTGTGAGGGTGGTAAGGTTACTGCTGAATGTGCTGATAGTGTCAAGGGATACCTCGATGATATTGCAGAAACAGGCGCAGTTGCAACGAGTGATGAAGCCAAGGTTATTGCTGGCTATCTAGAATCTCTTGGTGGTGAAACAACTACATTTAGTGATAAGAAGAAGGCAAGTGGGGCATTCACAAACTATCTGGATGCAATTTCGGAAGGTAGTGCTCCTCCACCAAGCTCTGGAAAGGCTGTCAAAGGATACCTAGATGACTTAAATGGTGATTCTGATAAGAGCATTAGTATGTCTGATATAGTCAAGGGAAAGAGTAAGGCTACTGATGTTTCCATGAAAAAGAGTTCTATTAAGTTTGAGATGGGTATGGCTTCTCCGGTAGTTGCTTCTCACAAGGGAAAAGCTAGTTCATCTCCACCAGTTAAAGAAGCAGCACCTCAACAACCAGTACCTGCAGTTGCAGATAAATTTGCAGGGTATGACAATCGACTAATCAATATTGAAGGCAGAGTTACAAGTTTAGAAACAAAAGTAGATGCATTACCCGATCAGGTATTTGCAAAGATTGAGACATTGCAATCGCAACATGAGAGTAAGATGAGTGAAGAGGTGAAGAAGATTGTGAATGCCTTGACACCACCACCGGCTGCACCAGCACAGTTTGAGTCTCCAAAGGTAGAAGCTTTGATTCCTGAACCGGTTGTAACTGAGCAAATTGCAGAGGTAGCACCAGTGCCAGAACAGCAAGCAGACCCAGTCGTACATGCCACTCCTATAGTTGAGATCCCTCAAAGAGGAGGTATGCCACAAGCCGGAGGTAGTGGTCCAAAGAAGAATTTTGGCATCGGAGGCGGAGGATCATGGAAGACTTCTACTAGTAATGACAGTTCTCCAGCGGCGTCTGCTATCCCAACTATATCAGCTGAGACCCCGGTAGTAGAGCCAGCCACACCTGCCAGTCCTATCGGAGAGATCCCGCAAAGAGGGGGTATGCCTAGAGATGAATTCGGACACGGAAGTGGTCCTAAGAAGAATTTTGGAATCGGTGGCGGTGCATCTTGGAAGAGTTAATCATATACTCAACCATATGCTACTTTTTTTGCTGGAGACATACATTTTGATATACTGATAGACAGCTGTTGGGATATACCTTTCTGCTTGATGGCAAGCGGATTAGTTTTGTTGTGTTTAGGGGATTATTAGTTCAAAGCTTCATAGAAACTTAAAGCTACTAGAAGCGAACTACGATACTGTACTACATATCGTCGTCATACTAAAAACTTCTCAATGTCGATTTGGGATAACTCTGAAGCGTAGCTCTGTGGAATACCCTTTGCTTTGAGATCGGAAATCATCGCATCACGGGCAGCTTCGAGTTTGACTCGTTCCTCAGCTAATGCTTGACGAATCTCAGCGCCCTCCCTAAACTTGTTTTTTCGGGCTTCAACTCGAGACTTTGTATTTGCATCGATTTGAGTCTGTAGATTGGCAATTAGTTCTTCATTCTTCTGTCTCTGTCGTTCAGCTTCGATTCGTTCTCGTTCTGCCATGGCATGTGAGTGTCTGATTGCAGCTTCATACTCTTCTTTCTGTTCCTGCTTTTCCCACTCTTGTCTTTGTTGCTTTTCACGCTGTTGTTGTTTCTGCGCCATATCAAGTATTTCCATATCACGTTTCTTCTTCTGTGCATCCATGAGTTGTTTCTGTCTATACTTTCTCTCGGCATCTTCCATTGCTCGTCGAGCTCGGAGTTCATCTAATTCTCCTCTTCTATCCATTGTACGTTCTTGCTCGTCCAATAACTTCTTTTGTATAGCTCGTTTCTTAAGATCGGCAGCAGCCTCCTCGGCCTCTCGTTGTCTCATTTTCTCATCTTGTTCCATTTGGTAGGCTACCATCATTTCATCTTCTCGTTTCTCAAGCATTCTACGCTCCTTCTTAGAAGCGATATCCTGTTCATTAGCACGGATAATCTCCTCGCGTGCCTTGGCGGCTTGTTCCCTCCGTTCCCTAGCCTTCTCCTCATCTTGTTGTTGATACATTTGTATCCTTTCCAACATTTCGCGATTCTCTTGATCGCGTGCCTCCTCTAGTAACAATCTAGCCTGATGTCTTTCTTCAATCTGATTCTCTATAATCTTGCGATCATTTACCATTTTCTGTAGCTTTTGTTTCTCTTCTGCTTCCCTAGCCTCAATCTCCCTCAGTCGATCAATCTCCATGGCTATAATCATTCGTTGCTCATAATCTTGTTCCTTCTTATCACGCTCTGCCTTATCCTTCAACTGTTGATCACGAATAGCAAATGTTGTAGCTCGTTCACTACATGTTTTTAGCAACTTGACAATGTCTTGTTCTTCGTCAAGCTTTTCCTGTGCCTGCTTACGTATACGATCAAGTTTTGCAGTATCATACTGAGATGATTTCTTTTGTTCTTCCAACTCTTTTAGTTCTAATTGTTTCATGTACTCCTTTCGTTTCTTGGCTACTTCACTTTGGCATTGTCTTACTTGTGGTTTGTTGTTTGATGAGTTGTTACTACTTGAATTGAAATGTGAAGAATTATCATTCTCATCATTACTAAAATGCTGTGGTTGGTGTGCAAAAGATGACGTCTTTATTCGGTGCAATTCCGTCAATGAAATTGAAGCATTCACTTGTTGCTTCTTTTGTGGTTTGACTTTACTTTGTTGTCTTCTTCTCTGGGCAATGGATGCTTGAGATTGCCCAAACAGGCTGGGGAAGAGGGGAACAGATGTTAAGCAATGATAAAGCACAATTCATTAAATAAAGAAAGCAACAAAAGTAATTCTCACCTTTCGTCGACGGAGCTGTTGGAAGCAACTCTTCTATATTTACTACCTCCATTCGATCTAATAGAGGCGCAGACTGATGCCATGTTGTGGGGAGTGTTAGGAAGTTCTTCTGATGGTTTCTTCTACTATCTCTTTCTCATGACCTTCACTCTTAATTTTGTGCGGAGACTACCAGAGAGACTCTTGTTCATTTCATTTTAAAAAAATGACACTAAATACCATAAAATGCTTAACCACACACTCCCATCATGGTGAAATATCAAGGCTGTCTTCTCATATAACATCGCCACAATAAAGAATTAGATATCACAAGCGCTGCACAGAGAAGTACTAGGTCTGCGTGGCTTCGCTCTAGCTGAAAAATGAATAAGATATCAAACGCTGCGAGAGTTGGTAACTGGCTTGGAACTTTACAACCAGTCCACATTCCTATATCCAACCGATTAGATCATTTGCTAGAAGAGATTGAGAGAGGTAGTTCTCAGCCACCAACAAAAGAAAACGATATTACAACACAGAGCACAAAGAAACTCTACATTGATGGAGAAGAAGTGACTCTGTCACAGCAAGAACTTGACGGACTGTTGGTACTCAAACAATTTCATTGGTTGCTGTCGCAATATAATGATTCACCGGCCAATCTCGATACAATCATATATTCACAATCCTCAACCACCGAAGCTTCTTCTCCGCTTGATAGGCTAAAAGATTACTTGATTGATTCGGGAGTTATATCTGATGGACACAGTGGCTTTCTAACACAAACGGGTATTGATAATGCTGGCATCAGCGTTGATGATCCCTCTACCCTTCCTAACATCCACATTCTTGAATTAATACTACTTGCGGAAGAAGTAGAAAGCTCCATCGAAAAGTACAACCAACAAAACCCCACCCTTGATAAAGATATACTTGAACAGCAATACATCACAACTGGCCTAGAAGGTGGTGGGCCATCAAGCAGCCGTACTATCCATAATGAATTAGATTTCTTTGACGAAAATGAAGGTAAAGAATTTGCCAAATATCTTGCTGAAGTATCAGCAGGAGAAAGAGATGAACCGTCGTCTTCTACCAATCCCGATGAGGATGTAAATCAATTCGAATCATCATTGGTGAATGCTCTTGCGGCCGAGACCAACATTTCTGCTTTGAAGGCAGATGTAGATGCAGCCAATCATGATATTCAATCGTCACAGATACATCTCATCAACTATAAAGAGTTTATAGAGAAGAAACGGAAGCAACGTACCCAATGCCTCCGTGATATGAAATTACATTGTTGTAAATGTCGTGGTCCACACATATCCAAGCCTCCCTTTAGTCATAGTAAAGATTATCGAAAAGACCCTGTCCATCCACAACATCAAGGTAGTAATTGTCTCTTTCTCAAGAAAAAACGAGCTGAGCTCAAATGGTTGGATGAGACAATAGGGAACTATGACAAGAATGTGTGTCGTTTTGAGCAAGATATTGAAAGACACAAAGCTGAGGCAAAGAGCCGACAAGAACGCATGACAGAAGCACTTACTTACTCCTTGCGACTTATGGAGATTGCTGCTGACGATTGAGCATAATGTAGACTAAACGTGTGGCTTTGTAAAAACCAATTTGTTGTGTAGACTTCTATTTGCCACAGATTAGTCCTCCGGTTTGACTACATCGAAGTCCCCACCACTTTGCCCAGTCACTATTCCTTCTCCAATGCATCTTTGTTCCGATGCAAAGTCTTACACAACACAAGTACCAAACTGAAGCTGTTATTATTCCAATGCAAGAGCCGGCAAGAACTTGTGTCCATAGATGATCATGTAGGTAAACTCGTGAGAAGGGTACTGGCAAAAGTAGTATCATGTAGTAGATTGCATATAAATGATACTTCAACTGTTTTGTAGCTGTATTAATCCATGTGTTGTGTAGAGGAAGGTTGATAGGTTCCGATAGCAATGGTTGTGGAGATGGGCTTGCTTCTTCAATATCACCGCTATTGATAGCTTCATTCTCGTCTGTTTGCTCTATGTTGATACTACTCTCATCTGCATTATCTTTGATATCAATTCTAACTGAATTAGAAGGATCAGCATCCGGGCTCTCCTCTTTTGCACTATCTACTTGTTCATCAATGTCAGTAGTTTGTTTTAGCCAACCATATCCCCAAACATAATAGTAGCTGATATCTCTCTTTTGACAAGTCAATCCACATAACATGTTTGGATGACAAGTAAACATTTCCAACAGTATATAAGTCATCAGACCAATACTTGTCGCTGCATGTCCACTTGACATAGCATAAAGATAATGTAAGATAAAAGATTAGACATTGCTTGAATGCAAATGCATCTCTCAATATAATCATACTTTAAACAACATACCTTGGCATACCATAACTTGAAAAGTATAAACAACTCCCAGTTGGACGATACTGAGAGAAGAATTGTTTTAATATACCATCATTGACTATAGAAATAACACCCAGTACTACAAGTCTTGATAATGATACCAAATCGCCAAATGTAAGAAACATTATTACATATATAAATGCAAATAAATATGGCATTAAACCATAAAATATAGACATGACTGATAAGAAGGATGTAGTAGATGTTGCACCACTTTCTTCATACGGATCTGACGAGCCAGCTACTGATACATCTATATGATTGAATAACTTGTAACCACATGATGATTCTATACATGTAATTCCTTCACCACAAGTTGTATAATCATCTAATCCATTACATTGTTTCAAAGACGTTGTATCTTCATCTAAGCAGATGAAGACTGTACGCTCAGAAGATTGTTCTTTTATTCCAGTAACTATAAAATATATAAAGTATGCATATATTGCAATAAGACATATGTATCGTATGTGCCGTCCTGTTAATGGGCATGAAGGAGGAGACATGATATTATCACACAATACACGCCCAGGCAAAAAAGATATTTGAAGTAATAATTAAAGTAGATCCCGCAAGATACGGTAGGTATCTTTTTTTGGCGAATAGTTATGCGAAAATAGCCTACCCAACTCATGTCATGCTATGCTAAATCAAAACTTACCACCACCTTGCGGCTGATTGCTCGCATTACTTTGACTTGTGCTTGATAGATCATAATCCAACACAACAATTGCAAGTGCAAGCATAATAATTGATTGCAATACATAAGATTATCAAAACAACATAACAAACAAACAAAAACATGTCTACACCAGCATCACCAGATCATTCAGCAGCAAACGCAATGTTAGCAGCTCGTAAGCAACAACTAGCACATCTACAAACATTGCAACGCCAGCAACAACAGGTATTGCAACAGATGGGTACTCGAGCAACACCTGCCTCACCCGGCGCAATAGTTACATCCTATGATGGACGTGATGATCGTTTCTCATCATCTGGATTACGATCACTTCCCGGTTCGCCTGGCGGTTCAGTCGGTGGTGGATCAGTCTACCGTTCCACAAGTCCTCGTGGTGCTCGATTTGAATGTGATTATGATACCAACCCCACTGAACTATACTTGGCAGTACAGCGTAAGGACTGGGATGCAGCGACCGAACGAGCTACTTCCTGCCCACATGAGGCATCGACATGGGTTAGTCGTAAGGAAGGTGATGGCATTAAGTTACGTTGGAGATTATTACCATTACATGCTGCCATTATCTTCCGTGCTCCAGAGCGTACTATCTCAAGTTTGTTATTTGCATTCTCCCAAGGTGCAGCCTGTAAGGATGATCAGGGTATGTTACCACTTCATTTAGCTTTCCGTAATGGATGTGATGAGGAGGTTGTTCACTCATTACTCATGGCATACCCCCAGAGTGTGGATGTTCAAGATCGTAAGGGACGTACACCCATGGTATTGGCTCAGCAGTCTACACATGCTAACAGAGATGTATACATCGCAGCACTTGAGCGTGGCCCTGCTTACTATGCCGTTGCTAATGCTTCCAAGGTAGGACTACCAACTTCACCAGGCGTACCTTCCATGCCTATGATGACAACAGCATATGGTAGTGCTTCACATTTACCAATCTTGGGTGTTGGTGCCGATGGAGCTCGTATTCATGAGTTAGAGGCTGAACTTGCCAAGACACAGGAAACATCACAAGTGCTTGTTGATCATGTTAACTCACTTGAGGCACAACTTGCCTCCCGTACAGATACTGAACGTTTCCTTGCCACCAAGATTGCCAACTTGGATACACAATTGAAAGAGACAACTACAAAGCTTGAGGAATCGTCAACAGATATTGAAACCAAGAAGCAAGAACTTGAAGCCAAGGATGAAGAGAAGGATGAGTTTGCCAAGAAATACGATGAGGAAATTGCACAACTTAATGTTGCACTTGCCGATAAGAAGGATGCTGAACTTAAGAGTTACAAGTTGACTAATAGGGAACGTTTTGATTTAGAAGAACGAGTGGAAATAGCCGAGCGTGATTGTGCTAGTGCACAAGCCAACGCGGCTGTCTTGGAGGCACAACTTAAGAAGAAGATTGAAACCGAAGAATCCTTAGCATCACAGGTATCCATGTTGGCTAGTCAGCTTGCTAGTTCGGCGAGTTCATCTTCCGAGGCTACCGGGGCCTACCAACGCAAGTGTGAGGCATTAGAAACCGAGAACAAGAAGCTTCAGTCACACATTGAAGAGTTAGAGGGTAAGCTTGGTACCGTTGCTACTGCTCTTGATGCCATGGCAGCTGAACAGGAACGTATCGTCGAGGCAGCTACCAAGCACGAGCAAACAATGGCAGCTGCCACCGCAGCCCATCAGGCTATCATTGAGAATACTACCGCTCAGGAAACACTACTTGAAGATGCCGCCAAGGAACGTGAACAGATAGTATCCATCTTAATGCGTCAAGCTGAGGATGCAGAGAAGACCATGGTCGAGAGAGAAAAGGTATTAGAGGCAGTCAAGGCTCAAGAGGGGGATGTTTCCAAGGCCGCTGAAGAGCGTGATGCCGTTATTGAGAGTGTAAGTAAACAACGTGAGTACATGGATTTCATGTTGAATGGCGAGTTGAACTTCTTAAAGAAGACTGCTAGTGAAGATGGACAGACATTGGTAACTCAAGCCAAGAAGGATGAGATGGAGGAGAAGAAGTCTGAGTTCCTAAACAAGGAGACCGAAGAGGAGACTACTGATCCGGTTGAAGAGACTTCTGCCCTTGCGGAGGCTGTCGAGGATTGCCACATAGGCGATGTCAAAGATGAAGACAAAGAGGGATACGAAACACCAGACGAAGAGGAGGCCACTGATGAAGCTAGTATCGACGCAGCAATCGAAGCTGCTGACAGTGACGACTCTGAAGACTCCCAAGAAGAGTAAAGAAGACCTTGTTTGTCTTCTTTCTCATTGTATCCCTCTCAAGACTTGACAAGGCCTTTGAGGATAACGATGCTAACAACAAAAGCATCGTCTGTAGCTTATATTTTTGTATGTAGTAGGAAAGAATGGACGGATAGCTGATCGTGGAGGGCAGTGCTTGTATTTAAAGACCTCACACTTGTACAGAATTTTACAATCATAGAGTTAAGATTAATGAACAGAAGATGAACTGTAATTTGATAATTGATACCTTTTGTTTCTTAATAGAATAGCCTAGTCAATTAGCTGAATACAACTATAATGCATCATCTTCTCCTCCTTCTCTAAACTCTTCAAGCCTTTCGAATGATGGCGTTAAGAAATCCGCAGCTGCGTTCTTGATCTCATCTGATGCCTTGTTCAATTTCTCTTCACTATCGTTCTTGAACTCGCCAGCAGCTTGTTTCCCTCTATTCTTGCTATATGTACCACTAATTTGCAATACTCTCTCCCTGGCGGCTGAATCTACTACAGTGTGAAAGTGTATAGGAAAGATCATATCTAGAAATTCATGAACAAGGTCAGGAGAATACTTGACTGCCATTCCCAACCCATCTGCATCCTCAAGGTGATGTAATGCACTCTCACACAATGTTGCAAGATGTATAGCACAAAACTCTTCGTTCAACAAGTCGTGATATGAATATTCTGACTTGTCAATAAACTGCCGTACCAATGGTGATGATTGTTTCGATCGAACACAATTCGCTTGAGCAATATGCTTTGAGGGTATATCCAATTGACTCATTATAACTTCAATTGGTTCACGATATAAGAATATCCATGGAGTAGTAGGAAAGGCTGCTCGGAATGTACCCATTGTTCGTGTCGTTGCACTTTGAAACTTGAAGTATAAATTCTCTTCATTTGGATCATTACTTCGACCCATTAGGTAGATGACATCTTTTAGCAAGTTGGCTGAACCTTCAACACTACAATTTGAATAATCCTCACCACATGCTCTTAGTGCTATAACTGGTGGTGATGATTCCGAGTAGACACGATGTTTACTTGGGTTTAATGCCATCATACTATTAGCGGCCAAGGTTGACCCGCATCGACTCTCGTGAAATGCTACTCCCTTTAAATCTAATATAGTTGGTAAATTATCAGTGTTGGATTCATCAAACTCACGTACTAGATCAACAGCTTCTTTCAAATCAACCTTAACAATATGATTACTACCTTTGCCACAATGTGATTTATCAACTACATCACGAAACATTGGCAACTCTGGTGGATCATCTTTCTGTAGTTGAAAGTTTAGTGAACAAAACTCTGCAATGATACCTTTATATGAATCATCTTTAATCGAACTATGATTATTGATTTGTATATTGATAAGATGTAATGAGGCATTTAATATCTGTCGTGCTAGTTTTGTAGCATCTGGATTAATTGATGTATCTGCTAATGATCGTTGCATTGGTAATATACCCTTAAATTTAATATTGCCTAAAGTGTCGCTGGTGTCTTTTTGTTTGTTCACTTGTTGACCTAATCGTTTCTTAATAGTCTTTACCACACCTACCTCGGCCTCGCCACCAATGCTATCTATTGATGTTGAAGATGTAGAGAATATTGCACTAACAATGTATAGGAGCAGTAGAAAACAACAACTCGTTGAAACACCAATAATAATACTTTGTTTAATCTTTTGTTGATGACTACGACCAGAAAGATAGATCTTTCTTCTCATTTTTGTCATGATTATATGTTAGTTTGTTTACTGATAAAGTTAGTATATGACCGCGTACAGCGTATACGCCGATATGATTTAACTCCGCGACCGTCGTGGCTCAAATAGAAATAGGTGCAGCACCGTCCGTTTTTACTTGCCACAAGTACTGTCGTATCCTAGGTATCAACTTACAAGTCCTTATTATTTTATGGTCTGATATCAATCTAATGCCCTGAAAGTATATGACGTACCTCTCATACACCTTTTCTATGGCTGGCTGATATAAGTACATATCATTCAGTATATGATATCATAAAGTTAAAGGATACCCTCATTGTGTTGTGCATGTGACCCGCTCTAGAATGAAGGCGAATGGCGATGGTGAACTTGTGCTGAATGATTGATATTGATGGTTGGTATGAGCAAGAGCGTAAATATACCTTGTAGATAGACGGACCTGTCAATATAGAGATACTTAATTAAAGATGACCGAAGGCGAGAATGATACCCCGCAGCAAAGATCTTCTCCAAGATCGCAACGAACTCGGCAACAACAAACTCCAACACAACCACAACAACCACAAGATAATGAAGAACCATCACAGCTTACCTCGATATTAAATTGGGTATTAGTTTTCTTTGCAATGCAGAATGTTGTTGGGTTTATGGTTGCAAAGTTTATGCCTCAAGATGAGACTGTTGTACCAAGTACACCACCGCTGAATAATGATAATGTTCAAACTGTACCATTGGATAGTAGTTCCAATAGTATTGAGAAGAAAACTAAACCTGTCGGCGTTACTAATAACAATCAGATACCTGGCAATTATAATAATAATAAGATTATGAAAATGAAACCAGCATGTCTTTGGCAACAAGGCACTGTAATGGATTTGGAGTTAATAATTACAGACTCACCATCAATACCTTCCGGATGGCCTGAATTGACTACTCCTGATATAAACAATGGTGAACTAATTGCAATTGATTCATCAAGTAAAAAGATTAAATCAAAAGAAACTATATTAGGAACATGGTCCCAAGAGGGATTGGTACTCGGGGGTGAATCTTTCGATGGTAAGCCAGATACAAGACACTCTATAATGACATTACTATCATCCAACACAAATCAAACAATGAACTATCGTAATACAACATAAATATACCACTAACTAAATCAATATGGAACAATGAAACCCATGTATATGCCTATGTCAAGTTACAACGTCGTAGGAAATATCCACCCGGTAGTAGTAATAATAAGAAGAGGATTGTTCGTAAAGATGATGTATTAGTAAAACGTATGTTACTTACACGTCATCGTAAGCGGAAGAAGAATAGAGATGTGAAGAGTTTACTCGATACCTCGGATGATAAAACAGCAGACTTGGTAGAAGATATTGATGACTCTGTATTGACAAAAGCATCATTAAATAAAACACATGAACAGCTATTGTTATACATTAAACCATCATTAACATTACAGATTGTAGATTTTGGCAAGTTAGACTTTGCATCAAAGCAAGCTATACCAACGGGCTTTGCCAATCATATGGATTGGTATAATGGTGAGGAAGGACGTGGACCGCCAGCACATCAAGATTTGTATTATCCCATACTATATCAATCTGAGTTCTGGATTACGTTCGCAAGTTTGAAAGAGGTTAATGGTACAATGAAATCGAGTGATATAGATATTGCCTATGAACCTGTAAGCATGTGGAAGTGGCAACTTCAAAGTCAAACAGAGGATAACTGGCGTAAGCAGGAAGCATTTACAGGCGAAGAAGATGAAGGTAATGATATGTTACGAAATATGCTCCTCGATACCAATCCATATCTCCTTGCAGTTACTGCCATCGTGTCAATGTTACATACAGTATTCGACATACTCGCATTCAAGAATGATATCTCGTTCTTTAAGAATAAGAAATCAATGGAAGGATTGAGCTTACGATCAATGATTGTTAATGCAGGGTTTAGCGCTGTTATTCTTTTATATCTGGCGGATAATGATACAAGTTACATGGTATTAATGTCAAATGGTGTAGGATTGGCAATAGATGTTTGGAAAATATCAAAAGCTATTACTGTTAGCTTTGATGGAGGAACAATTCAATGGGTTGAAGCGTCTTCTTACAAGAAGAGCAAAACGAAGGAGTATGATGAAATTGCAACCTCACACTTACTATTTGTGACCATGCCTCTTGTTGCTGGATATGGAATGTACTCTTTACTTTATCAGAAGCATAAGGGTTGGTATTCTTGGATTCTGAATACACTTGTTGGCTTCATCTATATGTTCGGGTTTGTAATGATGACACCACAGCTGTTCATTAATTACAAATTGCAGAGTGTTGCTCATTTGAATTGGCGTACAATGTCCTACAAGAGTATCAATACTTTCATTGATGACTTGTTTGCATTCGTCATCAAAATGCCAATTATGCATCGGCTTGCTTGTTTGAGGGATGATCTGGTCTTCTTCATATATCTGTTTCAACGTTACAAGTATAAAACGGATTTTAGCCGGGTCAATGAGTATGGACAGTGTGAACAACCAACAGAGGAGATGTTAGCGGAACAGGCTCGGCAGAAAGAAGAGGAGGCCACAGCGACAGGGGTACAAGAACAAACCACTGTTAGAAGGAGAAGAGGTGCAAGGGATAAATAATTCGTACCTCAATGTCTCAAACACTTTAAATAGATAGCCCATTTAGTTTCTATTTTTATACTCTCTATATAATGTAGCTTAAGGCGCACATGTGTTGAATGTGTTACACCATTCCCATACTATACATTCCCTTCCCTTATGCCACAGAGAATTGTCTATGAAGATTCGTATTGTCGCGATGATCCTCCTTTGCCCATCCAAAAGTGCTCGACATTCTCGGTCTATACTCTCCAGCTTGACATACAAGGAATGATACGAGTTCATCCAATTTTCCTTGGAATAAAACAAGCATCAAACTTAAGCAAATGAAGAACACGCCCCAAATCGTTACCATTTCAGGTGTCGTTCCAAACACAATTACCTCTAAAAGGTATGCAATTAGAATACCACTACTACGAATCAAACCTCCCATTGTAGCTGGTACAAACTTTCCTGAATAGTTGAGAAGAAAGTGTGCCACGCCTGCCGCCATACATGTGCCTAATAAGCTTGGAAGTGCCTCTTTAGGTGGTACAATCCATTCCTGAACACTCTCTGATGAACTTCTACCAACAAAGAACATGAATATACTAAGTGATAAAGCAAAGACCATCCATGAGAATAAGAGTTGCAATGTATGTGCACCCACTTTCCCAGCTTTACGGATTGTAACAATCACACCAGAGCAAAAGATATTTTCAAGGAAGGCAGAGATGTATCCCGCAACTCGATTCGAGTTATCATCATCATCCATAACATCTCCATCATCACCAAATAAAAAGCGCGGTTGACTAATCAATGTAGCACCAAGAATTGAAGATATCGCTGCAACGATATGAAGTGGTCGAATCACTTCTCCAAGGAAGATATGTGCCAAAAATATTGTAATGACTGGATAAACTGCCATGAGAGCTGTAGCATCTCCCAACGGTAGTGTACTTAGTGCATGGAATTTGAACATGAAACTCAATCCACCAAAGATACCACGCATAAGCACAACCTTTGACATTATCTTGTTGGTACCAAATGGATGTTGAATAATCCTAGGAGGTAAAGTCGTTGTCATCGCTGTATCTTCATTGTAGTATACACCACCACTGTTGGTAGTTTCATCTTTAATAACCTCTTCATCATCTTCTTCTCTATCATTAGCAGTAGTATTTGTTGGTAAATCATCAGCACTCAATCGAAATAAAAACATTGCCGGGATAATAAATATACCCTGAAACGCTGCCCTTGAAAAAACTATTTCAGTGGATGGGACACCATATCGTGTAGCCAATTGTAGAAACATACCCATTACAGAGAAGAGGAATGTTGATATAAAGAGTGATATAGTTTGTGTTGTCATTCTCTGTTTTTCTTCTTGTTCTTTTTGGAGTTGTTCCTCTTCCTCTAGGTCCTCACACATTTTTGGTGATAGTTGTACATCTAGTTTCGATAGTACGGTGGTATCATGTGTTGCTGTTGTTACTGTTAGTTCATTATTATTATTCGCAACACTCATCTTCCCTGTATGTGGGGGGTGCACTGAAAGTTGAGATCGGGTGTATATAGAAAGATAATAATCCAATTCTATCGATAATCCAGCTCTATCGATGCCTTGCTTATATACCTGTGTATGGAGCTTATATTTCAATATACAACGAGATTGGTATTAGAGCGAGATAGAAGGCCTCAACCCAACGTTGTCAAAGTCAAAAATGTCAAAAGTGTCGTGTTGGTGGGAAAGGTATCCTTTTTTTCTTCTTTCATCATCGCATAATCGCGGATCTGTAGATACTTACTAGGTATGTGCTGCCTCATCATTTGAGTAGTAAATACAACACAATGATAATATATATAACCTTAATTGTTAGTGTGGTTACTGCGTTTCAGCCACAAACGTTATATCGGCCTAGAATTTCCTACAATAAAACAAGAAGACGAAAGATATTGCAACCACCTCATTGTATTGTTAACAAGAGATATGATAATAATAATATACTAGTATTTACTGCAACCAATAACGATGATGTAGAATATCCACGAGATTTACTACAGAAGTTTGCCTTGCCATTAGAATCTTCGACAGATGCCGCCTCTATATTTACACCATCAGAAGATACACCTTTGGCTAATTCTTACTATCTAAAGTTGCAACAGGCGAAGAAGTTAAAAGAGAAAGAGATATCAGAGAATGTAGAAGAAGAAACTATAGAGAAGACAACTAAAGATGACGTTGGTATTACATCTGAGCAAAACTTGCCAATCAAAGTTGAAGAAGTGGCCACTGCAAAAGATACTCCTGCAGCTACAGATGATTCTTCCTCCACAGCAACAATACAATCTCCTGAATTCACTGACTTGAATGTAAGGCAATCTCGTGGTGTTACAGTTAGTATAGAAGAAGAGAATGAAAAAGATGATAATGTTAGCAGTAGTAGTCTTTCTTCTACAAACGATGACAATGTTTTGGATACTGATAGTGATATCCAGGAAACAACAGACGATATGAAAGCTACTGATATTGTATCATCTATTGAGGAAGAAAAGACATCTACTTCTACTACTGAAATATCAAAAGATACCACTGAAGAATCAATTATCGATACATCGAACGACAATCCTACAACAACTTCTCCTCAATCATCCTCTTCTGAACAACTTATACAAACACAACCTGTATCTACGTTTTCATTTGATAAACTTACATTACCAACTAACAACTTGGATGTTGAAGCATATGGCTTGTTACCCTTAATAATCATTGGTGTCTCCCTTTCATTAGCGGTAGGAGTATACATGAATCAATCAGGAGACCAAAACAAAGTAGATGAACAATCAGAAGATGATGATTCTAAGAATCTATTACAAAAGGTTAAAGATGCTGGAACTGCTGGTGCTATAAGTTATGCTCTCTGGAAAGTCCGCGTTTGTATTGTTTTATCATGTACATATGTGTGTTCAATGTGAAGTCTTGTTGATTTGGCTGATTCATTTGTCCCTCCATTACATTCATTTGCTTGCCCTTGCAACCCACATGTACTGACATATGTTATGTTAACCTCTCCTCATCTTCATAAACTGTGAAACGCGCATCTTCCAGGGAGGCTACATTTTGGGGCGTATCGTTTATAATTGGGCTAGGCTCATATTACAAGCTCACCGGGCATTGGCCAGACCTAACTAATGCCGATGATATGAAAAAGATTTCCCTGAATGCATTCCTCTTTGTAAATGTTGCAAGATTGGCAGTACCGTTGAGGATTGGGCTCGCTCTAGCCACGGTACCATGGGTTGAAGCAAACATACTGAGTAGATTTGGTAATAAAGAGCAAGATGAGGAGAGTACATTATCAGAGTCGGAGCAAGTTACTATGACTTCAGACCTGAATAGCGGAATAGATCCTACTCTACTTCAAAAGAAGAAGAAGTATGTACGTGGAGATAACTCTGGTAACATCGAAGACTATTGCGAGCCAGGCAAAGTTGATGAAGAGTGTGCAGAAAGTGTGAAAGAATATCTAGATGATATTGCAAATACTGGTAAAGTTGCAACAGACGATGAGGCGAGGACTATAGTGAACTATCTTGACTCCTTGTCAAGTAACGCCTCGCCACCGAACGGTAGCACAACTATTAAAGCTTTTACAAGCTACCTCGACGCTCTATCTGAAGGGTCTATTCCTTCTCCAAGCTCCGCCAAGGCAGTGCAAACATATCTTAATGATTTGAGTACGGAAGACTCCACATCCGCAGGACAAAGAGTAACAGTGGTAGAGGATAGACTCAGCAAAATTGAAGGCTCGCTCAATAACATGCCAGAGGAGATAGCAACTAGGCTGGATGACTGGCAAACCAAACAGGATGAGAAGATGAAGGCAGATATGGATAAGATTCTGCAATTATTAGCTGATAATAACAAATTAGACAAATAGATATCTAATGGTATGTGTATACAAAATAGATATAACAAATAATAAGTTGTTTAACTTGACTAGTAGTACCACATTCACATATCTACTTTCTTTTCTCTGTTCATGGTTAACCCCCATCATGAACATAACTAATTGCCCCTCATATACACTTGACGACACTAATCAAAATTAGATGTTGCTGCGCGGAGAACTTCTGGGTCTTCATTCCTGTCAACAATCACGTCATCCAAACAAGGTTCCCCGTTTGGTCCCTTGACTAAAATACGATGACAAGTAACGTCATTGGTTTGCCCTTGTCGCATAACACGCCCGAGTGCTTGCTCTTCCACACTTGCATCGGCCACGGCATCTGAACCAGAGTACATAGGATCGTACATGATGACATTATGACAAGCTTCTTGCAGGTTATGTCCCGCAGCTTGGCTGAACGAAAGCAACAAGATACGAGGACGTGCCCTTTCTTCATCATTAACATCAATATGACGGAAATGAGAGATGATTTCATTCTGCTCAAGAACACTATCACTATCATCAACGTGAGAAAACTTGACCTCCTTTCTAGATTGCAAAGCAGACAAGGCAGATTGATAGCCGAACGCGCTAGCAAAGATGATTATCTTGGTAGATGCATCTTCAGCTTGAATAGAATCAATGATGTTAAATAGCGCAGAATGACGAGCTGTGGAGGAGGCGGTGACACTTAACCCGTTGCCAACCTTATCCCCTAGCTGTTCTGGAGTAATCGAGAATGACTCAAGATTCGACTCCGGATCCTTGATATCGCTGAGAAAGTTGTCTCCTTCGGCAGATGTCATATTAACAAATAATTTCTTCCGTTCAAGCTTGACAAGTAGCTTCTCTCCACGGTTACGCTGACATGCTTCCCTGACATATGCATGGCAAGACTCATGAATAGCACAGCGATATTCACGACTCTTTGAACCTTCTTCCTGTTGGTTCAAAAAGATATCACGACCAGACTCCCTCTCCTCTTTCCGCCAATGATGAGCTGATCCCATGAGATACGTTCCTCCCATAAGGTTGGCCAGCTCAGTTACACGAGATTCGGTTGCTAATAGAGGTGTTCCTGTCAAACCCCAAAATGCTGTTTTTGCCATCAACGGACGTGACGATGAATCAGTGCATCCAACTCCGAGGAACTCACGTGCACCTCTACGAGCCTGCCCTGAGAAGTCGCTCTTGGCTTTATTTTCAGTATCCACTGACTTTGTTGATACAAGACATTCATGGCACTCATCAACAACAATCCTATCCCATGTGAAATACTCAAGAGGAACTCCTCTCTCTGATGAACTGAACTTCTTAGACCTAAGTTTCTTGATGGCTTCTGAATAACGATGGCCATAAAAGGCTTGCTCATCACGTTGCTTCTGCTTACTATCATTGCCAACATAAATCTGTGGCCCCGAAGCCATATTTCGCACCCAGGTACCTTCAATTGTTGGAGCTTCCTTGTGTCCGTTGGATGGAGCTGGAGGAATCTTCTTCGCATTTGCTTTAGCTGCCATGAGCTCAGTGTATGGACGATCGGTTGCAGTTTTGCCTCTCTCCTCAATGATACCGGCAGGAACGATCACAATGTCAGCGGTACAAATATCTTTCACGGTCTTCAACTTTAATGTGGAAGTTGAGTCAATGATAATTGACCTTAGCTGCTTCTTGGTGAACTTTTTAATCTCATCATCCCATTGCTTTACTAGACCTGGTGGAACAACAATCAATGTTGCTCCAGACTTGCCCTCTGCGGTGTTACGATTCGCACGTGCCTTCTTAATTCCATCGAGAATAAGAGCAATGGTCACTACTGTCTTGCCTGAGCCAATAGCATCACCCAGTACACCACCCTTTAGAGGGTTAGAGGCGGTTGCTTTTCCGATCAAACACCAACCAACACCATTAAGAATGTGCTCACTCCTCTCCTCTTCATCAAACTTAACTTTTCCCTCCTCGATTGCTTGCATTCTAGTCAATGCCTTAGCCTGGCGAGAATACAATGGTAGCTCCATTCCATCAACAGTTGCTTCATCGTAAGCATCAGAGTTGGGGACTTGGAATTCACTGCAGCTAGGTTCACCCATGCGAGATAACTCAGAAAGGGTGTACTCAACATTGACCGACTTGACATAGTCATCACTCAAGCCTCTTCCTCGAACAAGATGGGCCGCAGCTTGATGTCCAGCAACAGAGGGGTTCATACGGATAATCAGTTTGCCATTGGCCTTATCGGCACTCGCCTCAAAGACAGGAGGGCGTGCAAGTAGTTTCTTGTAGAATTCATTAGACTCTTCAGCATCAAAAGCTCGAACGCCCTTCCTGGTCTCCTTCTTCTTCTTGCCTGTGCCGGTACTGGCAACAATTTCAGTCCAGCTCTCTTGGGGGCGAGAAGGGTAGTTATCTTCACATAATCCAAAGCTACATTCCTTGGGGTGTGAGAGCTTGTACCAATCCAATAGCTCCAGAGGAAGCTTGCCCTCGGCAGCATATTTAAGAAGTGACGGGGCAGCCAAGATTGAAAGACGCTTTGCATTTCGACTACCCATCTTGCCAACCAAATCAATTGGAACAACATCACCTTCGTCAGAACTATGCTGAAGAATTGATTTCATAGCTTCATTAGTCACACCACTCATCTCACATAAAATAGGAGAATCCTCGGAGTTGAGACTGTCATGGAATGATTCAGTATTTGTCTCTGTTACCAACGTTGGCTCGGGCACTTCCAACTTTAGTTGAGGAGCAGCTTCCCATTTGAAAAACTTCACTTGTGTAGTATGAGTCTTCTCAACAAGTGCGTTTTCTGGAATCCAATCATTCAGCTGACAGATTTCCATCTTATCACGATAATTAGGGGTGGTGGCAATCACAGCAACATCTAGACCAGTCCTACTGACATCTGGCCTGATGTAAAGGTACAGTGCTGGTGAACTTTCAGTAGCTTCGCGTATCCATAGTGCAGACAAAACAACAGTGTGCTGACAGCTCATCTTCTTGTACGATCCATTCACCTTATCATTATCATCTCCAGAGATAACAATGGTGCCAGGCCATGTCTTCCACTTCTTATGGTAGTGTATCAAATCATTACGAGATTTGGGTAGGTCCTTGGTGAATTGTTTCTGGGGTTTGTGATCCCTCAGTGCCTTCTCGGCGGTATCGTTTATTCCAACCTGAATACGGTTAGAATCAACAGGGTCAGAGCCAACAACATTCAACTGTTGTTTTTTAGCCTTGCCCTTGATCATCCAAGAACCAGATTCAATTGACTTCCCCTTAATCTTCAAAATGAGACGAGCAGAATCTCCTAGCAAACCTCGTTTTGGGTTCTTTGTACGAATAGCAGGAGCAAAGCACTTCACATAAGCAGCGAGCCCGACATTCTTATCAAGAGTTCCAATTTGGCCTAGTGCAATTCGGATCTCTGCCACTTGACGGCCAGTACCATGGTCCTCCCAAGCACCATATGTCATGAGCCAATGACCACGATTACGATCAACACGCTGAAGCTGGAAAGAATAAGACTCCAATCCTTTACATTCAGGAATTGTATCCTCCCACGATTTTCCCAAGACGAGTACCGAAGGAGCTGCACAACGAAGCTTCATCTCAAACTCATGAGGATTAACTCTCTCGCTCTTGGAAGAAATGATCTCCTTCAAGTGATGACTATCAATTTGATGACGGGAAGTACATGTGTGGCAAATTCCAAAGCCACAATCAGTGCACTCCAAGATCTTATCGGCCTGAGTAATTTGTCCAGCTGATTCGCAGCCGCATAGAACTGAGCACTTGTGAGCCTCCTCTGCAAGCTCGTTGGCAATCTTGTCAAAGACGTCCGCAAACTCTTGAGTTGAAAGCTTCTTCTTGTCGTGAAGATCACCACGCTCCGATAAGACAGCTCCGTGGGATGAATCGTACTTTTGACTTAAGCCGAACTTGCTGAGAGACACTTCCTCGATATTAGACACCTCTCTACGGAGTTGAGGAGCACAGATAGCTGACAACATTGTCGCGCAAACAACTGGAAGTGACATGGCATTTCCTGCTAGATCTGAGAGCTGGGTCTCAGTCTCAGGCCCAAGTGCCAAACGTGAGAAGGGGATGCCCTGCAACAATAACTTCTCAAATCCCATCATAGTACGACCCTTGTTGGCTAGGAGTAGCTCGCCTCCAGGCGTGACGCAGCCGCTAACACCCACCACCGAATTGCGCACACTAGTTCGGTGGACATTTTGAGAAAGATCCCAAGTGAATGAATGATGAAGGGGATCTCTCGAGATGTTGTCCCTAGTACACGTTCCTGAAAAACAATCAATAAGATCACGGCGCCTCATGTTCCACACCGCAACGAGCTCTGGCCATATTCCAGGGGCAACCTTGTTGCGCCCTCGAGTGTTCCACTGGGTGAGCCAACGAGCCCGTTCATTGATACCATGCTTCTTCCTATAGTTGAGATGGTAGGCAAGATCCTTAACACTCGAAAGTTCCCAATCAAAGCTATAAATGATAGATAGAAGTGAGGTGAGTAAGAAATCATCACATGCAAATAGGCAACCAAGAGACATATTATTGACTCACAAATCAAGTTCTTTCGCACGTTCCTTTGCACACAGGAGACCAGGTCCACTTCGAAGAGCCTCGCGAAAGCACCGGATGCGATCGTGTGACGGGGGTAGCATGAAAGCCTCCATTGAGTGGAGTAATGGAGTCTTAAGATGATCCATAATCAACTGGAAGTACTCTCCCAAGTCATCTGACGGATCGTCTGTCCTCCAAACAAAGAGGTACTGACGGTTTCTGGTTTGAGGTAGACCGTAATCCTTAGTGTCAAGTTTCACCAAGTGGGTGCGGTATCGGGCTTTCTTTTCCATTACCAAAACGTCTCCTAGCTCCGGATCTCCTTTCTTCTTCTTGCCATTACCATGCAATGTAATCCCATGTTTTTTTGCTAGCTGTTCAAGATTCACTGTCTTGCCTTTATCAGACTTGCTGGCCTGTAATGGCTGAACATTACTTGGATCATCGCCGTACTTGACAAATCCTTCAACAACACATCCTGCCCTAGCTCCGATCTGTTTCGGCACTTCCTCCACTACGTAACGACAATCATCATTAACAGTAAACTTGAGGTTCTTATCAGCATTTGCCTGACCCTTTGATGTAATATTTTTGGTATCATTCCTAAGACGAAGGTTCAATCGTCCCTCAATGTACTCCTGCATCTTTGTCCAGGGAGCATTGAGAACATTCTCGAAGATGGCAACTTTAGGTTTTTCTTGCTCGAGGTACTCGACTGCCGCTAAGAAGGTTTCTCCTGATTGGCCCTTATCCTCAATATCTGAGTAGTGGTAGTGTGGTGGGGATAAGGCATGAGATATTTTTTATTACTTTGATATTTGCACATAAGAATTTGTAGTCTCACCTTTACGATGGCATGATTTCAACATACTGAAATCCTTGCAGGATGTCCCCGCGATGAAGATGTTACCTAGAGATGAAAGAATCACAAATGAGACAATACATCAAATATGTGAACCCGAACTGAAGATATAAGTACTACTCACCGTCTGGAATGGTCTGTTCTCTGCCATAAACATCAACCACAGTCTCCTTCTCGGTCAACTTGGTGATATCGGGAAACAGCAATACTTCGGGGAAGTTCCTACCAATATAAGCCTGCTTGAATGGCTCAATCTCGCATGACATGTTATGCTCATAAGTAAACCCGTGGTCCTTCTTTTCTTCATTCTCATCCCCTTCACTTGTGGAACAGAATCGATCCAAACTCTCCTGAACTAATCCCAAGGCAATACTAGGAGCGTCAGTTCCCGAACATGCAGTATTCAACTTGATAGGGAAGTTCAATTCACCCATTTCCCTCTCTTCATCCTCTCGCTTTAATGTGCCCAAGAGTAATTTGCCAACCTTTTGGACCATACCACCAACAATCCCCTCCACGATACCATCAGTGGCATCAATACCTACAGGTTCAACATATGGACCATTCACGGGGAATTTCTGGGGATTGTTAAGGACATTAATATCCTTTGCCTTTTTAGCACATAATGCCTCAATAGAACCATCGAGAGCGTCATCATCATCGTCATCCGATTCGTTTCCATTCTCATCTCCATCGTCGCCCCCGTCGCCATCGTCACCTCCATCACTCGCCTTCGATTTCTTCTTGGATGACTTTTTCTTCTTGGCAGCACCGCCCTTCTTACCGTCCTTCTTGGCCTTGGCTTTCTTTTTCTTTGGTGCCTCATCTTCAGATTCGGAATCAACCTGCATTTCATCCTCAGATTCGGAATCGGCGGCAAATGATTCATCTTCATCTTCCTCTTCCTCGGAACCTAACTCAAATTCATCACTATCACTATCATTACCCTTCTTCTTCTTCTTCTTCTTGGAGGCCTTGGATGATACCTTCTTTTTCTTGGAGGCCTTGGCCTTCTTCTTCTTGGGGATATCCATCTCCTCATCACTATCCTCCAATCCATCATCTTCGGTATCACTCTGGGCGTAAACAACCTTCTTCGTTTTACGGCCACTCTTGCTAGTAGTCACTTCCCCGCTATCACTATCCTCATCCATATCCTCATCATCACTATCAACGATAGATTTCTTGGATGATGTACGGGCCTTCTTCTTGGCAACAACAACTTCCTCATCTGATGAATCATCATCTTGAATTGTCTTCTTGGATTTTTCCTTACGCTTGTTATTATTATTCGACTTACTAGATGTCTTCTTCTTACCATCACCATTACCTCCACCCTTGACAAGAATAACACTAACCTCCTTACCACTCAACTCCTCCGAATCACCATCTTCATATTGAACATTATATAATTCCAATTCTGTTCTACCATTATCATTTGGATCTTCAAATTTCTTGGAAACTTGTGTGCCGATCTTATACATTTGGATTTGTTTCGATTTGGTAATGATGGTGTTGGCTGTTGAGACTTCCATTTTTTTGGGTGAACTCTTGGTGGGTGAACTGGACTTTTTCGGTGATGATTTCTTGATAGCCTTGGGTTTGCTATCCTCGGCACCTTCGGCTTCCTTACCATTTAAATAATTATTAACCTCGACCATACTACGAAATTTCTTCCCATTTGGATTAATATAATACCTATCACTAGTCTTCTTATCATTACCATTACGTACTTTAATCTGTTGTAACCAGCCTTCGCCAATTTCATCACAGGGGAATTTACCCTCTAGCATGTCATCTGCTAACTTGGGTTTAATTGGTGATTTTAAATTAAATGCTGCGGGTGGTCCAGATGGTTTACGTGCAGCCTTGGGTGATGATTTCATTGGTGATTCATCTTCCGTGGATGGTGTAGGTGAACCTTTATTATTTTCCTTGGATGAACTGCTGGATGGCTTGCGTGTTGGTGATTTGGGAGCTGATTTCTTGGTAGCAGTAGAAGTAGACTTCTTTTTACCAAAGAAACTAGTTATGGATTGTTTACCTTTGGCTATTGTTGCCTTGCCTTTACTGGCTGCCTTCTTGAGACCTGCTGTTTTCGTCATTGGTAAAATTAATTATGATTATATGTGCACAAGATGTGTATATGTGCGCCACCGCCGCTATTTATTATTATTAATATTGCGGTGCTAGGGAGATATAATAGCAACTTCCTACAACGCCGCCGGTTTACTTAATGGATGAGACAACTTATATTAGAGGTTCATCTGATTGATTTTATGAGGAGAAGTGCATCTAATTTTTCAATGCCAGAATAAAATACCCAAACCGTAAAATTAATTAAGTGCTCTCCATAATGGTCTCTTCTACTTAAATACCACACACACACATCCTGAACTGATGAATACTTTAGATAATATCGGTCGTCGTTGTCGTTATAATGATGTAATGACCGACGCATTTAAATAATCAAACAACCCAAACAAATTTTGCACATGACAAAAGTAGATGATGTCAGTGACATACGGTCCACTTTCTATTGATGAAGCTCGAGCATATGACGAAGAAGATGATGATGATAATAGTGCTGATGAAGAATATTCTGTATCTGTACCAGAATTCAATATTGTACGTCACTACCGCCCTCACTGCCGTCTACATTGCAATAGACGTCGAATATGTATCGTGTTATTCATACTATGCATGATAATATCATTATCATTAGTTGTAGTGAAGGAGATGTTTCACCTATCATTGCCAAACTTACTTCGAATTGTATTCGGTGGTAGTAAAGCGATATCCGATTTGACAGCTAGCTGTATACCATCATCATTAAATCAAACTCAACATTACATGAACAGAATTGATATCTCACGTTTGAATCTATCAAGAACAGCATATCCTTTAACAAGTTTAACAAAGAAAAGTGATAAGAAAGATGATGATATACTTTTATTTGGATTTACTTGGGATGCAACAGATGATGCTACAAAGTACAGACCACAGGGTATAACTACATATCATTACCCAACAAGTGAACAAAGGTTCGCGCTAGTTAGTTGGTATGGGAGAAAAGATGAAGGATATGCCAACCGTGGTGGTCGAATATCATTTGTGGATATATCAGAGATGAATAATTATATCCAACAACGCATGCTTCGACCAAAGGTATATCAATACACACATGTGTTGCTAGTGGATCAAAACTTTTGCACACTGACAAATATACATGTTGGAGGCATAGAACAACAGAATGGTACATTATATGTTGCAGATTCTCGTAAAGAACAGCAAGCAATATTGGAGTTTGATATTACAAACGGATTGTATGAATTACCAACTAATATGGTGGATAGTATGTTTGGATACCGCTATGTACTACGACAATCTTCATCATTTCATAGTCCAACAAAACCATCATTTATAGCATACGATAATGATCTTAATAAGTTTGTTATTGGTACATATGCAAGATGTGGTAAAAAGGTTGGCACGCATGTAGATTCAGAGAAATGTTTTACTCAGCCTAAGAATCGACTTGTTTGGTTTGATAAGAATAAAGACAACAACAACGATACAGATTCAATTGATAGTAGCACAGATTCTTGTGATTGGAATTACTTTTCTGAAATGCAAGGCGCAGTATCGGCCAGTATCAATAACAGCACTATAATTTGGATATCCAGTAGTTATGGTCCTATTGCAAATAGTCATTTACATGTGGTTAATGCCTCTACCTCTTTCACTGGAGACTGCCCAAATATAGATATTAACAAAGATGAAGTACAAATATTTCAATTCCCTCCTGGGCTTGAAGATTTGCATATAGAGACAGCAGCAACTAATGATGACAAAAATATATGGATGATAACTGAGTTTGGAACCAGAAGAGTCTTTACAGCACAAGTAAATACCTTTCTACCTTGATGTGATGAACTTATATTTGATTCATGAGGCAACTTCATCATATAGAATTTAACTAATAAACTGATTGTAACTAACTTAAACAAAATACAATATACCTGCAATGAACATTATCATCTGTGTGTTCAATAGCAACAAATATACTGAATAGATCCTGATCTGATACAGCTAACTGATTTCAAAAAGTATCTGAACCAACCTGAGGTAAGAGAACCGCCAACATGTGGCTACAAAAGTGTGATGGAGGGCCCTACAATGGTGCTGATAGTGTCCATTGGCCTTTCATATACATATACAATGGTAAATCATCAATATCTAAGAAAGAGAGTGATGCATGTCTTTGCACTATGGCCATACATTGTCCGATGACCAGCTCGATTTCGAAAATCTGACCCAACCTGAGAGGTAAGAGAACCGCCAACATGTGGCTACAAAAGTGTGATGGAGGGCCCTACAATGGTGCTGATAGTGTCCATTGGCCTTTCATATACATATACAATGGTAAATCATCAATATCTAAAAAAAGAGAGTGATGCATGTCTTTGCACTATGGCCATACATTGTCCGATGACCAGCTCGATTTCGAAAATCTGACCCAATCTGAAGCAAGAGAACCACCAACAAGTGGCCACAAAAGTGTGATGGAGGGACTTACAATCATGCCTAGAGTGTTCATCAACTTGTTATGCACCCATACAATGCCAAACAACCACTATTGCAGCACCTACATGATGCCATACCCCCACTTGATGGCCAAACATTGCCTGACCATCAGCAGAAAATCCGGATTTTTGCCTGATCTGAGGCATGAAACCTGCCAACAAGTGGCTGTAAAAGTATGGTGGAAGGACTTACAATCATGCCTAGAGTGTTCATCAACTTGTTATGCACCCATACAATGCCAAACAACCAC
>Ga0214477_100374_pt1 | contig 31166 bp, 29 predicted proteins | sample M1_20Mar14CPVII9_FD_165058 | JGI IMG/M metagenome (GOLD analysis project Ga0214477, IMG submission 165058) | Marine eukaryotic communities from Monterey Bay, California, United States - M1_20Mar14CPVII9sort6BwellC16 | ecosystem: Environmental > Aquatic > Marine > Unclassified | place: USA... | reverse complement strand
ATCAACAAACGGTTTACTCTTGGGATGTCCCCTAGGCGTACCAAAAACATCCACAAACAAGTGCTTAACTAACTTCAAATGATCCAACTTATCAAAGTTACTATCAAATGATAATATTGGACGTGAACCCTTCATACAATTACCAGTCATTTTCAATTCATCCATGGTATGGATATTGGTGATATGAAATTTAATCGATGGTCCACCAGTGTTCATTAAATGTTTATTATCTTGCTGACCGGCGGCGTCGGTGGTAGCGTTGGTATTATTACTGGCAGCAGTGGAAGTACGACCTAGCCATAAATAACCATCTTGACCATGCTTACGGCATTCTAGGAATAGTACAGTATGACATCCACGGACCTCGGCAATTTCATTAATGGCGGCGCCATATCCACCACCGGCAGAGCTTCCTGAATAGTTCTTACCTATTTGTGGACAACAGTTTACGATTTAGAAATGAGAGACATTAAGAGAGAAACAATACATGCATAGATATATAAGTACAAGCACAAAACTTCTTACCAACATCTAATTTGCTCTCCTTCTTACTATGTGGAATTAATGTACGCAAGTCTTCCAGTAAGTGACGATACCTAGCAGTAATACCCCTTGATGATAATACCAATAAACGTTGTTTGTTATGATATCTACCATCCGATTTAATACTACTTTGTACTGGTACTGGTGGAGGTTGTACTACAGAAGTTGGTTGATGTTCATCCTCAGATTCAGAGGAAAGTTCATCATCATTAGCGTTGGTTAGTTTGGTCGCGATTTCGGCCGCGGTATCACTTCCGACAGAGGACTCATCGGAACTATTACTACTGTCTTCCTCTGCGGTACTTTCGGCATTTGGTTGTTCAGGTTCTTGCTTCCTCTTCTTTGCCATGGTCGACTTGTTGTGATTATGATATTAGAGATATTATTCGATTGATCGCTGTAATTGCAAAAAGGAGAGATATTTGAAAGAGAGAGAATGATTGTGAGATACAGTGTGTTCATAATATTGCAGAACATCAACAAACACATACAAGTGGCTGGGTATCAAGTACATTGCAACACCTTTCATATAAATACAATACACATCAACTCGTCACAAACATATAATTATGAGAGTATGAAACATGAAGCTCTACACACCGCCCTAAACTCAGAGAATCAAAGCAAGAGATGTTTAAAGCCTAACTCACACCACTCATTCCGCCGATTGATATTGGTTAGCCACCGAATACACAAATCTTACTCACCAAATATACCAGTAATAATGATAATATCAGTGGAGAGATCAGTAAAAAATGAGGACATTCTTTACTCAATTTTGTGTTTTCAGATAATTGTATCTGTCAAATGATAGTGATTTGAGTGTTTAGTAAAAGATACCAAAATAGATACAGACAATTGCTACGAGACCACAAAAAAAAATCTAAATCTCCCCCTCCCCTTTTCAACAACAAATACTCATCAAACCTCCTCATATCGATATCTCAGCACTTAATAAGATTCGTATACCAACAGCACACTCACTAGATCAGTCTTTCACGATCTTTCTACTGATAGCACTCCGGAGACTTCAATCCATCTAGATCGATACTTACAATCAAAGATACCCCAGACCAGTATCATCTCTTCAAATCTATCATAAATGATGGAGAAACCTCAAGCCACCAATACTACTACTATCACCAATAGCAATATTAATAATAAACAAAGGAAGAAAAAGAAAGCATCAGATCCAAATACATTATTTGTGAAATTTACTCCACCCTCACCATACATTACTCGACATCACCTATCAAACTATTTTAGTAATTGGGGTCCAGTTAATAAATGTTCTGTCATTCGTAATAAGTCCGCTGGTGGTGGTAACAATAAAGCTCAGGAGGAAGGTGATGGTGGAGATAAACAAGAGACAGAAAATCAAGATAGAGGAACAAAGGGATATGGCTTCATACGATTCGTAAATGTTGATGATGCCATTTCGGCTGCTACTGCTATTAAAGAACAGAATAGTAGTCAATTAAAGATGGGTATGACTGTTGATGGTATATTATATAAGATCCATGCTGAACGTGCGGTAGATGCTGCCGCTGTTAATAATAACAATGTGCAGAAGAAGGAGAGAAGTTCAAAGGATACCGATAAGAAGAAGGAGGAGATCAACAAAGTCACTCCACCACCACCATCAAACAACAAGTCAACAACACCAACACTAACTAAAGAAGAAGAACAAACAAAGTATAAAACAGAATCAAAACGTAAACGCACGTCACGTGTAATAATACGTAATTTATCATTCTACGCTAATCAATCTAACATTACACAAGTTATGGAAGATTTATTCGGACCTGTTAGTGTTGTTGATTTACCATTGGTTCCTAATAACAACAATACTACTAATAATAATACTTCAAGAGGAGCATTAACACGTCATCGTGGATTTGCATTTGTTACATTTACTAATTTAAATGCAGCAAAAATGGCTGTTGAATATGATAAAGAAATACGGATTAAGAATAGAGTAGTTGCGGTGGATTTTAGTATTAGTAAAGTTGAACATCAACGATTGTTACGGGAGGAGAAGGATGGTAAGAATAAGGAGGAGAGTAGTAGTGATGGTAGTAGCAGTGATAGTGACAATGAGAGTGGCAGTGAGGAAGAGGGAAGTGATGGAGAGGAGTCGAATGGTGATGATGATAGCAGTGATGATGATAGCAGTAGCAGTAGTGAAGAAGAGAGTGATAGCGAATCAGATTCTGAGGATGAAAAGAAAGACAGTGATGACGACAAGAAAAATTTAGAACAAGATACAGAGGAAGAAGATAAACCACCACCAGAAGATCAATTCACAACATCAAATGAATCCAAACGTACATTATTCTTACGTAACATACCATTCGATGCTACACGTCATGATATATTTGAATTATTTCGCAAGTTTGGTCGGATTGAGGGTGTATATCTTGTAAAAGATAAGGTAACCGGTGTTTTCAAGGGTACTGCATTTGTACGATTTGAGAATGAAGAAGGTTGTATGAATGCCATGGATGAGGCTACTGGTGGTGGAGGAGACAATGGAGATGGTACTTCACAGTTTGTTAGTAGTAAGAATATGACAATGTCTGGTGAGAGTGAATCATCATCCTTAACACTCAAGGGACGGACAATCCTACTTGACCTTGCCGTTGATCGTACCACGGCATCATCATTAGCAATCCAACGTGATGAGGATGGCAAACCAATCAAGAAAATGGTAGGAAAAGATAAGCGTAATCTATATCTCAAGAATGAAGGACGTGTATCAAGTTCAACAGATTCCGGTCATGCCCAGGAGGCAAGTGCGAAACATGGCGGGTTGTGGGAAGGCTTGCCAATGAGTGATCGAGCGAAACGTGAACGTGCATTTGCTGATAAGAGTACCAAGTTACGCAGTCCATTATTCTTTATTAATCCGAATAGGATTAGTATACGTAATTTGAATAAAGAGGTGAATGAAAGTCAGTTGAAGTCGTTGGGTAAGTTTTTGTTTTATTGTTCTATGAATATACTGACGTTTGATGCACAAACTGCTAACATCATTTCATCTCAACCGACTACGCCTCTTATTGTCACACAGTATTTGGTGCATTAAAGTTAGGCATCGATGAAGGACTGGTAACCCCCAAAGATGCCGTATCACATTGGCGCGCTGGCGGTGAACTACCACACGCCGAGGTGATGCGACGAGCCACTGATCCAAAGTTGGTAACACCACCAATTGATGAGAAGAATATGAAAGAATCGGTAGTATCAGTCTTCATTGATCGGGACGTAAGCGGTGGTAAGAAGACTGCCGATGCTCCCAGCAGAGGATTTGGTTTTGTAGAGTTTACACATCATACACATGCCTTGGCTGTGTTACGTCAATTAAATAATAATCCAATGTACTCGAGAGAGTATGTTGCCGGTGGTAAACATGCCGGTGAAATGTCAAAGCAGAAACGGAAGAAGGGTAAGGGGAAGAAGAATATTGATAACACTGGTGATGAGTTCATGAATGATGACGACAAGGGTCTTGTGCCGCGTTTGATTGTAGAGTTTGCTGTAAGTGTCTGTCGTTTGTGTTGTACTAGTATGTGAATAATATCCTCATTACATATACTATACATTGATATCAAACAGGTTGAAAACAAGGTCAAGGCTAGACAACAGGCTGAGAAAGTAGCACAAAAGAAGGCAAATAAGATTAAGCAAAGGATTGAAAAGAAGGAGAAACAACAGGAACAGAAGGCATCAGATGATAAGAAGGAGAAGAAGAAGGGTCGTGGAGCGTTACAGCGCGAGAAGAAGCGTAAACGAAAGGAGGCAGGGGAGGATAATGATAAGACCAAAGCAGATGAAGATACCTCTTTGAAGAAGAAACAAAAGCTAGCAAGTGATAACAGCATAGAGGCGACTAAGGTTACGAAACAAAAGTTGATCAAACCAAAGAAGAAGAGGAAGATAGACAAAAGAGAAGAAGACCTAGAGGATATGATTAGATCTTACAAGTCATCCTTTTCTCAAGGGGGAGATATCAGTAAAGGGAACTCGGCTGAAAGTAAAGCAAGTGAATCAAAGACAAAATCAAGAGAAGACGTTGTTAAGAAGAGATGGTTTGAGTAGATATTGTGTACAATAATTATACAACTTGTTGGAATTTCTTAGAATATATCCCTTACTTTATCACTCATCACTGCTCAACTAACTAACATTAGTAATGTCAAAATCACTTGTTCAGCTCCTTTTCTGACTTTCTTGTTGCCTTAGTGAAAGCTTTTAGTAGTTGACTACGCCGAGAATGTGTCTTCTTTTGGGTAGATGATTGAACATATGATGATGATGGTATATTATGATCAATGTGAACGGCATCTTCTTGTGTTTGAGGTGTTCCTGGAGTTGTAGGCCTTTGTAGAGGAGAGCCAGGTATAGATACCAATGGCTCCTTGTGGGTCGCTGAGATGTCAATATTGTCGGCATTTGGAGTCGTTGGTGTCGGAGTTGTAACAAGTGCAGACATTGCAAGTGCTTTATTAGGATCCGTCCTCTCCACGGCCGTATTGTCAACAGCGGCATCAAATGATCGTTTATCCAGCTTGACACAACGACATCCCCCAGAGCTATTTTGATTTGGAAGTACCCATGCAGAGAAGTCTGGCACGTACTCAGGATCGGTCAAAGCTCTACTGGCAAGTACACCCCAATTAGATACATTTGATCGAAATCTATCGGCGCCTGATAGCACGACGATCTTTCCTGATAACACGACAGTACAAAAGTCGGCTTTGACGCCTCGCTCGTATATAAGTTCAGCAGAATCAGACGGGACACCACTGCCGTCATTACCAGGACCATCTTCAGTTGCACATGATGAAGCAGGGCAAATTTCAGTCACTGGAACTAAAGATAAGAGGTCCTTCAACTGTTTGTCTGATATCAAATCAACAGCTTTTGCATAATTCGTCTTGAGATGAGCGGCCACAGCTCTGACTTCCTCAGGAGCTAAATGTTCATCAACGAGACGTTCATCCAATAATCTTAACCTCGATTCCCAGTCAATTACACGAGCAGAACCACGATCACTAACTCCTCCTCCTACAAGAACGGGAGATTCTCTTCCTCCAATGCCCTTTTCGACGGACCCTACAATATATTCTCCAGTATCGTTTCGTTCAACCGCAGAATTGGGATCATTTACATCGATTAGTTCATCAGTCTCGTCAACAATCTCATCTCCAAGAATCATCTCAATGATATCTTCCAATGTAATGATACCTTTGATTTCATAATACGGATCTATTTTTCCATCCCCGTCATTCACATCTCGAACTAGTGCCATATGACTCCTACCACTTTTCAATAACTTGAGTACTCCACCTAATTTGTCATCTGGCCATACGACATGCAAACCCCTACCAAAGATTTGAACAAAGTTCTTTACTGGAATCTCATCTTCAGGATCAAGAAAGATGAGATCCTTGACAAACAATAATCCAATGATATTACTATGTGATACTTCATACACTGGGATACGAGAATAACCAGTTTTGAATATCTTGGCAACAGTATCAAAGCCTAGTCGTTCATCTGCACTGAGCATAAATGTATTGACCAATGGTGTCATGACTTCATTGACAGATGCAGTACGATAACGTAGTGCTCCCGTCATGGCTGCACCCGTCGCGCTTTCCAAATGTCCCATAGAAACATGCATTTCAATCAACTTTGCCATCTCCGAAGTAGAGTATGTCGTACCAATCTCATGCCCTAAAACCTTGTTGAGTATCATTGATAATGGTTTGCAAATGAGATATAGCAAAACAATAATAACTTTCACCAACGGTACAGTCTGCTTTCCAATTTGTAAGGCATATCGAGAACAGATTGCCTGTGGAATGATCTCTCCGAATATTACAATAACAGCGGTTGATACAATGAAACCTACTAATCCACTTGTCAAGTCGGCCATTAAAATTGATAACAAGGAGTTCACCCCGACATTACCCAATAGTAACGTACATAACAGTAAATTACCATTAAGACGGACAGGATATATCGCCTTGGCAGCAGCTGCTAATTTAGGATCATCACTATTCGCCATGACAATTTCTAATCCAGAAGGATCTAAACTCATCAGTCCAAGTGTTAATCCCGAAAACAAGGCTGAGAAGGCAACTAATATAACAATAAATAAATATTGTAACCACATTGGAAGACCAACCTTCTTGGGAGTGGGACATGGTGCTGGTGCATCTGGCATGAATGGTTCTTGAAGTAATCTTGGAGATGGTACATAATTATTTATCATGTGTTCATCATGATTGTATTGATGATTGTATTGGTCCATAATATCAGTAAAAGATAAGCAGCACTCATAACTGCAATTCTCAATAGTAGATGGGGAGGAATGTAAAGTAATGGTACCTCGTATATTACCCACATGATATGTATCAGCTCCTTGACACTGAGACATAATGCAGAGTAAAATCATAATTGTAAATTTGATATTACTCATACCCATTATATACCCTGTCATCTCAGACCCGTAGTATTTACTATTGAACAAACGTATATTGGGTGGCTCTCCACCTTCCTCATCACCACATTCAATACAACCTGTTGCAGCAGTCCCATCATGATTGTTGGCGCTTGAACCAGTTGATGTCTTAGTTTTATTGAGGGTATCCATTCAAAGAAGTACACAAGAGAGAATACACACAAATAGAAGAAAAATAGAAGAGGAGAATGTAGGTGATATCTGTGGTATATACGCGGGAGGTTGTGTACGATATGTTATCTAACTTAAGTAAACACTCTTCTTGGCTGATTTTGATTTTGTGACAGTATGGCTAGGTAGGTTCTTAGTAGCAAAGTTTGATAAGTAAGACTCCACCTTACGGATGCTCGCCTCCCTCATATGCCTCTTGGCTAATTGGCTATTGACCTCTATTGACTTTGCTCGGCTTGATAGTTTGGATAAGGTATTCAGTATATATCGAGTGCATTTTGCTATGCGCTAAAGTTTTCGGCTGTGACCAAGAGCAGTGCATCAATTTGAAAAATCACTGTAAAGTCAATAATATATACACGGTATAGTCCGGAGTTGCCGGCATTAGAACTGTTTTTAACGCTCTTTCAATTGCTGATACTATGGCAGTATCATTACCAGCAAGGCTGGCACTCTTAGTGGTAGTGCTGGCTGCATCACTAATGGCAATGTTATATAAAGTACATAAAGCTACACAATTTCACACAGTTATTGATAGAGGTGAATTGGCAGATCTACCTGCAGAGAATACAGCTGTGCATCATAAGAAGGGTATGAAACATAAAGATGCAAAAGATAAAAACTTGGCAGCTATTAAATCCCTCGAAGGTAGACGTAAGATGATGAAGAAAGAAGAGCACATAGACAATGTGCACAATACTACACATCAAAAAGAAGAAGAGGATAAACCAATGAATATTATATTATTCTATGCAGATGATTGGCGTCATGATACATTAGGTGCTGCTGGAAATCCAATAGTGAAGACTCCTGTATTAGATGCCTTGGCAGAGGAGGGTATTCGATTTACTGAGAATTGTGTAACAACGAGTATATGTTGGGTATCAAGAGTAACATTATATAGTGGACAATATCTAGCTCGGCATCACTTTGAAATGCTTGGCAGGGGAAGAACTATCACATTACCGAACGGTACCAGAGTTGAAATGAAGTTTGAGGTATCTCAGAATGAAACTATATATAGTCTACTAAAACAAAAAGCTGGATATGCAGTTGGACATGCAGGCAAATTAGGGATATGGGTTGAAATGGATCGAGCATTAAACTTTGATTTCATGGTCGAGGAGGATGGATGGCACTGGCGTAAGATTGGAGATAGAATGTGGCACATTACACAGAAGAATACTGCTGATGCACTGCGGTTTTTAATGACAAGAAATAAGAAGAAACCCTTCTTCTTAAATGTTGCATACTTTGCTACACATGCAGTTGATGGGGATACAAGACAATACTTACCTCAGAATGAGAGTCTGTCAATGTATGAAAATGATACAATACCAATGCCTGAGGATACATATGATAAGATGCCACCCTTCTTTGGACAATACAATGAGGGCAGAACTCGGTGGCGTTGGAGATTTGACAATGTCGATAAGCATCAATCAATGATGAAGAACTACTACCGCATGGCTAGTGAAGTTGATACTTCAGTTGGTATCATTTTGAAGCAACTAGAAATGGAGGGCGTCCTCGACAATACACTCATTATATTCACAACCGACAATGGCAATTTCCATGCTGAGCATGGCCTCGCTGATAAATGGTATCCGCATCAAGAGTCGATAAGAGTACCGCTGATAATCAAAGATCCAAGAATGGATGACGAGTTCAAAGGCACATTGAACGATGAGTTCACTCTCAACATTGATCTTACAGCAACGATTCTTAAAGCTGCTGGTCTCGAGCCACTGCCATCAATGATGGGTAGAGATATGAGTGAATTATATACAAATGGGGGCTTGAAAGCATCAACAACAATTACAGCACAATCTCGCCGCAAAGAATCTGCCTCTGTTGAAAAACGTCAGTATCCAGATCCTGCATCAGATGGAGACGGGAAGTATCATTCAGGTCACGAAGCAGCATGGAGAACAGAATTCTTCTACGAACACCCAATGCATACTAATCCAGATTACATTCCCGCATCTGAAGCACTTGTTCGGAAAGAATGGAAGTATTTCTACTGGCCTAATCACAAATATGAGCAATTATTTGATATGAAGAATGATCCTGGAGAGCTAAATGATTTGTTCAATTCGACAGATCCGATGCACCAGATGAAACTGAAATGGATGAGAAAGAGATTTATCGAATTGAAAATGCTGGCACACTCTGACTTGTCGATTATCCTGTAATTGGATAAACTAAATATTCTAGACATAGTATTGAGAAGCTTAAACACTGTGCTTGTCTATAGCAAATAACACATTTAACATTATACTTTTAGGTATACTTTATATCAGTGGAGCTCTTTCTAAGAATTCTAAACGCCCACATGATATACACTCCACCCTCTCCTTCTCTTCATTTCCTTATTTACTCAGCCTTGATTGCATTCAGAGCTTGGTTTGTTACACTAGCGATGGCTGAGCCATCAGCCTTGGCAATCTGATGATATTTACCCATAGCTGCATCGGCAATATCCTTAGCAACTCCGGTGGAAATAAACTTATTCTCTGTATCAATACATAATAAGTTGAATCCTGGCAATACACCCAATTGCTTTGCACATGCCAATACTTCATCCTTCAAATATTTACGTGATGGCTTACCATCCTTGGAATCCTCATCTGCCTCTGGATCAAACTCCTCACCCTTGGATACACAAAGTGGAACATTGGCACGTCCATCGGAGATACATACTACAACAACCTTACCAACATCACCTGTCTTTTGGGCATTCAAACCCGTTAACATGGCTCTTTGCAATGCATCCGCAAGAGGAGATCCTCCACCACAGGGCATAACCTCCAATCGTTTCTTAGCCTGTGCAATTGATCGAGTGGGGGGTAACAATACATCGGCCATATCACCCTGGAAGGGGATTAGACAAATCTGATCACGAGATTGGTATGCCTCAGTTAGTAAACTCATGGCAGCACCCTTGGCGGCATTCATACGATTTAAGGCCATCGATCCGGAAGCATCCACGACGAAAATAATAAGTGACCCTGCCTTCCTAGCCATCTTCTTCGTTCGGACATCACTCTGTTCAATGAATACACCACGTCCCTCATCCTTGGTACCCTGAGCACGCTGTCTACGTCCACGTTGGTAGGGAGCAGAGGCACGTAATGTAGCATCGACCGCCAAACGCACAACCTTACCCTTGGGTAACATGGGCTTGATGTACCGACCACGATCTTGGGAGAAGATGAGTCCTCGTCCACCACCCTTACCAGAACGTTCACGTGATGAGAATTCAATTAGATCAGGGTCCATGGGTGTGGAATCGACATCGAACATGAACTCTTGGGGAATGTCCGGTACGTCCGGTTGATCATCTTCTTGTTCATTATCCTCATCAGGTTCATCTTGTTCATCCTCTTCCTCCTCTTCATTGTCATTCTCTGAATCTTCTTGTTCCTGATCCATTGGTGGCGGTGGTGGAGGCGGAGGAGGTGGTGGCATCATCTCATCTTCATCCATGGGTGTATTGATGAATGTACCACGGGGTGCAATGGCAAGTTTCACAGCCAATCTTAAATCCTCAGCATTAATCTGTCGTCCTTCTAACGCAGCCGAGGCACGTGCCACCTCACAGGCAAAGATCTCGGCACGGTGTCCCTGACATCCAGCACGGATAGCCTCCTCACATAGATATTGAGTCTGTGATGGAGCAATCTGTACATCCTTTAAGAATTCACGTGCAAATACAATAGCTGTCTTAAGATCATCTTCATTCTCAATCGCTTCATCAAGTGCCTTCTCAGCCTCGGGTGAACCCTGCTTGGAACCAGGATTGAAACCCAATACGGCATCAACAGCCTCTACACGACTTTTAATCTCCATAACATCCGCATCGGCACTCAATGCTACTGCGATACGATCTAACAAATGATCACGTAACTCACCCTCATCGGGATTAAACGTTGCAATCATTAATGGTTTGCATGGATATGTCAATGAAATACCCTCACGTTCAACGATTACCTTACCCTCAGTGACGACATTTAATAATATATTGGCAGTTTCTTCATCCAACAAATTGATATCATCAACATACAATACGCCACGATGTGCCTTGGCTAATAATCCTGGACTGAATACTGATTTACCAGTTTTAACACTCTCTTCGAGGTCGGCTGATCCGATTAATCGATCTTCCATAACATTGAGTGGTACTTGGACGAATGGTGCGGGTATAACTTCCGTCTCACGTTCACCCAACGGTACACCACCATTATCCAAGTCAGTACGTAAGAAATCATCAATACCAAATTCACCCTCTGGATCAATATTGAATGGATTATCTTTAATAATTTCGATTGGGGGTAATAGTTGATGTAGAGCACGTGCCATGACAGACTTGGCAGTACCCTTACCGCCTGATATGACCACGCCACCCATACGATTATTGATAGATGATAGTAGTAATGCCTGTTTAATTGGTTCTTGTCCGACAACCATTGATAATGGGAAGGGACGTCCACCTGACATCATTTGATCTGCCTGTTTACCGACCTGTACTTGTTGCTTTGATGCTGATTCTTCTGCTTCGATTGCTGCCTTGGCACGTTGTTCTGCTTCTGACATTGTTGTTGATTGTAATCTAGTATTAGATATATGTATTCTGGAAGTAGAATGTTGTGAAGGTGTAAAAGCTATTGTTGTACTTATCATTGCAGCTGCAGCCATCATTGCCGCTGCTGTTATTCTTGGACGAGCCATTATATATAATATATATCTATTGATTGTATATCTATATAGTCTATACCGCGTACTATATCTTTTGATATCCTACTATTGCAATCGTCAGTCGACTTCAATAAAAAATGAGGAGAATAAATTACCTCGCTCCACGGGTAATAATCAAATGCGATCTTTAAACTTCAATTCAGACACAGGAAAGAACTTTGGACTTCAAACAATTAGCGATATCTATTCGTGGCGGTTGTGCGTTGGAAGAAAGCAGAGCGATTTGTTTCTTTGCATGCAATCAAAGCAAGAGTTCGATAGCCATTAGATTGAGAGCATATAACATTGAAATCATGGCGAGGACAACCTATTATGATGTACTGGAAATCAGTAAAGATGCAAAGCTTATTGACATTAAGAAGGCTTATCGTAGACTGGCGTTGAAGTAAGTACCTATGATTTCAAAGTTTGAGCATATGATATGAACGAAGATATATGATATGAAAATAAAGCGTTGGGGGTGTTATATACATGAGATATGAACATTGATGTGAATGAGGCGTTGAAGGTTTATACATGTGATTTGTATTTGCTGTTTTACGGTGTGTCCATTGGGCGCTGAACTGGCTTTATTGCAAAGAAGTTGAGCGATATGAGTCTATCCTGGTATTATCGTCTATCTAACGCCTAACATATCTCCTTTCGTCTACCATTCTTATAGACACCATCCAGATAGAAATAATGGCAGTGCCGAATCAACAGAAAAGTTTAAAGAAATAAGTCAAGCATATACAATACTATCAGATACAGCAAAGCGAAGAAACTACGATACATCATTAGAATCTCCAATTACACATAATGTTTCAACAAATACTACAACTTCTTCACCTTATAGTCCAGGAAGGTCTAGTAGAGGTATGCGAGATGCATTTCAACAATTTGATGACTTATTTAGAAATGATCCCTTCTTTCGGGAGGGATTTCAAGATATGGATGATGCATTTGCAAAACGTTTTAATATTAATAAACATGATGATGAAACGAATAGTACCGGAGATGATAGCGGTGGAGTAGGACCAGTACCCTTTTGTGGAATGGGAAGTCCAAGTAGACAAAATAATGTTGTTGCAAAGCCAAAGGTGTCTTGGGGTCAATGGTTAATAAATAAGCTTGGTATTGAGATATCAGTAACATCAGTTTCACATAATGCAGATGGTAGTGTAATGAAATCGGCGTACACATCCAAGAAGACTGGATATACAAATAAAAAATCTAAAACATATACTGAATCCAATGGTCGTCAAGTAACTGTAATGAGCATGGAGAAGGATGGTAATAAAATTGAAGATAAACTGATTAGAGGAAAGTTAGTAGAAAGGAAGGTGAATGGTATAGTAGAGATACTTCCTGGTGATAAGAAGAAGGAGATACCTTGGTGATGCTTGACTATTCTACTCTTCTTTTGCCACTATCATACGTCGTGCGGGCTTTATATTTATTTATACCAGTAGAAAGTTGAAGACAAAGCTTAATAGAGTATTTTGCTATTCGATTTCTTAACTCCTTGCTAGTAAGTTTTAAAGACTAGTGAAATCAGTTTGGTACACATAAACTTAGCGTTAGTATCATATTACATCTTTTTGTATACATGCAACCATCAACTAGGCTAAGCTACCACATAAACAGCCTTGCATAACCAACAAGAACAACAACTTAAAAGAAATCATCTTCATAGTCATTACCGTATTCATCATATTCATCAAACTGATCATTATCACCAAATACATCATTATGTGTATCCAATGCCTTCTTCTTAGCTGCCTTATCCTGCTTCTTACTCTTCTGTGCCTGTCCCTTAACCTTTCGCTTTGCCTGTTGTACCTTCTCATTCTTAATGACGTTACATGATTTAATAATATCGGTAATTGCTTCATCATCAAGTTGATCTTTACATTGTTCGATAACTTCCTTCAAAAATGCTGCACATAGGTTTATTTTACCATGACCCTTTTGTTTTTATTAATTCGAGTGATTGTTTTGTTGACATATTGTATTAGAACTTGTTCGGTGTACACATAACACATACGCAGATAAACATATCACTCACCTGGATACATTCTCCAATCTTCTTAGCGTGTCTTAAATGATCCTTTAAATCTTTCAAAACGACCTGTAGAATACGAGTAATGGAATTTGTTAAAGGTGCACTAACATATCATATGCTGCATACACTTTACACTTACCTTATCACCACTCTGCATTGCCTTGCCTGGTCCGCCAACACCACTGCCCCCTCCTCTAGCTGGTCCATCATCAACACCACCAAATAAATCATCAGCCATTGCCTTGGCATCATCCTCCTCGCGTTGTTTTTCCATTAATCTACGTTCTTCGGGTGTCATATTGGCTTCCATTTCGGCCTCCATTGCCATTGCTTTACGGGCTAATTCTAATTCATCCTTCTGAGCTTTGGCAGCAGCTTTTTTATTGGCTAATGCTGACCCCTTTTGTTTATTGAGCTTTGCATTGGCTTTTTCATCTGCTATTTTATCCTTTATTGTTAAGTCCTCTTCTTCATCGTCAAATGTTGGTACTGCTGACTTTTTATCATCGAGTGTTGCAAGGCCGAGCTTCTTGTCGAGCTCATCGTCGCTCTGGTCCCAGTCGTCATCGCTATCGTCCCAGTCTGCCATTGTATTCGTTTATATTATAATATAGTAGGCGTTGTTATAAGTGATCACGCCGACGACGAAATTGTGGTGATGGTGTACGTAGCGAGATTTGAGATGATGAAAAAAATGTCATTTTTTCGATATTACAAGTGGAGGTTACCTTATCATAATATTTTTTGTTTGCAAATTAGATATCTGACGATGTTATCAATCATCACCATATATTGCGTGCTAGCCGCCGTATCGGCAGCTCGATACTTTCCTCAGAGGTATGTTATTGGCGCTGATATGTTTGGTGGTAGTTTTTGTTGCAACTCTAATAATTTTATTATGTTATCACACAACTTACAATTTTGATGTTTCATATCTTACAAATATTATATAGAACCTCTGAGGAGGCAGCTGTTATTGAATGGGGTCATTCTGCTATTATATCAGCACTTGATGGGGCCGTTGCGGCTTTTGGACCGCAGACTTCTCAGGGTGTAAGTTTTTTGTTCATAACTTATGTTATCATATCATGTGTATTTTTTGTTGTTGTACTGATGTATTATGTCTCACTAATACAATATTATATTAAAGGCCAACTTTGAGGTTGAAACAGCACCAGTACTAGCCAATCCAATCGATGGTGTGGGAGCTGCTCGAAAAGGTACAAAAGAGGATGAACAAGAACCACCAAACGATATGGAGTTACCCAAACTTAAAAATGCTGATCAAGTAGAAGGCAACATGGTAATAATGACAGATGCTGCGGGTCTATCTGGCGTGGCCATGGCACGTCTAGCCAAAATTAGTGGTGCCGCTGCATTAATGGTTGTTAATACCGATCAAGATGCAGGTGATTACATTTACAGTCTTGAACCAGAAAATGATGAAGAACGTGAATATGCCGAAGAACATATCGATATCCCAATCATTATGGTTAGTTTACAGGCTGGGAATGTTATTACTACTGCATTGGCTACAGATGAAATGGATCCCAAAATTGTTAATGCTGGAGGTGCGTTACCTGATCGTATCAGATTATATGCCGGTGGTGATCGTCCATTCTTTGAGGATGCTGTGTCAAAAACACCGGTAGTGTACTTGATTCATAACATGTTAACGAATGAAGAGTGTGATGAACTCGTTACTTTAGCAGATAGAAAGTATGATCGTGTTGATGATACCACTGGAGTTAATAACTATCTTGAGAATATCATGTCATCTGAGGATGGAAAGCCAACTGCCAAGAATATTGAAAGAGTAACACTTTGGAAGGGTGGAATTGCTGGCAAGTTGTTCAAAGATATCGATGAACGTATTTCACAAGTTACTGGTTTTCCTCCGGAACACTTCTCAGACTTCCAGGTTAACAAATATGAAGAAGGATCGGCGTATGATGAACACTTTGATATCAATCCGGCCAATGGAATCATGGCGAGTATTACCATCTTTCTCAATGATGTACCACAAGATGATGGGGGAGAGTTCATCTTTACAAAGCCAGAGGATGGAAATGGTGAACCAGTCATCATCTCTCCAACAAAAGGTCTAGCTATTGTACATCATAATACTGATGAGAAGTACAACTTTGATAGGGCAACTGTGCACAGTGAGGCTGAGTTACTGAGTGGGTACAAGTATGTTGCCAAAAAGTATGTCTACCTCAATCCTCAAGAAAAGCATATGAGAATAGTCTTACCACTAATTGCCATGCCATTTGGAGGAAAGCTACCTCGTGTATTCATCACATTGCAAAATCTATTGATTGATAACTTTGGCTTTGAATCAGCAGAAACTTACTTCAGGAAGATTATCACCATGATACCTGTACTACTTTTGATTGCCATTGCTAGTGCAGTTAGTAACTTTGTTACCAACAAACTTAAGAGCAATGATGATAGTAGTAGCAGTGGCTCAACAAAGAAGAAGACAAAGGAAGGACCCAAGAAGGATGGAAAAGTTGTAAAGAAGACGAAAAAATCAGGTTCAAAGTCAAAGAAGGCATAAGCAACTAACTCATTAATTAAAGTAAGCTCGTTTCTTATCTATATCATACCTTGACATGTGATCACTAATTAGTAAAGCTGCAAGTGTCAATCCAGCAGCAAGATACTATGCACTCTCAATCAATGTATATATAATATCCTAGGATACCCCCTCCTCAATCCCCAAATAAAAATGACGAGAAATCTCAGCCATCATCTCCATCTCAACTCTCTCAATGGAGCAGCGTCAGATCAATCATTAATACAAATGGTATACCGCCACTATAATCTCTAAAACCCTTTTACTATGGAGAATAACGAGCAAGAGTGGATAGAAGCACCAGACGGTTGGGGAAGTACAAAAGAGGAAGAAGAAAATATAGCTTTTGATTTGTTTGGGAGTGATGATAAAAGCGAGACCTTTACATATGATATACAGCTCGACAAAGACAATTGCAAAAGGATTGCATTAACCGGATTTGAATTGGATAGTGATGAAACAGACCACTCAACAGGTGTAACTTTGTGGCAAGCGGCGCCAAGATTAGCTGACTATTTAAATCAAAACTCAGGTATGTTATGTAAAGGGAAATCTGTACTCGAATTGGGCGCTGGTTTAGGCTTGTGTGGTACTGTTGCATGCTATATGGGTGCAAAAGTTACACTGACTGATGGAGATACTAAAACATTAAAAGGAATGAGAGCAAATGTGAAACGTAATTGTAATAATGATGTCGGTGATAGAATACAATGCAAGCAATTATTATGGGGAGCACCACATATGAACACATTCTTGGAAGAGAATGGGCAATATGATACAATCATTGCAGCTGATGTGATATATACAAAAGACAGTATAGTGCCATTAATGCAAACTGTTGCTTGTTTGTTGAATTCAACTGGACAGTTTGTATTAAGCAGATACACAAAGTGGCACAGTATAGAAGATGATACCGTGATAGAACTAGCCAAGCAACAAGGGTTAGAATGCACACAACCATCAAAAGGTATATTTATCTTTCAACATTCTAAATATATAACTTGAATTTTGCATGAATAGAAATGTGTTTATCTATTTGTTGTGTGTATCTTTAGTATATATAATTGCATGTTATGTATCTTAGAGAGATTCATTGATTAAAGATCTGTATATTGCTGCTTCGTCTGCCATTTCCTTCTCTGTTCTATCTCTTCGTTCACTGTCATCCGGTACATCTAGCTTTGGCCTTATACTTTTCTTTTCGCCATCTCTTGGGGCCCATTCTTCTAATTTGTTATATATCTCGTCACCTTCTGTATCTACATTATATCTCGGCAGTATATGGACATGAACGTGAGGTACCGACTGACCTGCTCCCGCTCCATCCTGAACGGCGACATTGAATGCATCACACTTATATTGTTGTTTCAATACTTTTTGTACTACTCTTACTAATCTAAATAAGTCGTCATATTCTTCTTCTTCTAGATCCGATAATAGTGGTGCTACTCGATTAGATACTACTAAAACATGCCCTGGTACAAGAGGTCGGAGGTTGACTAAAGCAAAGCTTAATTCTGTTTTGTGAAATATTTGATTGGGTGATATCTTAAATCTACCAAAGAGTTGTTGTTGTGTATCAGAGCTACTCATATTTCTTGTAACAATACTGGATTGTGCAATTCTGTTGCTAGTTCTTGATTTGTGTTGCAAATATCCTTTTGTAGAGCTATTGTATAATCTACTAAACGCCAATGCTGATGAAGGTTTGCTTTGCTGAAATGTAGATTGTAATGTCAATGTACTCAATAAGATTTGTCTCCGACAGAGCATTCTATTCTTCTATTTCTATCCTTTTCCAATTTGTAGAGAGATGTATGTTTATGTTTACTAATGCTATCTCCTTACTTGATTTATTTTGTATCAAAGACCAAAGACCCTGAGCATGCACAACCGTTTTGTTGAAGAAGAGAACTAATCCTAACGCCCCTTGTATACATAGGTAGGTACGGTATAGCACATAAATAGCAATGCGCCATCAAACATATCTCCTTTTAACACTTGTAAATCTCCCTAACTCTACCCTGGGGCTCTTAACCCCTAGATCCTCCTTCAAGGATACCGAGCAATACGTTTGCAAACAACACTAACTACTAATAAATCCTACTATTAACCATGGCGCCTCTACGAACACTCTCTCTATTCCTAGCTGCTACCTCTTGTGCGGCATTTGCTCCTGCTCCTGTATCCAAGGTTTCCAGGTGCGATTTAATTTGTAATTTGATTTAATCAAGGAGATATTATATCTTGAAAATTAGATCCCAAAAAATATTGCAAATATCTAACGTTTCCTTACCTCTATCCATGCTCTTTTTAGACCTAATACCCAGGTTGCTAGTTCAGTATTCGATGATGCCGTAAAGGATTGGAGTGATGAATACCCTCAATTTGCAGAATGGGGATGGGGACCATCCGTCCAGGCAGAAATCTGGAATGGTCGACATGCCATGTTTGGATGGGTTGTTATGTGTGCATGTGCCTATGCCAAGGGACATGATCTTTTCCCCAATGGTGATGCTGCATTAAACTTAAAGGAATGGGGTACTCTTTCCACCATTACTGACTTTACAAGCAAGGGAAAGGCTACCATCAGTAATGAACGTGCTATTATCCTAATTGCCAATGTACATGCCTTCTTTGTTGGAATTTGTGCAACAATTGCTCCCACACCTTTCTCGGATACTCTCCTTCTTGATCCTAACCACCCAATGTATGAATGGCAAGTTGAGAGGAACTCCAAGCTTGGTGGAGTTATGCCTGATATGAAACAAATGGGAATTAACCCCCATGCTGAGCTAATGAATGGACGTATGGCCATGATGGGACTTATTACTCTTCTTGGATATTCTGGAATTCAGGGACAAAGTATGATTGATACCATCAACGAATGGGTTGGAGGTGCTTACTTCTAAATCAATGAATCATATCTTATAAAACAGATTGACGACACTACGACTACAACACTGCGACTTATCTTGTGCTCTTGCGTTGAGCACATGAATTACACACGGAATATTTGAAGGGGATCATTCAACCGCCTCTCTCCCTTCAACAACTGCGATACGATTTCCTTACTTACGATATCGGGAGATCTAATTAGCTGGTATATGTGCATACTAGCTTAACCCTACGACAAATGTGGTATGTGTAGCTAAATTATATAAATGAGACTTGCCACGAATTGGTATCTGTGTGTATTAGGCCTGTATATGTCTCATCAATGTGTCTACTCAGTCTTGGCATCAGCAGTAACTGCAGTATTACTCTCTTCCTGATCAGTCTCGGCTTTAGCATCCCCTTTCTTCTCGTCGGGATAAGGCTCGCCTGAGACTCCACCTTCCTTTGTGAGCTTTTCAACTTGGCCTTTTAGCCAATTGACCTCTTGTTGACTGCTTTCGAGTTTGGATGCCAACTCCTTCATCTTTGCTTTTGTTTTCTCCAACTCTTCGTCCAAATGGAGAGCTTCCTTCTTATACCAGTCTCTCTCTGTCTCTAACTGATTTGCTCTCTCATTCGTAGCTATTGAATCTTGGAGTTGGATCTTCTCTTTAGTCAACTCATCCACAGACAATTGTATTTTACGAAGGTCGGTCGTGTGAACTCTTTCAAGTTCTTGTTTTTGCTCATCAAGAGTACTCTCGATGCTTGTTCCTCGGTCGTCAATTGCGGAATTCAACTTGTCATACTCTGAAGTGACGAGCTTTAGGCTGTAGTTGTGAAAAAGTAGATGTGTGGTTACCTAGTTAGTCGCAGTTGTGTGCAGAGATTAATACAAGTATATCTTTCGCACATGAAATGACATTAACATTGTCTTACCATTCTGAATCAATTGTGGTGGATACGAACGACGTCATTGTTCCGTTGGATGATATAGAGGTTAACGTGTGAGCAATGCACTCTTATAATAATTTCAAAGTAAAACTAATGAGAGTGAGAGAGAGGTATGATCATACCATACGTAGGCACCTATCATTGACTCTTCACATTATTTCACTAAGTCCAAGTGTCCAATCTTTCAATCAACTGATTACCTGAAATGTATAACGAACGAATACTATCATCACTGCCCTTGCAGGTATTACTCTACTTCAACAGCCTATTCGCAAAGCTTTGGCTCTTCCTTTCTATTTGTATATTTATTTACAAAGCGTGAGTTAATATGCATCATGTAGTTATATAACCGTGCTTTACATTAATCATTGCTACACATAATCTAACATAAATCACATATATTTAAACCCTCCTTACTCTCTAAAGATACAAACTTCCATACCTTACATCAGCAATTCGTTGGGAATTGTCTGTGGTCTTCTTGCTTCCGATTTTGGATTTATTTCGAGTAAAGCTTGCAACACGAGGGAACAAAACAGAGAATGGGATGGTTTTACTTGGGTCGGCTTTACTTTTTGTGCCTACAGCACTGGGATACGTCTTCTTCTTCCAGTGGCAGACCTACGTGCTGCACATTGACAAGTGGCTCAATGCAATGGCCTTGGCATTTCTAAGCGGTGAAATGCTTCTGCTTTTATTCACAGTAGTATTGTTTGCAAGGGCCAATTACTGGACTGACTACTAGAGGAGATGACTTCTTACGCGGACAGGCTGAAATTACCAATCGTCACCATAATACTCTTGATGTTCTTCCTCTTGGGGACTTTCTTGAATTGACGATAGGGAACCGCATGACGAGTGGGTTTTTCTTTGAAGTGTTGACGTCTTGGTCTTATTACTTCGATTGTTGTGAAGGGGTGGCTTGGATGAGGATGATGATGTATCATTTAACGGAATAGTAGTCTCATTATCCAAACTCTTGTCTACCTCTTCCCCGATTGTTTCCCATTGTGCAGTAGTTGAGCTCAAAGGTTCCCATAAGAAACTGCTTAACACTTGACTACAGGGAAATGCCTGTACAACAGAGGCGAGCCAATTCTCCATCTCTGGACAATAATGTTGCGCCGTAGCCTGGAGTAAGGCAAATCCACTTCGTGCTACGCCTGATAATGCATACCCCCCATGTCCTAAACTCTCGGGTGACACTCGAGGTAATTCAGGAACTGATACACTTCCTTCGTCCTCCTTCTCTATATTGTGAGCGACAGACATATCCGTGCAATCATTATCCAGCTGTGGACTTTTTGATCTACTTCCCATTACCGACGAACAATTCCTTCTACTCCGATGCTGTCTATCATTATTACTGTTCATTTCCTTTTGTAAATCTTCACGCAACTTTACAAATGTCGGGAAGGCGCGTGTGGCGTTATACTTTCTCCCTTGAAACGTTATAGACAATTCAAATTCAATGGCAGATGGATCATCACCATTATCTGAACTACTTCCACATGATTTAGAATCGTCCGTACTACTATGATTTGTATCACCATAGACATAATCTTCTACATCGTTATCATTATTGGGAGTTGAAAAGTCTTCAGAATAGTCATAGAATGAATACTCCTCATCTGAATCGGTATCATAACATAAACCTGGGCTGGAAAATACAGATACTTCTTCCTCTTCTACTACTTCCTCTGCTGTATTATCATCTGTAGTAGCACTCTTCTTCTTCTCTGCTACACTATCGTTCTGTGAAGTGTCGCCACTTGAACTCGCACCAGACATAAAATTTGCAGTCCGACGAGCAATATTAGACCCCTTGGATGTTAAACTTTTAATAAGTGTAACTGGATCAACCCGTGCTGATCGTATTGCAATTATTATATCAGATGGTTGCATTGTTGTTGACGAAGAGGAAGAAGAAGGTGCACATGTTGTGTCTTTGGGCCTACTTTGTGACAAGTCTGTTGTGTTGCAACAATCTATTTCAGTGGATGATAGGGCAAGAGCTTTGAATGCCGATGGACTTATATTATTCAAAGATGATGGTTTGGTATGTGTTGATGGAGAACAGGGTGGAGTACTTATACTATTACTTGGTTGTACTTGTGGAGTATTCTCAACTACCAACTTTTGTTTGTTGTCTTCCTCTTCTTTCTCTACGGTTGGAGCTCCGCCGCCGAACGAGAAGAAGGGAGGTAGAAACGATCCTGGTAGGGATGCATATGCTGACATTATCTACTATATATGAGGCATTTGGTAGGGGTATTGGATGTTGCAATTAGTTGTATCGTAGTAGGTTGCGTGTCAATAAATTTTATTTATTATCAAAGTGCTATTGGGCAAGTATTATCTCGCGGTCTAGCCTCCGGGGAGCTCACCCTCTGGTGGCGTGCACCTGCGGTTGGCTTTAGTATGCGGTCATACTTAATTGTTGTCAAAGTATGTTAGTAAATCAATAACCGCAATAAGATAAATGTCAATTAGTGGTGGGCCCGAGATTCTAATAGGGTCGATACACAGATTTACTTTTAAGACAGAACCGACCTAAAGCTAAAACTGTCGGTCAATCAAGTGAGCAGTGAGGTAGAAACCATCATCTTCTGCTTCGAGATTGAGACCATCAATTCTATTAAAATATATCATTATAGTGATATAATATACTATATCTCAAGGTAAGCTCTCGAGTGAACAGCGTCGTTTTTAATGCATAGGTAATCATATTGTACAACAACAACAAAAAATTGTCATTCTTGTTTATCATAACTAACTCCACCGTATCAATCTACTTCAAAGATATATACACTACAATGGATACTTCAAATCTAAAAACTGAGGGTGATGAATTGATGAGTGATGATGTTATATCATCATCAACATTATTTGCATCCGTACCAGATGTTTGCTGGGAATTAATTGCTCAATTGGCCTCTCCTCCCGATGTTTACAATCTATGCCTCACCTCAAAACGTTTTCATACACTACCCGTTGTTGGTGATTTGACGTTGAAAACATGTGACACATGCAATACAGCTCAGGAAAGTCCGGTTTGTACTTTTTTCATGTGTTTAGTTTAGTATGAAGTACCGATGATGTTACTACTTTGTTTGAACTTATTCTGCCTTCATTAGATTGCCTTTACAAACCTCGTACACTAACAGTAGTTACCATCTCCTCTCTTCATCCTCATAAACTGCGAAACGCGCATCTTCCAGTGGTATGGTATGATTGCCAATAGTAACACATGTGGGGGATGTGAAGTAGTAGGGAACAACAACATATCAAATAGTGTACAACATCCTTTACTGGCTACTCGTCTCCTTCGTGAATCTCTCCTAGTCTCCCTTGGAAGAGTACTCACTCATTCGGATACGGGTATTACTCTTGAGAGTGCATGTTCATTGGCTGATTTGGAAGATGGGTCCGCTCTCATTGCAGGAAGTTCTATTGTTCAGGCATGCCTGGGTGAACTTTGGGGTGGGGATGTTGATATTTACACATCGGCTGCAGCTGCACCCAATGTCCGAAGTGTAAGTAAATAAACTGTTGGTATTAATATGTATATATATGGGGGGTGCCTCTTGTTTCATGTCTGTAGCTCACTTATGTTGCTAATGTGTATACTATTAAAGTGGTTGGTTGAGAAGGCGAACTGTCTATTTGTTGGATTCAATGATGGGTATATTAGCGCGGACGACGATAGGTTGGCATATACTGTTGATACAAAGATTCATCACGTCGGTAAGTGAACTTCTTCTTCTAGTGTATATATACTTATCAGCTTGCTCACATGTTGTACACAATGTTAGAAAGCTGGGGTAGCTTGGAGAAGAATGTTGGCGAGAACTTGGAGGGCATCGGTCGTTACGGTTGGGGTGATAAGACTGTTGAAGAAGCAAACAAAGAGGGTGCTAATATATCTATGGATTCGATCAAGAATTCCGATTATTACAAAAAGGCGTGCGGTTATGGCAAAGCTTGTCAGAAGAACTAGTAAGTCTGCCTTCTTTGGTTGTTTCTTTTGTCATAAATAGCTTACTGACTCATCTCTCTTATAGCGTTGATTGGAAGTGGAAGAATGGTATGTCCTTCGATACCTTGCTGGTAGACCAAAATAAGGCTTACAATATCAAGCCCAAGACAGGCGGTCAATTGCCGTTTGGTAAGTTAATAAAATGTTGTGCTCTTACTTGATTTGTTATGTATACTTTATCCTCTCGTCTTCACAATCTCTGTGACTTGCCAAACACTATAGACTTTGATGCTCGTGGAAAAATCGATTTGATTGTTGCTCGTCGTTCCGCCAAGTCGCCCAAGGATTTGCTTCAAGACTTCGACTTGAACATCTGCAAAGCATCCTTTGATGGGTCAAAGTTCCATATTCCCAACCCTCATCATACTTTCTCGCGAAAAACTACCATGGAGCCCTCACGCAAGGCAATCGTCGAGAGCTATGTTACTCATTTTCAGTCACCAGGAACGGGGCGTTCTTTCAGTGGTATGAATTGCTCGGTTATTGCCGCGTCAACCATCAGGCTAGTGAGGAGGGATGTTTCAAATACTCCCTTTTACAAGCAACTTGATCTGGCGGATCGTCTTCCTGATTACTATAATCCCAACGATTGCGGGTTTGGACGAGGCTCGGTGTATGACCCACGAGTACAAAACAAGCACAGTGCTCGTAAGTATATGAATCCTTTTTAATAGTTCTATCCATTCGGCTCACCTTCTCTTCCACCCATCGCTTCTCATAGCTTGCATGTTTCATAATTGGACACGAAAACTTGTTTTGCGTCTTCAGAAATATCAGGGAAGGGGGATCGAGGTCATTGGTACAAATGTTATTGCAGCCGACTATGAATTCCCTCAACTCAGTTTGACTTCTATGTAGATGTTTAGGCCTGTGAGTTGAAGAAGAATGGCTCTCCCATCATTTCTTCCTCTGAAAGAATTATTTTGGTTACGTGTTAGCGGCGAACTAGTTCGCCGCTTACAGTGTCTACCTTCTTTAGTCTAGCGAAAGTAGATAACTAAACAAGCACACGTATTACTTTGATATCAACAAATAGATTTGTGCTTTAACTTTAGCTTTTTATTGTACACATATCAAATATGTTTTCTACTCTAAGGAGATCAGTTCTTATAACCGAAGTGTTGACTTGATCATCTCCTTGACGCTAGCCTGTTCTTCAGCAGACAATGTTAGTAATGCCTGTGAAATACCTTCAATGATACCAGCTGTACCAATCTTGGCTGTGTTGCCGCCAGATGTCATAACATCAAAGACTTCTTGGACAACATTTTCCTTGTTAAGTTTCAGGATCTTGATTTCAAGCTGCTCATTTTGTTGGGCCATCCATGACAAGACAGCCTTGTCATCACTCCAAAGATCTTCAGTTGCGCCCGGAGTCTCAAGGAACCAGCTCTTGATCAATCTACTTGCATCTGCAGGAGAAATCGCAGCACCTCGTCCGACTTGGAAAGTCTCTAGGATCTTCTTTCTCAGGTCAAACTCGGCAAGCTTTCTACGAAGACGCCAGTAGAAGTAAGATCTTGCTCCCTTCCACTCAACTGCACTCTCGATTACACCAACAGCCTTCATTCTGCCAGGAGTATCGTGTAACTCACAGAATTGAACAGCAATCTGTTCATAAACTGGTAGGAGAGCTTGCTCTCTCTCCTTGATTGCATCCATCACTTCTTGGCGCTCTACCTCACAAACACGCTCTTGTAGCTCGGCATCGAGGGACTTCAACTTTTCATCTAGTCTGTGCATAGATGCCAACATATCCTTGGTTCTGTACTTCACACTTGCCGCTCCATTGGCTTCGAGCACTCCGCCTCGTGCACTGTCAGCTGAAGCATACATTTCCATAACAGACTCATTGATGGAGGCATCGAGTACAACCCATGCTCCTCCTCTGATTTCAGCATGAGGTGGGATGTAAACAAATACGGGTTGCTGGAATTTCACAAACGCATCCACAATGAGTGATCCATACTTGAGCACCTCATCGAACATATCACGTTGGCCACCACTGAATCCTCTCCAATTGGCAAAGATGATGAGAGGAAGATCTTCGGTACGGAAGTCATTAATAGCTTGTGCCGTTTTGTAGGCACTGTTGGGGAACCAAACACAACCAGCTTCTTGGATAACAGCCTCGGAGGCTCGAAGGTCGGCAGGATCAGCAGGCTTGATCGCTTCGGCTGTACGATTCTCTGTAGCAATTACACCCATTGGAATTCCTCCTAGACGGGCTCGACCGACAACGACTGTCTTGGCCCAACCTGCAAGAGTCTCTGTGAAACTTCCCTTATCGAAGAAGCCACCGTGCCAATCACCATTGTCATCTTCACGACCAGTAAGGAGAAATCTTGGATCATACGGTACACCAGCTTGTGGAACGAATGTGATTGGCCTTTCAATCTCATCAACACCCGTAATGTCAGTGATGGGAAGAAGTCCTCCACGAACGGTGGGCACATATGAAAGCCAATGAATGGCAGATGTCACAGCTGAGAGATGATCATTCTCGGCAAGATGCGATATACCATTTGAGTACATGATACCAGGTCCTCCTAGCTGATCATTCGTTGAGTAGACATCAACTCCCATCAATTTATTCAATGCCTGATAGCCGGTGAGAATGATGGGAGAGTTGGAATTCTTCTGAATAGTTCGTTGACCAAGACGTACGAGATATGCTCCAATACCAACAGTCCTTCCAAGAACAATAGTCAAGGTGAAGATATCATCATAGGCTGAACTTGTTTCGCCGGCAATTAAACCTGAACCCTTCAAGTTCTCAACACCCAAATCTGGTTCTGCTCCAATGATATCTGTAATCTTGAAGACGGCTTCTCCATTAACAGAAGCAGGCTCTGCAATAAGTTCCTTCCTTGATACACCAAGGCGTTCATAATCAGATTTGTTTACGTAAAGGAAGTCAAAGCCACTTTCTGGGTTGGAAGGATCCTTGAAGGCAACCTTAAATGTCTTCTTGATTCCCTCGGCTAGGCCAATCCTAGCACCAGAGTTGGCAGCCATGTAGAGTCGAGGTATCCTCCTCTTGCGTGCAAACTCTGATGCAAGTTTAAACACGACATCTTCTCTAGTTCCAAAACTTCCAGCCTTGTGGGTAATATCATTCGCAATCAATATGACTTGTCGACCCTAGGGTTGAGAATAAAAGAAATGATGAATAAAGTATGAGAACGAGCGAAACAAATAGGGGTGAGTCGATCAACATGTGACAACTTACAGTGGGACATTCGACGGTTTTCAATGTCATTAACCAAGCAACCATACCGACGTCATTCTTTCCGGCCTTCCTTTGTGTTTCAACTAGCTCAAGATCTCCATTCATGTAGTCTTGCATCGTCCAAGACCCTCCTGACTTGTTCCTAACGATGAGTTCAGTTGTGAACATGACCATCGTGGGTTGAGTGCCAGACGCTGACACACTTGCCCACTGTTTCTCAACTGATGCTTCGAACAAAGCAGGCAAATCATAGCAGTAAAGTGTATCTGATGATCTCAAGGCAGCCTTACGTTGAGCATCAAAAGGACGAGTTAGAGGATAGGGCGTAGTAATATCCAATCCTTCCCATGAACTGTCACCGCTACCGGCCATATTGGCCTTTGTTCCGCCAATTGACTTGAATACACGCTTCGAACGCTTTGATCCGGACTCATCGGAAGCCTCGACATAGGTATTCATTACTTGAACATATCCTGTAGGATTACTGGCCACCAATCGTAGTGAGATTGGATGTGAGTCATCATCGTTCGCTAGCTTACACACGGCCTTGGCTTCAACCTCGGCAATACCAAGACGCTTTGTACGTTCAGAATGGCGCTTAAGAATAGATGCAACCACTTGTTCGACAGCGACAGGATCAATAACGGTGCTTTTGTGGGCACTGACAATGTTAATGAATAGATGGTTATCTCCTGGGGGAACAGATGTCTTGATGGCTTCGAGTGCATTGAATGCTTCAATAAGGAGTTGCTCAAAACTTCCAGCGGAGAAGTCATTAATAAAACTGACAGCACGGGCAAAGATTCGAGGGCCTTTATTCGCCTTCTTGTCTTGTGCCAGCGCTGATGCTTTTGGAGTGGCCTTGTAAAGATATATCTGACCAGAAGGTGATAGGTGATCACCCAAGCAGCTCAAGCTAAAGTTCTTTGCGAGGCGTAACATTTCCAATTGGTAAGAAACCGTAGGTTCGATATCTCTGTAAAGGTGATCTTCCTTGAAGGCGTCAGTTTCTCTAAACGTAAACACAGATGGTAGTGCATGTTGGTTATTATCAGCCTTGCCATCCTTGGATACAATGAAAGACACTCGTCTAATGTCTGCCTTCTCAAGGTCTTCAAGGTGTCTGGCTAATAGCTGCTCGATACTCTGTGCCAAACGATCCTGGTCTGTATCAGAGTAGTCTTGCAACACGAGGACGGTAAGAACGTTCGGTGGGCCCGATTCACAACGTGGGACACTTCCATCGTATTGAGGAAAGTGTTCTAGCAATGATTTAAAGGCATCCTTATCACCCTGGATATCACTCATTGCATTACAGATCTTTGTTACGGCTGTTTTCGTAACCTTGACTTCGTCTTCTTGACTCTTTAGACTGCTTTCGGAATCACTCCTTGACAAATCCGATAACTTGCTACTACTCATTGCACGAGTAAGATCCGTCATGCTAGTCATACCGGCACTACTGCTGAAAACACTTGTCTTCGGCTTGTCACAGTAAGTAAACTTGAGAGTACTGTGATCAGGGATGGGGTTGACTTCCTTAATGTCAAACGTCCGATGTTGCTTCCTTGCTGAAATTTCTAGTATGGCAAGTTGTTGTTTAACATCTGTAGCCGCTCTCAACAGTGGTAATAGGATATCAGAACCAACAATGTTGTCGTTAATGAGTTCTTGTACTTGTCTAGATGCATCATCATCCATTTTAATTGCAAGAGTCTTGGCGACGGCAAGGACCTTACTTTTACGTTCCTCAATGCTGGGAAGAGATTCTTCAATAAGTACATTTCTGCACCGTTGAGATAAAACGTCATAGGTTTCATTCCCTCTCATGGAGGCAATATCAGTTAAGCATGGTGTCGCGTCCACAAGACCTTCAGCTCCAAGAACAACTGAAGTCATGGTCATTGATGAAGCATCAGTCCTTCCAGCCTCGGCAATTGAGTCAATGATTTTCATGATGACAGCGGAGGTCGACTTGAGTAGAGCATGGGCACGACAAAGGTCAAGTATCTCACTATTGTTGTCCTTGTTTGTCTTGCGCATGTTGTCCACAACATCAGCATACGATATGCCATCACAAAACCAACGCTCAACAGATATCCATTCTCTTAGAATATCTAGGAATCGATTCAATACACGCTCGGCGCCTGGAACCTTGTCTGCAAGACTCTTGGTGTAAGGATCAGCAGCATCAACAAGTGGGGCTGTTAATGCAACAAAGCTCGCGCGTTCAGCTTCATCCTTGATAGTTCCCATATGCATAGCAATTGAATGCTTAAATTGATCGGCTGGGAACTTAGATATCCCTTTATCACTAGTCATCTTTGAAAGCTCATCAAATAAGGTCCCGTCGATTCTACCATTAAGAACAGATAGCTGATCATCAATTTCGTATGCAGGAAGAGAAGGGTCTGTCACTGCATCGGCAATCTCCTTCATAATCACGTCAATTGCATCAGAAGATAAAACATATCCAGCCATGCCATTCTTGAGTCTATCTAACGCCTTTCTCAAGGTAATATGAGGCCTTCCTGAAGAGGATGCAGAAGTTGGTGCTGATCCCCATCCCATCACATCCAAGTCGCCCTTGAAAACTATAGCTGTAGAAACATTCTCAGGATTCTCCAACTCGAGGGTGGCAAGAAGATCACCCGGTGATAATGCTGCACCTTCATTATTCGCCCATGTAATTACACCCGATTCCTCAACCTTGAGAGGCATGAACATCTTCATGACCTCAATTTCAGCATATGCGCTGCCCTTCTTGACACTTGCGCCATTGGGTACAAGCTTCTTGACAAGCTTCCCAGCAACATCTGTGCGGAGGGATGATGGGTCGTAGTCGGGAGAAAAGGCAATAGTTCTACCATTTACACTTAGCTTCATACCACTAGCTGCATCGGCCTTGCTTGTTTGGTAGGCGACGTGACTCTTTCCACCGTTACTAATCAAATATCCGCCATCGCTCAACATGCGGACTGAGGTGGTAGCAAACTTGGATGATTCTCCCGCCACGGCTATTTGAAACTCACTACTTCCAGTGCGAGTACAACACAACTTATACTTGATACCATCCAATATCAATTCCACATCACGGACCATCTTCAGGAGATTGAGAGGAGGCAACTGTCCACGCTCAAGTAATTCTAAAAATGTAGCCTCGTCACCAGTACACTGATCAAAGGCAACCACTGTTGCGCCAATAACGGCCAATGAATCGTTGTTCAACAAGGTTCCTGTAGCTGATGCCTTGCGAGATAACTCGTTAGAAGATGGAGCAATAGTAATACCGCCCTCCTTGATGATACGATCTAACCAACCAGTATCAATATCGTTCTCAACAAAGTCTTCCAATTCAATCAACTTTCCAATATAATCCACGGTGGTACTGATATCTCCACGAATACTTAGTTCCTTTAATGCTAGAACCATGTT